>Ga0105249_10000709_pt1 | contig 30226 bp, 30 predicted proteins | sample KBSS44metaG_FD_81522 | JGI IMG/M metagenome (GOLD analysis project Ga0105249, IMG submission 81522) | Switchgrass rhizosphere microbial communities from Kellogg Biological Station, Michigan, USA - KBS S4-4 metaG | ecosystem: Host-associated > Plants > Roots > Rhizosphere > Soil | place...
CTGGCCCTGGCCGCGCGTAGTGCACGCCGAGCTGCTCGAGGGCCTCGCGGCGCAGAAACCGCGCGCGGTCGTGTTCGACATCATGTTTACCGAGCCCGACCAGTTCCGGCCGCAGGACGACGCGGCGTTCGCCGAGACCGTCGCGCAGCATGGCAACACCTATTTCCCGCTGCTGCGCCTGCCGGTGGAGCGCGATCCCAAGGGCGCACGCATCGCCGAGGTCGCCGGCGCCCTCGGCTTCTCGAAGACGGCGAGCGCGGATCCCGAGGCGCGCGTCGCTGTGGTACCGCCGCTGATCCTGCCGCCGGAGCAATGGCGCGTCGGGTTGATCACCTTCACCGAGGACCCCGACGGCGTCGGCCGGCGCTACCTGCTGCGGGAGACCGTCGGCGGCTGGCAGATCCCGTCGCTGCCAGCGCGCGTCGCCAGCGGCCTCGGCTATCCGGTACCGGATGCGGACGATCTGGTGCTCGCCTGGCGCGGTCGCGCGAATGCCTTCCCGCGCGTCTCCTACGCGGAACTGTACGAGGATTTCAAGCGCTCCGCGCGCAAGCGCCCGGCGGACGAGTTCGCCAACAAGATCGTGATCATCGGTACCGCCGCCACCGGCCTGCACGATCAACGCGTCACGCCAATCCACAGCCGGCATTCGGGCGCCGAGATTCTCGGCACCGCGATCGAGAACCTGAAGAGCGGGCGGTCGATGCGCTATGCCTCGCCGTGGCTACCGGCAGCCATCGGCGCCGCGCTCGTGCTGTTGCTCTACCTCGCCTTCCGTAAAGCGGTCGACGCGCGTGCGACCGGTGCGGCGCTCGCCGTAGTCACCGTGCTGCTGCTAGCGGGCCAGTATTTTCTCGTCGGCCAGCGAATCCTGTTGCCGATGCTTACGCCGCTCGTTGCGGCCTGGACCTTCTATGCCGCCGCCGGACTCGCCGAGTACCTGCGTGCGCGACGGGAACGGGAAGCGGCGATGGCGCAGTTCTCCCGTTTCACCAACCCCCACGTCGCCCGGCAGCTGGTCGAGCTGGGCGGGATCGAGACCGGCCGGCGCGAAGTGACGCTGCTCTTCTCCGACATCCGGGGATTCACCACCCTGTCGGAAACGCGCAGCCCGGAGGAGGTCATTGCGCTCCTCAACCGCTACTTCACCCTGCAGGTCGATGTCGTTTTCAGCCACGGCGGCTCGCTCGACAAGTTCATCGGCGACTGCATCATGGCGATGTGGGGCGCGCCGCTCGACCAGCCCGACCACGCGCAGCGTGCCGTCGCCTGCGCACTGGACATGGCCGACACGCTGCAGGCATTCAAGCGCGAGCTTGGCGCGGAGCAGTCCGACTTCGACGTCGGCATCGGCCTGCACTCCGGGCCGGCGGTGGTGGGGCTGATGGGCTCGCAGAAGCGCCGCCTGGAGTACACCGCGATCGGCGACACGGTGAACCTCGCGAGCCGCATCGAGGGTCTCACCAAGGACGCGCAGCGCCGCATCCTGGTCTCGCGCGACACGATGGAGAAGTGCGGTAATGCCTTTGACTTTGACCCGGCCGGTTCCTATAAAGTCAAAGGCCGCACGCAGGCGGTCGAGTTGTTCGAACCACGACGGAAGACATGAGAATTCTTGTGCTGCTGTTGTTGCTGCCGCTCATTGCCGCGGCCGAGCCCGCGAGCGTGATCCGCGAGGTCGAAATGAAGCAGGCGCCGGCCACCGACGCCGCCACGCTCGCCACGCTGCCGGAGAACACCGCGGTCGATGCGCTCGAGCGCAAGGGCGGCTGGACCCGCGTCAAGACGAGCGCCGGCGAAGGCTGGGTGCGCATGCTGTCGCTGCGCCTCGGCGGCGCAACCACCGCCAAGCCCGGCGCGAGCGGCCTGACGCAGGCGTTCAACGTCGCGCGCACCGGTACCAGCGGCACACAGACGACCACCGGCGTGCGCGGCCTCGACGCCGACCAGATCGCGAACGCGCAGCCCAATCCCGCCGAGCTCGCCAAGCTGGAGAAGTTTGCCGCCAACCGGGAAGCGGCCGCCAGTTTTGCGACCGAGGGCAAGCTGGCTCCGACTTCCGTGGCCTACCCTAAATGAGAGTCCTGGTGATTCTGGCGCTGCTGGTCGCCGCGGGCGGCGCCCACGCGCAATTCCGCATGCCCAACATCGACATCAACAGGATGGTCGATACGGTCAAGAACGTCGGCAAGGCGGTGAAGGAAATCGACGAGCCCGAGGAGATCGCGATCGGCAAGGACGTCGCCTCGCGCCTGCTGGGCGCGGCGCCGCTGGTCGCCAATCCCGGGATGCAGCGCTACGTGAACAATGTCGGCCGCTGGCTCGCGGTGCAGACCGAGCGCCCGGACTTGCCGTGGCAGTTCGGCGTGCTCGACTCGTCGAACGTCAACGCGTTCGCGGTTCCCGGCGGAACCATCTTCATCACGCGGGGCCTGCTGGAACGCATGCGCAGCGAGGCCGAGCTGGCGGGCGTGCTCGGCCACGAGATCGGGCACGTGCTGCGCAAGCACCACCTGAAGGCGATCCAGAAAGGCGCGCAGAGCGCGCTGGCAGGCGACGTCCTCGGCCATGCGCTGCGCGACCGCGCCGGCCCGGCGCGCGACAAGCTGATCGCCTTCGGCACCGAGATGTACAGCCGCGGGCTGGACAAGTCCGACGAGCTCGAAGCCGACCGCCTCGGCGTGGTGATCGCGGCGCGCGGCGGCTACGACGCCTACGGCCTGCCGTCGGTGCTGCAGACGCTGCAGGCGATGAACGCACAGGACTCGGCGCTCGCGCTGATGTTCAAGACCCACCCGGCGCCGGCCGAGCGCCTCGATTCGCTGAGCGAGAAGATGCAGCCGGTGCTCGACGCCTACTCGAGCCAGCCGCAGCTCGCCGAGCGCTTCGTCCGCCAGATCAAGAAATAACCAGCCGCCAGGCCGAGCCCGCGCCGTCGCGGCACACGCGGTAGCGGAACGGCATGCCCTCTCGTCCGGGCGTGAGGAAGCGCAGGTCGGTGAACCATACGCAGCCCTGGCTCATGCCGTCGAACGCCGGCAGATCGGCAAACCAGCGGAAGAAGGCGAGCGGCTCCGAGTTCCACGCGCCGCGGATCAGGTCTTTGTCCGCCTCTCCGTAGCGCCGGCGCGTCACCCATACCGCCTGTTCGAGCGGCAGATAGGGCGAGTCGACGCGCGCAATGAAGCCGTCGCCCGGCTGGAAGCGGCGCGCTTCCTTGCGCACCAGGTTGACATGCGCGAAGCGGTGCGCCTCGTCGTCGCTCACGAACACCGTCCAGTTGAAAGGCGAGACCGGCCTCGGGTGGACCGTGACCTTCGCATCGCGCAGGGCCTGCGACTTCGCGTACTCGACGCCGAACTCGAGCGCACGCTGCTTCTGCAGGTACTGAAAAGCGACGTAGCCGCACAGCGCCACGCTCGCCAGCACGGCTGGGATGCGCGTTTTCCTGAAGAGAATTGAAAACAGCAGTCCGGCGACGATGATGCCGCTGAACCAGAGGTCGATGATGAAGGTGGTGCCGATGCGCGCGCGCCAGTCGGAGAGCGGCGCAAGGATGATGGTGCCGAAGCTGGTGATGAGGTCGCCGGCGATATGCGCGGCGAGTGCGAGCGCGGTCAGGCCGTAGAGCGCGCGCCAGCCTGCCTTTCCTTCCCGGTCGGGCTCGCGCAGCAGCTTCGCGAGGATCCAGGAATAGAGCAGCGCCCACGCCGGCAGCAGGAGGAGCGAGTGGGTGACGCCGCGGTGCGAGAGCACATATTCGACCGGTCCGACGAAGCTGACCACGAAGTCGAGGTCGGGCGCGGCGCAGGCGAAGAAGCCTGCAGCGATGCGCCTCGGCAGTGAACGGGGCGGCGCGTCCCTCGGAGCCGTTGCCCTGGCGAGCAGCGCTCCGCAGAGCGCGTGAGTCAGGGTATCCAGGCCCCGACTAGTCCGCTGCGCCCCGCAGCCAGTCCATCGCCGCCTCGACGCCGGTGAAGTTGCGCACCATCACACCGTGGTTGCGCGCCACCAGATTGACGAACTGATTCGCGCTCTGCGCTTCCGCGGTGCGGTGCACGAGCGCGACACGCTCGTCGGCAGTGAAGCCGAGCTTCGGCAGGTTGGTCACCAGCTGGAACTGGCTGGTCGGCGAGAGCGGGAATTTCTGGTCGAGCTCGATCAGGATGCGCTTGCGATTGCGCTTGCGGCTCTCGGCAAGCACAGCGCTGCATATCTCGGAAGGCGGCCGATCGGAATCTCTGCCGCTGACGGTGACCCGCAGGAATTCGTCGTCAGCTTCAATCTGGTATTGCAAGTTCCTAGGCAGCCCTCTTCTTGCGTTGCGCGTCCCGCACGTGCATCTGCGCGTAGGCGCCGTGCGCCGCGGCTTCGGCATCGCCCACGTGCACCGGCATGCCCATGTCGGACAGCACCGAGCCGAGCGCCGACAGGCAGAGCATCACGTTGTCCGGGCGGCAGCTGTAGCCCATCAGGCCGATGCGCCAGATCTTGCCGGCGAGCGGCCCGAGGCCGGCGCCGATCTCGATGCCGAACTCGTTGAGCAGCGTCTTGCGCACCTCGGCTTCGTTCACGCCCTCGGGGCACTTCACCGCGTTCATCTGCGGCAGCTGGTATTTCTCGGCCACCAGCATCTTCATGCCCATCGCTTCGAGCCCGGCCTTCAGCGCGAGGTGATGGCGCGTGGCGCGCGCCCAGGCGTTCTCGAGCCCTTCTTCGCGGATCAGGAGCAGCGCCTCGTGCAGCGCGAACAGCGAGTTGGTCGGCGCGGTGTGGTGGTAGGTGCGCGTGCCGGCCGTCCAGTAGTTGAACAGCAGGTTCATGTCCATGAACCAGCTGTGGATCTTGTCCTTGCGCTTCTTCACGTGCTCGACCACGCGCTCGGAGAACGAGACCGGCGACAGGCCCGGCGTGCACGACAGGCACTTCTGGCTCGCCGAGTAGATCGCGTCGATCTCCCACTCGTCCACCTTCACCGGCGTGCCGGCGAGCGAAGTGACGGCATCGACGATCACCATCGCGCCGTACTTGTGCGCGATCTGCGTGAGGAGCTTGGCGTCGGACTGCGCCCCGGTGGAAGTCTCGGCGTGCACGAAGGCGACGACCTTCGCGTCCTTGTTCTGCTTCAGCGCGTCCTCGACCTTCTGCGGGTCGACCGGCTCGCCCCACTTGTCCTCGACCAGCACCGGCGTGCCGCCGCAGCGGATCACGTTCTCCAGCATGCGGCCGCCGAACACGCCGTTCTGGCACACCACGACCTTGTCGCCCGGCGCCACCATGTTGACGAAGCAGTACTCCATGCCGACCGAGCCCGGCCCGGAAAGCGGGAAGGTGAGCGCGTTCTTGGTCTGGTAGACGTAGCGCAGCAGCGATTTCAGCTCTTCCATCATCTCGACGAAGACCGGGTCGAGGTAGCCGATCGCCGGCTGGCTCATCGTGGTGAGCACGCGCGGGTGGATCTCGGTCGGGCCCGGCCCCATCAGCGTGCGCTGCGGCGGATGGAAGGAGTGGATGCGCTTCGCGGGGGCGTACTGGCTCATGGTGTCCTCGGAAAAAATTCCAAACGGCGCGTTCTCGGGGCGCGACTTCACGCGCACCGGATTTTTCGCGCTGGCTTCGTTGATGATGTCGACCGAGCTGATGCGGCCTTCGGTGATGCGCTCGACCTCGCCGGCCCAGCGCGCCGGCACGTAGCCGGTCTTCACCCAGTTGTGGACCACCGCGCGGTCGAGCTGGAAGGCACGCGCCACTTCGGCTTGGGTGCCGAACATCTCGACCAGCCGTTCCGCGCAGTTCACCGGTACGGATCTTAGGCCGTCAAACTCATCTTGACAATCCGCCATCTGGACTTTACCTGTTAATACATAATCTGTACCATCTGGTACATGGATCCGGCGTTCGAAAACGCCCCCGAAGTCGACCTTCACGCCCGTGAAAGCCGGGAGCGCCTCGCTCACATGGTGGTCTCGTTGCTTGACCACTGGAACCTCGCGCCGAACGATCAGGCGGTGCTGCTCGGACTATCGACCCAGTCCCGTTCGACCATCGCGCGCTACCGGCGGGGCGAGCCGCTCGCCGACAGCGCCGACCTGCTCGCGCGCGCCGGCCACCTGCTGGGCATCCACAAGGCGCTGCGCATCCTGTTTCCGCACGATCGTGACCTCGCCTATGCCTGGGTGACGACGCCGAACCGGCGCTTCGGCGATGCGGCGCCGCTCGACATCATGAAGCGGCACGGCTACGAGGGAATTCTTGCTGTGCGCCGATATCTCGACTTCGAGCGCGGCCGGTAGGTGTTCGAAAAGCTACTGCGCCAGGTCGCGGATTTCCGCGGCGACCTGGTCCGCAACATCAAGGGCATCCGCGTCTCGCAGGATCTGTTCGACGATCTGGCGAAGGACGCGGCTGATCGCGCGGTGGCGATCGCCGCGGAGAGTGCTACCCGCCTGCCCAGTGCCGCGCCCCTCATCACGCGTCCCTTCGACTACGGCACGGTGATCACCTTCCCCTTCGTGCCGCAGAACTGGCACGCGACACGCTACTCCGACGGCATGCGCTACGGCGTCTGGTACGGCGCGCTCGAGCTCGAGACCACGGTGCGCGAGACGCTGTACCACTGGCAGCGCTTCATCACCGACAGCTTTGCGCTCGACCGGGAAGTCGTCGGCGAGCGCCGCGTGTTCCAGGTGCGCTGCGAAGCGATCCTCATCGACCTTCGCAGGGCCCGCGAACCGCGCCTGGTCGACCGCAACGACTACGGCTTCACCCAGCAGCTCGGCAGCTATCTTTCGCAGCGCGCGCAGAGCGGGTTGCTCGCGCCCTCGGCGCGAGGCCCCGGCACCGCCGCTGCCATCCTGCGTTCCGAGGCGCTCTCGGAGGTGCGCGATCTCTGCTATCTGACCTACCGCATGAACCCGACTCGGGACCTCGCCCTGGTCGAGCGCACCCCGGGAGAAACGTGGCTCGAGATCAAGGCGTAACATCGGCCTATGGATATCGAAAAGACCCAGCCTCTCAACTCGGGCGACAAGAAGGGGTCCGGCGACAAGAAAAAGGCGGAGTCGCCGACGGCCAAGCCGGTCGCCCCGGTCGCGAAGGTCGAAGACACCTTGCCTCTGAACACGAAGGCCCCCAAGGTGGATTCGCCGGCGGCAAAGCCCGCCGCGCCAGCCAAAGCCCCATCAGCCGCTCCGAAAGCCGCCGAGGCGCCGAAAAAAACGGAGCCTGCTCCGAGGATCGAGCCCACGCTGAAGCCTGAGCCCGCTGCGCCCAAGCCGGAAGCCGCACCGTTCAAGCCTGAAACCGCAGCCGACGCCTGGCTCGGCCTGCTCGCGGCGCGCGGCATCGAGTACCTGTTCTCGAACGGCGGCACCGACTTCGCGCCGGTGGTCGAGGCCTACGCCAAGGGCCAGAAGCTCGGCTGGCGCCTGCCCGAGATCGTGATCGTGCCGCACGAGAACATGGGCGTGGCGATGGCGCACGGCTACGCCATGGTCACCGGCAAGCCGCAGGCGATGATGGTGCACGTCGGCGTCGGCACCGCGAACGCGATCAACGGCCTGATCAACGCATCGCGCCAGAACGTGCCGATCCTGTTCACCGCCGGGCGCACGCCGATTACCGAGTCGGGCGCGCTCACCGCGGCGCGCAACAACTACATCCACTGGGCGCAGGAGCACTTCGACCAGGGCGGCATGATGCGCGAGTTCATGAAGTGGGACTACGAGCTGCGCCATGCCGAGCAGGTCGAGACCGTGATCGACCGCGCGCTCGCCATCTCGAAGACCGAGCCGCAGGGACCGGTCTACGTGACTTTGCCGCGCGAGATCCTGGCCTCATCTTTCGCCGCGAGTTTTTCGCCGAACCCGACGATCGTTCCCGCCTCGCCGCCCGCGGCAGATCCCGAGGCGCTGGAAGAAGCCGCCAAGCTGCTCGGCGGCGCGCAGCACCCACTGCTCATCACGGCGAACGGCGGGCGCACCGCCGAGTCCTCGCGCGCCATCGAGCAGCTCGCGCAGACGCTGGCGGTGCCGGTGATCCACTACCGGCCGCGCCACCTCGCGTTGTCCACCGAGCACCCGATGCACTGCGGCTGGGACCCGCACACGCTGCTCAAGGAAGCCGACGTGGTGCTGGTGGTCGACTGCGACGTGCCGTGGATCCCGAAGGAAGGGCAGCCGAAGGCCGAGGCGAAGGTCATCCACATCGGCCCGGACCCGCTGTTCGCGCGCTACCCGCTGCGCGGCTTCCGCACCGACATCGCGCTGACCGGCGCCGTGGCGCCCACGCTGCAGACGCTATGGCGGGCGGCGCAGAAACAGGCGGTGTCGGTGAGGCACATCGAGGAGCGGCGCAAGACGATTTCGGCCTACTCGGACAGCGTGCGCAAGAAAGCGCGCGCCGGCGTCGAGCCGACGCCCGCCGCCATCACCGGCAAGTGGCTCTCGGCCTGCATCAACAAGCTGCTCGACCCGAACACCATCCTGGTGAACGAGTACCCGACGGTGCTCGAGGAGATCGTGATCAAGGAGCCGGGGCGCTATTTCGGCAATCCGTCCGCTGGCGGCCTCGGCTGGGGGATGGGCGCGGCGCTCGGCGCCAAGCTGGCGGCGCCGGACAAGACGGTGATCTGCGCGGTGGGCGACGGCGCCTACATGTTCGGTAACCCGACCGCGGTGCACTATGTATCGGAGGCGATGCAGCTGCCGGTGCTGTTCGTCATCGCCAACAACGCGCGCTGGGCGGCGGTGCACCGCTCCACACTGTCGACCTACCCGAAGGGCCATGCGGCGGAAACCAAGCAGCCGCCCTTCGCCACGCTGGAACCCTCACCGCGCTTCGAGCACGTGGTGCGCGCGTCCGGCGGTATGGGCGAGCGCGTGACCGAGCCGGCGCTGCTCATGCCGGCGCTCGAGAAGGCGCTGAAGTTCGTGAAGGAAGAGAAGCGCCAGGCCGTGCTGAACGTCGGCCTGGAAGCGAGCTACGTCAAGACGAGCTAGCGGTTAGCCGACCCGGGGCTGACGGTCTCGGCTTCGGCGCTGACGTGCGGCTCGATCGCGAGCACGGTGTCGATCTTCGGCGAGCCGATGCGACCGACCAGCGGCAGCTTGAGCCCTCCGGGGCCGACGCCGAAATTCATGCTGAGCAGGTTGAGCTCCAGGCCCTCCACGCCGCTGGCGGAGAAGCCGAGCAGGCCGGCGAGCGAGAACTGGAAGCCCCTGCCGCTCGGCGCGGCGCCGATCACGCGGCCGCCGAGGTAGTCCTTGCCGATCGCGGTGGCGGGCAGGTCGGCCTGCAGCTCGGGGATCTGGCGCGTGACCCACGCGACGAAGGTGTTCGAGTTCGGTCCGGGCCAGAGCGTGTATTCCTTGGCGTACGGGTATTCGGACGCGAGCTTTTCGACGCGCTTGATCAGCTCGTCGACGCCGGCGCCGCGCTTCTCGGCATAAAGCTCGCCGGCGGAGCCAAACCAGCGGTCGGGGGCGCGGGTGCGCGCGACCAGCGCGGTGTCGGTCCAGCGCAGGCGCCAGCCGATCACTTCGTAAACCGTGTATTCCGGCACGCCCGAAGGCTTGACCGCGATCCAGGTGTGCACGCCGAACAGTCCCTTGATGCCGAGGGTGCGCGCGCCCCAGACCTGAACGACGGCTTCGTTCCCCACTGCGGGATCGTCGGCAAGGTTATGGGACTCGTCGGTGACGGAGGCGCCGGCCAGGGCGATCAGCCCGAGGAGGCTGGAGGCGGCGATGAATCGGCTGAGGCGTTGCGTCATGGCGTTTCTTAGTTGCTAGAACGCATTCTATGGATGCCCGGATGACAACATCGAGCGCGCGGTGTGCGCCGCACGCAGGGCATCCGGCAATCGTTTACTTCATATTCGTGAAATCGAAAAGCTTGCGGTCGAGCAGGTGCGACGGTCGCACTTCGGTGAGCGCGCGTAGCATGGATTCGACACGTCCTGGAGATTTGCGTTCCCACTCCCGTAGCATTTCAGCGATCCGCTTCCGCTGCAGGTTGTCCTGCGAGCCGCACAGGGTGCACGGAATGATCGGAAAGCGCTTGGCCTGCGCGTAGACGGCGAGATCGGCCTCGGCGACATAGGCGAGCGGGCGGATCACCACGTGCTTGCCGTCGTCCGACACCAGCTTGGCCGGCATCGCCTTCAGCTGGCCGCCGTGGAACAGGTTGAGGAAAAAAGTCGCAAGAATGTCGTCTCGATGGTGGCCGAGCGCGATCTTGGTACAGCCGAGCTCGCCCGCCACCCGGTAGAGCACGCCGCGCCGCAACCGCGAGCAGAGCGAGCACATCGTCTGCCCCTCCGGAATCACGCGCTTGACGATCGAATAGGTGTCCTGCTCGATGATCTTGAACGGCACCCCGCGCCCTTCCAGGTACTCGGGCAGGACGTGCGCCGGGAACCCCGGCTGCTTCTGGTCGAGGTTGACCGCGATCAGCTCGAAAGCCACCGGTGCCTTGCTTTGCAACCCCAGCAGCACGTCCAGCATGGCGTGGCTGTCCTTGCCGCCGGACAGGCACACCATCACCTTGTCGCCCTGCTCGATCATGCCGAAGTCGGCGATCGCCTCTCCCACCTGGCGGCGCAGGCGCTTGGCGAGCTTGCCGGCCTCGTAGTCGGCCTTGCGCGGGTCGCGGTGCAAGCGGACGGTCTGGACTGTCATGCGGTGACGAGCTTGAGGCCGACGATGCCGGCGACGATGAGAAGGATGGAAAGAATTCGCAGAACGGTGCGCGGTTCGTCGAACAGTACCATGCCGAGGATTGCGACGCCGACCGCGCCGATGCCGGTCCAGACCGCATAGCCGGTGCCGATCGGGATGGAGCGCAACGCGAGCGCGAGGAAGTAGACGCTCGCGATCATCGCCGCGACCGTGATCGCCGACGGCACGAGGCGCGTGAAGCCGTCGGTGTATTTGAGGCCGATCGCCCACACTATTTCGAGCAGGCCGGCGAGCACGAGCCAGAGCCAAGCCATCGGCGCTCCTAGATGAACACCGAGCGGCCGCCGTCCACCGCGAGGATCTGCCCGGTGACGTACGGTGCGCTGGCGAAAAAGGCCACCGCGCGCGCGATGTCCTCGGGGGAGCCGGGACGGCCGAGCGGCGTGGTGGCGATGATGCGCTGGCGTTCGGCGTCCGGAAACTGCCCGTCCTCGGGCCAGGCGATGGCGCCGGGCGCGACGCCGTTCACGCGCACGCGCGGCGCGAGCTCGATTGCGAGCGAGCGCGTGAGCGCAGCGAGGCCGGCCTTGGCCACGCTGTAGAGCGCATAGCCCTTGAGCGGCCGCTCGGCGTGGATGTCCACGATGTTGACGATCGAGCCCTCGTTCTTCGCCAGCTCGGGCGCGGCCAGCTGCGAGATGAAGAGCGGCGCACGCAGGTTCGAGCCGATCAGCTCCTCCCAGTGCGAGGACTCCATCGCGCCCACCTCGACCGGGAAAAAGGTGGAGGCGTTGTTCACCAGCACGTCGAGGCGGCCGAAGCTCTCCAGCGCGCCGCTGACCAGCGCCTTCGGCGCGATCGGCGCGAGCAGCTCGGCTTTCACCTTGGCGGCGCTGCGCGCACGCAGCGCGTTCAACTCGCCTTCCAGCTTCGCGGCATCGCCTTCGGAGTCGCGGTAGTGGATCAGCACGTTCGCGCCCGCCGCGTGCAGACGACGCGTGATCGCGGCGCCGACGCGGCGCGCGCCGCCCGTGACCAGTGCGACCTTGCCCTCCAGAGAATCCATGAAGCTCATGATTCTAGGGTAGATTCCCCGCGTGCTAGAACGCATCCGCGCCGAGATCGCGGCCGCCGGCGGCTGGATCTCCTTCGCCCGCTACATGGAGCTCGCGCTGCACGCGCCCGGCCTCGGCTATTACGCGCGCGGCGCGCGCCAGTTCGGCGCGGAAGGCGACTTCGTCACCGCGCCCGAGCTGGGTTCGCTCTTCGGCCGCACGCTGGCGCACCAGCTGCGGGAGCTGGACGGCCCGATCCTCGAGCTTGGGGCTGGCAGCGGCGCGCTGGCCGAGACGCTCCTCCAGGAGGTCGAGCGCGAATACTTCATTCTGGAAACCAGTGCGGCCCTCCGGGCGCGTCAACAGGCCCGGCTGGGCAGCAAGGTTCGGTTCGTCGATCGGTTGCCCAGCCGGTTTCGCGGCGTGATCATCGCGAACGAGGTGGCCGACGCGATTCCGGTGCATGCGGTCGCCTGGCGTGCTGGCGGGATCATGGAGCGCGGCGTAACCAGTGAGCTCAAATGGGCCGAAAAGCCCGCCAATGGAGAGCTGCTCGATAGCGCGCGGGCTCTCGAGGTGCCGGTACCTTACGAAAGCGAGATCAACCTTGCGGCGAGCGGCTGGATGCGCAGCCTGGCCGCGAGCCTCGAGCACGGCGCGATCTTCATCATCGACTACGGCTTTCCGCGGCACGAGTACTACCACCCGCAGCGCTCCATGGGCACGCTGATGTGCCACACCCGGCACCGCGCGCACGGCGACCCATTCCTCCATCCCGGCGAGCAGGACATCACCGCGCACGTCGACTTCAGCGCCCTGGCCGCGGCAGCGCGCGAAGCCGAGCTCGACGTGCTCGGCTACGCCACGCAGGCGCAGTTCCTCGTCAATTGCGGCATCACCGAGGTGCTCTCGCAGGTCAATGCGGAGAACGCGCTGCATTACGCGCCGATCGCCGCCGAGGCACAGCAGCTGCTCTCGCCGGCGGAGATGGGCGAGCTGTTCAAGGTGCTGGCCGTCGGGCGCGGTGTGAAACCGCCGCTGCTGGGCTTTTCTAGGGGCGAACGTTCCCATACGCTCTAGCTCATGCATCGCCTCCTGATTCTTTTCCTGTTCGCGAGCGCCGCGCTCGCCGACGAGATCGCCGACGCCCGCAAGCGCTGGGAATCGAGCCCGCACGGGCCGATGCTGGAGCGCATCCTGCCGCCCACCTTCGCGCTCGAGCAGCTGCCCGAGCGCGAGTCGCGCGGCGCCAGGCTGGTGGTCGGCTATTGCGTGCAATGCCACAACCTGCCGAACCCGGCGATGCACCACGCGGCGAAGTGGCCGGGCATCGTGCAGCGCATGGTGCTGCGCATGGAAGGCAAGGGCAACATGGGCACGCTGATGGCGGAGATGATGGCCGGGGTCAAGGCGCCGAGCGTCGAAGACACGCGCGAGATCAACGCCTACCTCGAGCGCCACGCGCAGAAGCCGCTCGACCCGGTGCGCTATCCGGAGGTGAACCGGCCCTCGGGGGAGGCGTTCCGCGTGGCGTGCAACCAGTGCCACACGCTGCCCGACCCGCAGCGCCACACCGCGGCAGAGTGGCGCTCGGTGGTGGCGCGCATGCAGGAAAACATGGAATGGATGAACCGCGTGGTGGGCTCGAAGCCGGTTCCCGGCGAGCCCGAGCTGCGCGTGGCGGAGATCAACGCCTTCCTCGCGAAATACGCGAAAAAGCGCTAGCGGTTGCAGGTCGTCCCGCTTCAGCCTAGCCGGGAACCGCCATCCCTTTGACCACCGCCGGCCGGGCGCCGACCTTGTCGTACCAGCGCTTCACCGCCGGAAACGCCGCCAGGTCGACGCGGTGCCACTCGTAGCGCGCCACCCAGGGATAGATCGCCATGTCGGCGATCGAATACTCGGGCGCGAAGTACGCGCTCTTCGCCAGGTGCTTGTCCATCACCCCGTACAGGCGCTTGGCCTCGTTGCCGTAGCGCTCGCTGCCGTACGGGATCTCGTCCTTCTTGGCGCGCATGAAGTGGTGCGCCTGGCCGAACATCGGCCCGACGCCGCCCATCTGGAACATCAGCCATTGCAGCGCGACGTACTTGGCGCGGTCGGACCTGGGCAGGAACTTGCCGGTCTTGCCGGCAAGGTAGATCAGGATCGCGCCCGACTCCATCAGCGCGATCGGCTTGCCGTCGGGTCCCTGCGGGTCGACGATCGACGGGATCTTGCCGTTCGGATTGATCTTCAGATACTCGGGCGTGAACTGCTCGCTGTTGGTGCCGATGTTGATCTTGTGCACGTTGTACGGCAGGCCGCATTCCTCCAGCATGATGGAAACCTTGCGGCCGTTGGGCGTAGTCCAGGTATAGAGTTCGATCATGGTGAAGTGGCTGGTAACTGTAGTGTTGGTCTTGGTGGTTTTCGCAGTGATTTCGCAGCGCTATCGCGCTTGGCGCATGCCGGGCGACTTCAACGTGCCGGTGCGCGGGCGAATGTACTACATCCCCGTCGGCAGCACGCTCCTGTTTTCGCTGCTGGTCTGGCTGGTCAGCAAGATCATCTAGCCTCGCCGATCGCCTTCAGCCGGGCCTGATCCAGCAGTTTCGGAATTTCCGCGGGCCCTGTGGCCTTCGCGGCGATCCCGCCCGCGTCGACCGAAGTAGCAGCGCGCAGCGCGCGTTCGATGCGCGCCTTGTCGATGCCGGGCTCGGCGACCTGCGCCACCTCTAGCAGCTCGGCGAAGCGCTCCGGGCGGCGCAACGCGTCCGCCGTCTTCAAGAGATCCAGCAGGCCATCGGGAGTCGAGCCGCGCAGCTTCGAGCGGCTGCGGGCCGCAGTCAGCGCGAGGTCGCGCACCTCGTTCGGCGCCCGCACGCGGTTGCTGAGTGCCTCGATCTGCGGCTCCCCGAGCGGCCAGGTCAGCAGCGCAAAGCGCGCGGGCACCGAGCCCGCGAACTGTCGCGGGTAGCGGGTGATTTCGGGCAGGTTGCGGCGCAGGAGGCCGCTCGCCTCCAGCACCTCGAACATCTTCTCCGCGTGCGCCTCGGCCAGGCCCTTGGCGAACTCCTGCCAGACCCGCTCGGCGACGAGATGGTCGGTCTCGCCCGAATCCACCATCTGGCGCATGAGCGCCATCGTCCCGGGGTGGACGCGGAAACCGAAGCGCGCCGCGAAACGCGCGACGCGCAGGATACGAACCGGGTCTTCGGCGAAGGCGTCGCTCACATGGCGCAGCACGCCGTCCTTCAAATCTTTCTTTCCGTGAAACGGATCGACCAGGGCGCCATCCTCCGCCTTGGCGATGGCATTGATCGTCAGGTCGCGGCGCTTCAAGTCCTCTTCGAGCGTGACTTCCGGCGAGGCGTAGACGGTGAAGCCCTTGTAACCGCGGCCGCTCTTGCGCTCGGTGCGCGCGAGCGCATATTCCTCATGCGTCTTGGGATGCAGGAACACCGGAAAATCCTTGCCGACCGGCTTGTAGCCCTGCTTCACCATCTCTTCGGGCGTGGCACCGACGACGACGTAGTCGCGCTCTTTCACCGGCAGACCGAGCAGCTCGTCTCGAACCGCCCCACCTACCGTAAAGACTTTCACTTCGTGGCGTAGGGCTCGTCGGCGGGGACGAATTCCGTCTCGCGCCGCGCGCCATCGCACCATTCGCGCACCGCGGCGAGGGCTTTGACCGCCTCGCAGTATTCCTGCGCGACCGGCGGCACCTTGACGGCGTAGGCCTGGAAGCGCATCACCACCGGCGCGAAGAAGGCGTCGGCGACGCTGAACTTGCCGAACAGCAGGCTGCCGGCGCCGCCGAAGCGCTCGCGGCACTCGGTCCAGAGGGCGACGACGCGATCGATGTCCTTGCGCGATTCAGGCGTCAGGCCCTTGCCGGGGTAGCGGCCGCGGATGTTCATCGGCATCTTGCCGCGCATGTTCTGGAAGCCCGAATGCATCTCGGCGCAGGCCGAGCGGGCGAAGCGGCGCGCCTGCGGCGCCTCGGGCCACAGATGCTTGTCGGGGAACATCTCGGCCACGGTCTCGCAGATGGCGAGCGAGTCCCACACCGGCTCGCCGTCGATCATCAAGACCGGCACCTTGCCCGCGGCCGAGTATTTCTCGACGCCGGGGACGGTCAGCCCGCCGTCGCTCTGGCTGAACTTGAGCTGCACTTCCTCGAACGGGATCTGCGCCTGCCGCAGCAGCACCCAGGGGCGCATCGACCATGACGAATAGTTCTTGTTGCCGACCACCAGCTTGAGGTTCATGGAGGAAGTCTAGCGCGGCAGTGCCAGCTCGGCGACGAGGCCGCCGCCCGGAGCGTTGCGCAGCGTCACGTCGCCGCCGTGCCAGCGCGCGATGTTGCGCGCGATCGACAGGCCGAGGCCGGTGCCGCCGCTGTCCATGTTGCGCGAGGCGTCGAGGCGGTAGAAGGGCTCGAACACGCGCTCCAGCTCGCTCTCCGGAATGCCCGGACCGCGGTCGACGACCGCGATGCGCAGCCGGTCGGACGAGTCCTTCACCTCGATTTCGGCGCTGCCGCCGTAGCGCACCGCGTTCTCGATCAGGTTTTCCAGGCAGCGGCGCAGCGCCTGCGGGTCGGCGCGGTACGGGCCGTTGGCGGCCAGGCCGCGCACGCTGAGCGCCTGTCCCGCTTCGCGCCGGTCCTCGCTGATGCTCTCGATCAAGGCGCCGATGTCGACCGGCTGGCGCTGCGCGCCCGTGGCGGTGGTACGGAAAAAATCGAGCGTGCTGCCGACCATGGTCTGCATCTCCTCCAGGTCGCGCAGCATCTTGGCGCGGATCTCGCCGTCGGACAGCATTTCGGCGCGCAGCCGCAGGCGCGTGATCGGGGTCTTGAGATCGTGCGAGATCGCGGTGAGCAGCCGCCCGCGCTCGACCAGATAGTCGCGCACGCGCTGCTGCATGCGGTTGAACGCGGCGATCACGCGGTGGATCTCGCTCGGTCCGCTCTCGGCGAGCGGCGCGTCCTCGGGATTGCGGCCGATCGCGTCGGCGGCGCGCGACAGGCGGTCGAGCGAGCCGGTGGTCATGCGCACCAGGAAGCCGGAGAGCGAAAAGCACACCAGCATCAGCAGCAGGATCAGCGGCACGATCGCCTCGAAGCGGCTGAGCGGCTCCTGCGGCACGTTCACGTCGAACACCACCACCATGCCGTCCTCGAGCACCACCTGCACCACGATCGCGAACGGCTCGGGCAGGAGGAAATAGAAGTGGCGCGCCATCCACAGCTCGAACGCGCCCGCGCTCACCCCGTCGGCGCGCGGATGCGGGTTGATGTCGGCACGGATCGGCCAGGGCGCACCGATCTGGCGCTGCACCTCCTCGGTGAACTCGGCTTCGTAGCGGTCGTGCTCGCTGAAGCCGCTTGCCACCTGCACGGTTTCCCGCCGCAGCGAGGCGCGCAGGTGCGCACCGCTGACCTCCTGCACCACCTTCTCGCGCTCGGCGGCGTGCAGGCGATTGAGGATGCGCACGGTCTGCGCGATCTGCGCGGCGATCTGCAGCGAGGCCAGGCGGTACACCGAGCTGCCGCGATCGAACAGGTGGATCGCCATGCTGCCGAGCTGGACCACGATCAGGCCCGCGACCAGCACCAGCATCGTGCGCCCGAACAGCGACGCCGGAAGAAGTTTCATCGACCGGCCTGCCTCAACCCAGCCGCTCGACCACCGCGGCCAGAACGTAGCCCTCGTTGCGCACCGTCTTGATGATGCGCGGCTCGCGCGCGTCGTCGCGCAGCCGCAGGCGCAGGCGGCTCACCTGCACGTCGATCGAGCGGTCGAACGGCGAGCCGTCGCGCCCTACCGTCAGGTCCATGAGCTGGTTGCGGTCGAGCACCCGGTTGGGATGCTCGACGAACACCGACAGCAGCTTGAACTCGGCGCCGCTCAGCGCCACCACCACGCCGTCGGGCGCGACCAGCTGGCGCGCGGCGAGGTCGAGCGTCCAGCCGGCGAAGCGCACCTGCTGCACCGCGCTGCCGCCGCGCTCGGCCGGCAGGCCGCGTGTGCGGCGCAGGATGCTGCGGATGCGCGCAAGCAGCTCGCGCGGGCTGAACGGCTTGGCCAGGTAATCGTCGGCGCCCATTTCCAGCCCGACGATGCGGTCGACCTCCTCGCTGCGCGCGGTAAGCATGATCACCGGCAGGCTGGATTCGACGCGCAGGTCGCGGCACAGCGTGAGGCCGCTGTCGCCCGGCAGCATCAGGTCGAGCACCACGATGTCCGGCCGGCTGCGCTCGAGCACCCGGCGCATCTCGGCGCCGTCGGTGGCGAGCGACACGCGGAAGCCGTTGCGCTCCAGGTATTCGCCCAGCAGCTTGCGGATTTCGGCGTCGTCGTCGACGACCAGTACGTGGTCGGTTCGGTCCATCTGCGGGGTATATCGCACCCGGGCGCCGGCGCCGTCAAGCATGTAACACGGTGTTACAACGCAATTTGCGGCTTACATCGGCGCGGTTCAATGCCGGCAACAGGAGGCTTCATGGCCGCGCAGACGCAAACCGAAACCCCATCGATCAAGTTCAAGGACATGACCGGCAAGCAGAAGCTCGTCTTCGTGCTCAAGGTCACCGTGTGCATCATCTCGGGCGGAATGATCTACCCGAACGTGATGAGCGACTGAGTTGTTCCTCCCAATGCGGGACTTCAGCCCCGCCTAGGCGGGGCTTTTCTTTTCAGGGCCCGCCGATCACGCGGCCGCCATCCTTGATCGGGGTGGCGAACTTGTATTCGATGTCCCAGGGGAAGTGGATCCACTTGTCCTGCTTGAATTCCTTGACGAAGGTATCGACGATCGGCCGCCCGGCGGGCTTGGCGTAGAGACACGCGAAGTGCGCCTTGGGCAGCAGCTGGCGCACCGCCTGCGCGGTCTTGCCGGTGTCCACCAGGTCGTCGATCAGCAGGTAGCCGTCGCCCTGCCCGCTCACGCCCTTCAGCACCTGAACGCCGCCTTGCTGCTGCTCCGCCCCGCCGCCCGTGCCCGCGTCGTAGCTCGTCACGCAGATCGTGTCGATCACGCGGATGTCGAGCTCGCGCGCGACCAGCGCCGCCGGCACCAGCCCGCCGCGCGTCACCGCGATGATTCCCTTCCAGGGCCCCTTCTGGTGCAGGACTTCCGAGAGGTAACGCGCGTCGCGGTGCAGCTCGACCCACGAGATGATGATTTCGTCTTCGTAGGGGACCGGCGCCATGCGCGATTCTAGATTGCCGGCGCGCGCAGGTGCCAGTCGGTCGCGCGCTGATACGCGTGGGCGGCGCGCAGCGCAGTCGCGTCCTGGCGCGGCGGCGCGACGAGCTGCAGGCCGATCGGCATGCCGGCGCGCGTGAATCCCGCATTGGCGCAGGCCACGGGCAGACCGAGATAGCTGATCGGGCGCGTGAAGCGCACGAAGCGCCCGAGCATCTCGGCGGCGGCATCGCCACTCGAGATATCGGTCTCGGCGATGGTCGGCGTCTGAAACGGCACCACCGGGCCGTGAACCAGGTCGACTTTGGAGAATACCGACTCGCAGAACGCTGCAATCGCCGCCGCGCGCGCCTGCAGCGCCTGCAGGTAGTCGCGCGCCAGCACCGGACGGCCCTTTTCCAGGCGCTCGCGCACCTGCGGCGAGTAATCCTGCGGGCGCGTGCGGAACCATTCGTCGTGGAACGGGTTCGCTTCGGCGGCGTGCAGCACCGCGGCGCGCGCGCTGAGCTGCGAGAAATCCGGGAGCTCAACGTCAACTACGGTCGCTCCTAGCCGGCGAAGCACCTCCGCCGACGCGTCCATGGCAGCCGCGATCTCGGCATCGCAATCTTCCCGGAACGCTCTGCCGATGCGCAGCCCCGCGATGGATTTTTCGAGTTCCTTCATGAAATCGGTTTGCGCGATCACGCTCAAGACGAGGGCTGTGTCCTCCACCGTGCGGGTGAGCGGGCCGACAGTGTCGAGCGACGGGCAGAGCGGCAGGATGTTCTCCACCGACACGGAGCCATGCGTAGGCCGTATCCCGGACAGCCCGCAGAACGCCGAAGGCAGGCGGATCGAGCCGCCGGTGTCGGAGCCGAGCGCGGCGAAGTTGGCGCGCGCCGCCACCGAGGCGCCCGAGCCGGAGGACGAGCCTCCGGTGATGCGCTGCGGGTCCCAGGGGTTACGGCAGTGCCCGTAGTGCCAGTTGTGCCCGGTGGGTCCCATGGCGAACTCCGCCATGTTGAGCACGCCGAACTGGATCGCACCCGCGGCGTCCAGATGCTCGAGCACCTGCGCGGTCGCCTTCGCCGGTACGTCGCGCAGGATCTTCGAGCCGCAGCTCGAGGCGACGCCGCGCCGGTAGTACATGTCCTTGTGCGCCATCGGCACACCGTGCAGCGGCCCGCGCAGGTAGCCGCGCGCGACCTCGCGATCGGCGAAATGTGCCGCCGCGAGCGCCGCGTCGTCGTCGATGCGCAAGAAGCAGTTGAGCTTCGGCTGGACCCCATGCGCGCGCACGAGCACGGCCTCCATCGCGGCCACGCAGCTCGTGCGCCGTTGCCGGATGGCGCCGGCCAGTTCAACGCAAGAGAGAGACGTCAGCGCATCCATTCCAGCTCCACCGCACTATAGTATCGGCGCATGCTGTCGGCAGAAAGGATCCTCGAGCGCTGCGAGTCGCTCGCGCAGCATTCCGAGCTGCCGGGCGGGCTCACCCGCGTGTTCCTCTCGCCGCAGGCGCGCGCCGCGACCGACAAGGTGCTCGGCTGGATGCGCGAAGCCGGCATGCAGGCGAAGCTCGACGCGATCGGCAATGCCGGCGGCCGCTACGAGGGGAATCGACCCGGTCTGCCTTGCCTCATGCTCGGATCGCACCTCGACACCGTGCGCGATGCCGGCAAGTACGACGGCATGCTGGGCGTGATTAGCGCGATCGAATGTGTCAGTTTTTTGAATACAAACAACAAGAGACTTCCCTTCGCGATCGAGGTCCTCGGCTTCGGCGACGAGGAAGGCGTGCGGTTCGGTACCACGCTGCTCGGCAGCCGTGCCGTCGCCGGCACTTTCGACCTGGCGGTGCTGAAAGCGAAGGACCCGCAGGGCAAGACGATGGCGGACGCGCTGCGCGAATTCGGTCTCGATCCTGAGGGCATCCCGACGATCGCGCGCAGGCAAGGCGACGTGCTCGCCTATGCCGAGCTGCACATCGAACAGGGACCGGTGCTCGAATCCGAAGGCCTGCCGGTCGGCGTGGTCACCGCGATCAACGGCTTCTCGCGCCTGCGCGTCACGCTGCGCGGCGCGGCCGGCCACGCCGGCACCGTGCCGATGAACCTGCGCCGCGATGCACTTGCCGGCGCGGCTGAATGCGCGCTCGCGGTGGAGCGCGTCGCGAAAAGCCATGCCGAGCTGGTCGGCACCGTCGGGCGCTTCGAAGTGAAGCCCGGCGCGATCAACGTGATTCCGGGCGAAGTGATGTTTACCGTCGACGTGCGCGCCCCTCGGGATTCTCTCCGTGAGCAGGCGCTTGCCACCATCCGCGCGGAAATAGAACGGGTCTGCAAGGCAAGACAGCTGCGAAGCGAGATTGAGAATCTGCAGGACTTCGGCGTGACCAGCTGCGCGCCGCGCCTGATCGGGCAGATGGAGCGGGCAGTCGCCAGCCAGGGATTCCGCGTGCGGCGGCTGCCGTCGGGCGCCGGGCACGACGGCATGGCGCTCGGCGCGATTACCGAAATCTGCATGCTGTTCGTGCGCTGCAAGCTGGGGATCAGCCACAGCCCGCTCGAGTCGATTACGAAGGAAGACGCTGACGCAGGCGTCAAGGTGCTGTCCGAGTTCATTCGGTCGTTTTCGTAGTGCCGCCCTACCGGTTTTCCGCCGAAGTCGTCGGGCGCGCCGCGCGCGACACGCTCGCAGCCGGCGCGGGCGAGGTGTGTGCCGTCTTCCGGCGCAGCTTTTACGTTCGGCTGAACGACCGGTACGCGTGCATCGGCGACGCGTCACTCGGCCGCGGGCCGCTCAACGCGCTGGTGTCTGCGTTCAGCGAGCCGCCACTGGGCGCGACGGTGATGGTCTCGCTCGAGAGCGCACATCCCTGGGCGCCGGCGCCTGCGTCCGGCAACGCGCGCCCGAACCTCGCAGCGCTGCGCGCCTGCCTCGATGGACACGTACCCGAAGAAGGGCTGGGCTGCGTGATCCTCGGCGTCGACAACGCGCTCAGTGTGCATGCGCAACCCGCGCTCGAGGCGATCGAGCGCTGGCTCGCCGGCAACGCGCTCGGCCACGAGGCGGCGCAGCTCATCGGCCTCGGACCCGGCCTCACCCCGTCGGGCGACGATTACCTGGGCGGCGTGCTGGTCGCGCTGCGCTGGGTCGGGCGCGGCGCGCAGGCCGATTCGCTGTGGCGCTGGCTCGAGCCGCGTCTGTCCGAGCGCACGAGCGCGATCAGCGCGGCGCACCTCGCCGCCGCGGCAGGCGGTGAAGTGCACGAGGCGCTCCACGACCTGCTCACCGATCTGGCGGCGTGGGAAAGCCCAGACCTGGTTCCGCGCCTCTCGCGCCTCGATGCCCTCGGCCACACCTCGGGCTGGGACGCGCTGGCCGGGATCGTGGCGGTGGCGAAGACCTCTCAGTAAGAGAGCACGGCAGCGAGCTCGGCGGCCTGCGCGTTCGACGGCGCCACCAGTACGCCGGCCTCGCGCAGCTTAGCCACCTGGTGCGAGCGCACCTGCGGATCGTCGTCCGTGCCCGTGACTGATGCGACCACGGTCTTCGCATTCACCTTCAAGAGGATGCCCGCGGGATCGGGGTGCGCGCCGTAGCCGAGAACCACATCCAGCAGGATCACGCCGACCGCGGGATCCGAGGCGGCCGCGGCCACGTGCGCGTTGCGGATCTCCGGATCGATCATCGGGTGCGGACGGCCGCGCGTGTAGCGATCGTCGCCCAGGTCGATGAAAGCATGGCCGTTCAGGCCGCGGCGCTTGAAGATGAGCTCGGCTTCGCTGCACAACGTGCCGCCGCAATAGAGGCCACGGACCTTGCCTCTGCTCTTTCCGGTTTGTTTTTCATCTTCGATCTTCGACCCCGCTGCGATCTCGGCCGCGGCGAGCAATGTGGGCGCCAGGCCCGGCCTGTCCAGGCCGAGAAAACACACCACGGTCCTTTTTCGGCAGCGCGCGAGGCGCTGCAGGACCTGCTCGGCCACGCCCGGCGCGGGCGGCTTTGAGATCAGCACGATGGTCGAGGTGCGGGCGTCCTGCTCGAGCGCGCCGATCGCGTCCAGCGTCGCGAGCGCGCCGACGCGCTCGTCGAGGTCGCGCCCGCCGACGCCGATGCCGTGCGACACGCCCTTGCCCATGCGCGCGAGCAGGCACGACACTTCCTGCAGCCCGGTGCCCGATGCCGAGATGATGCCGATGTCACCGCGCGGCACCGCGTTGGCAAATGCGAGCGGCGTCCCGGCGATCAGCGCGGTGCCGCAGTCCGGCCCCATCAGCAGCAGGCGCTTTTCGCGCGCCAGCAGCTTGAGCGCGCGCTCCTCTTCGAGCGGCACGCCGGACGAGAATACGAGCGCATGCAACCCGGCGTCGAGCGCCTTGCGCGCCTCGGCCACGGCGAACTCCCCCGGCACCGAAATCAGCGCGAGGTTCGCGCCCGGCAACGCGTCCAGCGCGCCGGCCAGGCTGCGCACGCGGGGCAGGGTCTCCGCAGCCGTTTCATTCCTCTCGAGAACGAGCGCGGACTGCAAAGCCTGCCGTCCAAGACGCTCATCGGACGCGCGCAATGCAACGACCAGGTCGTTGACGCCCGCCTGCTCGCCTTCCGTCGCGAGCAGGCCGGCCTCGCGCAGCAGCGCCTTGTTCGACGGGCTGCCGATCATGAGCGCGGCTTCCTCGATGCCGGGCAGCGCCGACAGGCGCCGCGACAGGCGCATCAGCGCCACCGAATCGAGGTAGCGCCCGCGCTCGACGCGGTTAAGAACGAAAGGCATCGAGCGCTTTGTCGAAACAGGCGAGCGGTGCGCGCGCCACGCCGGCGCCGACCTGGCCGACGCCGGCGCGCTTGTGCGCGATGCCGGTGTTGATGGCGGGCGCGATGCGCGTCTCCACCACGCGCCGCACGTCGATGCCAATCGGCGCGCCGGCGAATTCGAGCACCGGGATCCGCCATTGGGGATGGCGCGCGGCTGCGAGCTCGCTCATCGCACGCGTCGTCGCCACCGCCTCGCGAAAACCGCCGGCGCCGACGAAGCCGGCGACCGCGGGCGCCGCCGCCATGGAGAACGCGCCCAGGCCGACGGCTTCCAGGATCGCGGAGTCGCCCATGTCCGGATTGGCGTCGGCCGCGCTGAAGCCGGGGAAGTAGAGTCCCTGCGGCATTTCCACCGGCGCGGTGAACCAGGTGTCGCCCTGCCCGGCGACGCGGATGCCGAAGTCGGTGCCATTGCGCGCCATCGTCGTGACGATGGTCGAGCCGGCGATGCCGCGCGCCGGGTCGAGGATGCTCTTGCCCATCGCCATCGCGATGTTGAGGAAGAACTGGTCGTTGGCGCCGACGAATTCCAGCGCCTTGACGCTGCCGGCGAGCCGCGGCGCCAGCATCCTCATCAGGAGCGAGGTGCATGCGACGTTGCGCTGGTGCATCTCGTCGCCCATGGTCAGGCCGCGGGCAATGAGGGGGTTTAGCGGAATGCCTTCAACCGCCCTCAGCGCACGACCCAGAACGGGTCCAAATTCATCCCGAAGCCAAGCGAGGCGGGCGAGCACCTCGGCATCGTTGCCGCCGAAGCGCATCACCTTCCCGAGTCCCTCGTTGATGGTGCAGGCCGCCCAGTTGCCGAATTTGCGGTTCTCCACCACCAGCAGCGGCATGCTGCGCGTGGTGATGCCGGTCATCGGCCCGACGGCGCCGAAGTGGTGGTTGGGTGCGAACTTCACCGCGCCGGAGGCCGCCAGCTTCTCCGCCGCGGCGAGGTCGCCGGCCCAGCCTTCGAACACGATCGCGCCGCACACCGCGCCGCGCATCGGTCCGCACATGCACGCCCATTCGATCGGCGGGCCGGCATGCAGCAGCAGCTTCTCGGCTTCGAGCTGGGGGATCAGTTCGCCCGCGCGCCGAACGTCCGCCAGCACCGGCTCGGCGGCCAGGATGCGGCGCAACGCCTCGCTGTTGGCCGGCTCGATCTTTTCATCGAAGGGAAGACTTGGCGGCGACCAATCGACCTGCGCGACCGCGGTGCCGTTGGCGGCGAGGTCGCGCGCGAAGCTTTCCAGACCGATGTTGGCGACGCGCAGCGGGCCGCCGAGCAGCGCCTCGATCGACATCGGCTAGCGGCGCGCGCGCCAGCGAAGCTGCGGGTAGCGCTCGCGCGGGCCGGCGGGTGTGAGGTAGCCCGGCGCGACGGCCTCGAGGGACTGCGGTTGCATGTGGAACGGAAAGCTCGAGGTGCAAACGCTCGGCACCTGCATCGAGAGGTAGTTGTCGCGCGTCATAAGCTTGCCGGGCAGGTGCTCGAGCATCCACGCCTGCATGTAGGAAAGGCGATCGGGTAGGCCGATCACCAGCCGCCGCCGCCCGGTGACCGCGCACACGAACCGAACCAGCTCCTTCATGGTGACGATGTCCGGCCCGCACAGCTCGTAGACCTTGCCGGGCGCCTCGGGCTCCTCCAGCGCGAAATGCAGCGCGCGCGACACATCGCCGACGTACACCGGCTGGAACTTGGCGTCGGGACACGGCACGCCGAACACCGGAAACAGCTTGGCGAAGGTCGCGAACCGATTGAGGAAGGTGTCCTCGGGCCCGAACACCACCGAAGGGCGGAGCACCGTGACGTCCAGATCGTCGGCTGCGAGCAGCGCTTTCTCGCCGATGCCTTTGGAGCGCAAGTATTCCGAAGGTGCACTCGGAGAGGCCCCGAGTGCGCTGATATGCAACACGCGATGCACACCTTGGGCGCGGCAGGCAGTCACGATCGCCTGCGGCAGCTCGACGTGCATGCGCGCGAAATCCGGTCCGTATTCGTTCACGCCGCGCTCGGCGCGAGCGCCGCGCCGGCTATGCAGGATGCCGACCAGGTTGTAGACCGCCTGCTTGCCGGCGCACAGCCGAGCGAGCACGCCGGGCGCCATGATGTCGGTCTCGACCACGTCGACCGTGGGCAGCAGGATGAGGTGCTTGGCGCGCTCGCGCCGGCGTGAAGGCACGGTGACGCGCAGGCCGGCGGCGGCGAGCGACGCGACCAGGTGGCGGCCGATGAAACCCGAGCCGCCGACCACGAGCACGTTGCTGTACTTCATATGGATGTCAGCGCTGCGAGTCCTGCTGCAGTTCGTCCTTTACCCGCTGTTCATCCTCGATGGTGGGCGGCTCCACACCGCCCGGAGGCAGGATCGCGCCAAGGCGCGTCTTCAGCGGCACCGGCTTCTGGTTCAACACCGCGCTGTACATCACCGCGTTAGCCATCACCTTGCGCACGTAGTCGCGGGTTTCGCCGAACGGGATCGACTCGACGTAGACCGCGCCCTCCAGCGAGCGCGTGTCGCGCCAGCGCCGGGCGCGCGACGGGCCGGCGTTGTACGCCGCGGAGGCGAGTACCGGGTGACCGAGCTGGTCCATGACCAGGCGCATGTAGCCGGTGCCGAGCGTGACGTTGGTCTCGATCTCGGTCACATTCTTCGGACGGTAGTTGCGCAGGCCGAGGCGCGAGGCAACGTAGCGCGCCGTGCCCGGCATCACCTGCATCAGGCCGGCGGCGCCGGCGGCCGAGCGTGCGTCCGTGTTGAAGCGGCTTTCCTGGCGCACGAGACCCAGCACCCAGGCTTCGTCGACGCCGTGCGACTTGGCGTATTCACGGAACACGTCGTGATACGGCACCGGGTAGCGCAGCGCGTAGTTGTGCACGCGCGAAGTGCGGTCCGCGGTGTGGATCGCGCGATCGTAGGCGCCGGCGCGCCGGGCGAGCTCGGCCGCGGCGATCAGCTTCTGGTCGTCGAACGCGCGGATGGCGAACAACCACTCGCGCACGCCTTCGACGCGGATGCCGAGGCGGATCAGCTCGAGCGCGCGCGCGAGGCCCGGCTCGACTCCCGCGGCCACGACTTCCTGCTCGCTCGGGACGTAGGTTTCCTGCGGCAAGGCCACGAGATAGCCGAGCTCTTCATTCGCCAGCAGGCCGTAGAAATCGGTCTGGCCGGCGATGCGCAAATAGAAGGCGCGGCTACCGGTCTCCTCGCCCTGCTGCGCGAGCGCCCGGCCGTACCAGTAGATCCAAGGGGACAGGTTGGCATTGGCCGGTGTCATGCGATCGATCGATTCGCGCACCACCTTCCACTGCCCGGCGCGCAGCGCGGCGCGCGCCCGCCACGCGAGGTGGCGGTCTTCGAGCTGAGTATTGTCGGCGCGCGCGTACCACTCCAGCGCGCGCTCATGGTGCTCGCGCGCTGCCTCGTAGCCCACCAGGCCCCACAAGTAGCGCAGCTCCGATTGCGAGAAATGCTGGCCGACCGCGCCGTCCAGCGCTCTCGCCGCCGCCGGCGGATCGGTACGCGCGTACCGCACGACCGCCAGCATCGCGACTTCGCGCGCCGCGCGCGTCTCGAGCACCTTCGGCAGGCGCTCGAGCATGCGCTTGGGCTGGCGCGCCGCTTCGGCGAGCATGCGCTCGTCCGGCGCTTCCTTCTTCGGCAGCAGGCCAAGCGTGGTCTTGGCTGCGGTGATCTGGCCGTGCTCGAACAGCACGCGCACGCGCCGCCATACGTCGGTCACCGAGAGCTTGCCGCGCGTCGAGAGGATTCCGCTCAGGCGCTGGCAGCCGTCCGGCAGCTCGGCCGGCTCGAGCCACATCGCCATCGCGTCGGCGAGCGCGTTGTCGTCGCCCTTCTCGAGGCGCCCGATCCAGCGGTAGCAGGCCACTTCGAGGTCGTCGCGCGTATAAAGGGGCGACTGGCGGTCGAACTCGGTCCAGTCGCCGCGCTTGCCGAGCACGCGCAGCCAGTCGCTGCGCAGGCGCTCGCTTACATAGTCGTTCGGATGCTTGGCGAAAAACTCGCGCACTTCGCGATTGGAGGCATCTTCCAACCGCATGGAGAGCCGCCAGTAATCGAGCCACGGCTCGAGCAAATGGTTGTCGATTTTGGCGGCATGCTTGGCGAACTTGACCGGGTCGCCGGCGCGGTAGGCGTCATAGGCCGCGAGCAACGAATCGTCGGCGGCACTTTTTGTCCCCGTGTTTGCACCCGCAGCCTGGGCGGCGATGCAGCAGACGACGGCCGCGAGGTTGCGGAAAACCTTAAAAATCATATACTAAACAATCCCCCAATGGATCTCACTGCGCTAAAAGCCTGGCGTAAAACCGAGCGTGAGCGGCTCATCGCCGCGCGGGTCGCGGTCGCACCAGCCACGCTCGACTCCTGGCGTCGGCGCATGGACATCACCCTGGAGCGCTCGTTTCCCGGCCTGGCCCGCTGTCGCCTCGCCTTCTGCTGGCCAATCAAGGGCGAATACGACGCCCGCCATCTTGCCAGAACGCTGCGCTCTCGGGGGGCGTTGACCGCCCTTCCGGTCGTGGTTAAGCCCAAGTCACCGCTCATTTTTCGTGAATGGCATCCGGGAGTGGAAATGGTAGCGGGCGTCCTTGACATTCCTTATCCCGTCGGCTCCCCAGACGTAGTCCCGGAAGCGGTATTACTGCCGATGAACGGCTGGGATCTGCAGGGCTACCGGCTGGGCTACGGCGGCGGTTTCTTCGACCGCACGCTGGCCAGCCTGGCGAAGCGACCGCTCACCATCGGCGTGACCTACGAGTTTGCGAAGCTCGACACCATCCACCCGCAGTCCTGGGACATTCCGATGGATTACGTGGTCACCGAGCGCGGCGTGTACCGGCGTGACGGGGACCGCCTGGAGTTCCTCGGCGAGCCCGACATGGGCGAGGGCACCCTCGCTTCGCCCGTCTGCTACGCCGACGAGCATTACTTCGGCGGCAAGGCCTAGAGCAGGAACAGCTTGTAGGCGGGGTTGCGCGTCTCGTCCGCGTAGGGGTAACCCAGCTTTTTCAGGAAGGTCCTGAACTGGCTGAGCTCATTTCGCGGCACCTGCATCCCCACCAGCACCCGTCCGTAGTCGGCGCCCTGGTTGCGGTAATGGAACAGGCTGATGTTCCAGTCGCTCCGCATGCTGTCGAGGAAGCGCATCAGTGCGCCGGGACGCTCCGGAAATTCGAAGCGGTAGAGCAATTCATTGCGTGCGAAGGGCGCACGCCCGCCGACCATGTGGCGCGTGTGCAGCTTGGCCATGTCGTTGTCCGACAGATCGAGCGTGGTCAGGCCGTTGCGCCGCAGGCTCCGCACGATGCGCGTGGTCTCGTCGCGCCCCTGCACCGCGACGCCGACGAAGATGTGCGCCTCCTTCGAGTCGGCGATGCGGTAATTGAACTCGGTGACGTTGCGCGCGCCGAGCAGCGAGCAGAACTTGCGGAAGCTGCCGGGACGCTCGGGAATGGTCACCGCGAGCAGCGCCTCGCGGTGCTCGCCCAGCTCGGCTTCCTCGGCGATGAAGCGCAGGCGGTCGAAGTTGGTGTTGGCGCCCGAGGCCACGGCGACGAGGGTTTTGCTCTTCGATTGATGTTTTTCGATCCACGCTTTGGCGCCTGCGATGGCCAAGGCGCCCGCCGGCTCGAGCACCACGCGCGTGTCCTCGAACACGTCCTTGATCGCGGCGCACATCTCGTCGGTATCGGCGAGCACCATCTCGTCCACCAGCCCGCGGCACAGGCGAAAAGTCTCGCGCCCCACTTCTTTGACCGCGACGCCGTCGGCGAACAGGCCGACGTGATCCAGCTTGATGCGTCTTCCTGCCTTCAACGAGCGGGTCATCGCGTCCGCGTCCACCGGCTCGACGCCAACCACGCGGATCGACGGCCGCACGCGCTTCACATAAGCCGCGATGCCGGAAATCAAGCCGCCGCCGCCGACCGGAACGAAGATCGCGTCGATCGCGCGCGGATGCTGGCGCAGGATCTCCATCCCGACCGTGCCCTGTCCTGCGATCACTTCCGGATCGTCGAACGGGTGCACGTAGGTGAGCCCGCGGCTGCGCCTGAGCTTGAGCGCCCTCTTGTAAGCCTCGGCGTACGAATCGCCGTGCAGCACGACCTCGGCGCCGCGCGCGGCCACCGCGTCCACCTTGATGCGCGGCGTAGTCACCGGCATCACGATCACCGCCTTGCAGCCCAGGCGCTGCGCCGCGAGCGCCACGCCTTGCGCATGGTTGCCCGCACTCGCCGCGATCACGCCGCGCCGCAGCCGCGCCTTCGGCAGGCCGGCCATCTTGTTGTAGGCGCCGCGCAGCTTGAACGAGAATACCGCCTGCAGGTCCTCGCGCTTGATGAGCAGGCGGTTGCCCAGGCGCTTGGAAAGTCCCGGCGCCGGATCGAGCGGCGACTCGATCGCCACGTCGTAGACGCGCGACTTCAGGATCCGCTCGAGATAATCGTTTTTCAAGGCCGGTGAATTTAGCATGGAGCCC
>Ga0105249_10000711_pt1 | contig 30203 bp, 32 predicted proteins | sample KBSS44metaG_FD_81522 | JGI IMG/M metagenome (GOLD analysis project Ga0105249, IMG submission 81522) | Switchgrass rhizosphere microbial communities from Kellogg Biological Station, Michigan, USA - KBS S4-4 metaG | ecosystem: Host-associated > Plants > Roots > Rhizosphere > Soil | place...
CACGTCGACGAAATGGAATTCGGACTGGTGCGCGGTGGTGGAGGATTCCGCCGTGTGGTCGTCGCCCATCAGGGCGAGCACGCCGCCGTTCTTCGATGAGCCGGCGAAATTGGCGTGGCGGAAGACGTCGCCGGTGCGGTCGACGCCCGGGCCCTTGCCGTACCACATGCCGAACACGCCGTCGTAATTGCCCTCGCCGCGCAGCTCGGCCTGCTGCGTGCCCCACACCGCCGTCGCGGCCAGATCTTCGTTCAATCCAGCTTGAAATTTCACCTCGTATTTCTCAAGTGCCTGACGGGCACGAAGGAAAGTCTGATCTAACCCTCCTAACGGCGAGCCTCTATATCCGGTGACATAGCCCGCGGTGTTCAATCCCGCGCGCCGATCCCGCTCCTTTTGCATCAGCGTGAGACGGACGATCGCCTGTGTGCCGGTCAAAAAAACGTGGCTTTTCGAAAGGTCGAACCTGTCGTCGAGTGATACGTCGGATAGCGCCATAGTCTTCTCCGCGCGGCTATAACTCTGACCTTATATAGTGCCGCCCCGGCGCTGGATTAGGTCAGCCTACGCTACCTAACGCTCGCATATGCAGAGGGTCCACGCAATTTCCTAATCACAGAAACCGGCACAGTAATATTACCGGGAATGAGGATCAGGCGAAATTTGGCGCACTGCAATGTATGGCGGCGTCGGACGTCACTTTATGTAAGCCAAAAACCTAAGCCGGAAACATACGCTCCGATGCCATGAAACCAGTGAACAACAAGGCGCCGAAGGCGACGATAAGAAGTGCGGCGGCAAATTCGATGCCCAATATGGCGATCGTAGCGCCGCCGGTTCGCGCCTTCACAAGGCGAACAGCAAGGTCCTTCCCCCAAACCGAGAGCAACGCTATTGCCGCGACGGTAATCGCGGTGCCTACAGCCATTGCAAACGTCGCCGTAACACCCACCCAAAAAATCCCCTGCGAGAGCGCGAAGACAAGAACGAGAATTGCGCCGGAACAGGGCCGTAAACCCACCGCAAGCACCGCGGCGAGACCGCGCTTCAACCAACCCTTGCCTTTCAGTTCCGAAGGTTCCGGACCGTGCGCATGATCGTGACCTTGATGATGCCCATGGTCATGACTGTGATGGTGATGATGATCATGACTATGGCTGCCATGCGTGCGGCTTCGTAGCGCGGCCAGAAACGCGCGGCCCTTCCGCCAAGCCAGCACCAGTCCAAATAGCGCAATCCCGCCATAAGCGACGAGTTCAAGCACTCGCACAGTGTTACCCATCGCGCGTGCCGTCGCCCCCAGAAACAGTGCTGCAATGCCGACAACAGCAATAGCTGTAATGGCCTGTGTCAACGCCGCGGCCGCCGACAGCAGGATTCCACGCTTCATGGTCGCGCCGTCGGCCACGAGATACGAAGAAATCACTGCCTTGCCATGGCCCGGTCCCGCCGCATGAAAAATGCCATAGAGAAACGACAACCACGCCAAGCCGAAGGCCGCCGTGCCGTTCGTTTTTGCTGCACTAACGGCGCTCGAGAGCGAGCGATAGAAGGCTGCCTGTTGCACGAAAATCCACCCGGTGATCCCGCTCGACGGGGCGGCAGGCGCAGCACCACCCCCAAAAGGCGAGCCTTGCGCGAATGCATCTGCTGCTATCGCACTTACTGCAAGGCATGCTGCGCAGAGTACCCCGAACTTCAACAGCCGCTGTGTTTGCACTATGGCTCCCTACGGACAGCGCACGGTAATCTTGTTTGCGAACTGCGCTCCCCAATCGGCACCGGCTTGAAGCTGGTTATATAGGGCCTCTCCCGGGCTTGCCGGTTCGGACCCTGGGCCCTTGGCATTGACCGTACATCCAGCCGGCGCGCCCGATAGTGAAACTGGCTTGCCCTCTGCGAGCGAGAAAGCGATGAAATAGGTGGGGTCGTAAACTTCAAGCTCGTAATTGCCTTTGAAGTCTGTACCTTTCACGGGCAGCGTGAAATGAAGCGTAAGAACCTTCTTGTCGTCGGCTTCCAACCAATAGTCGGCCGGCTCGCCGAATTCGATTTTCCTCGCTTCTCCCTTGCTCAAGGTGAAGTAGGCGAATTCCTTTAGTGATTGCACATTCTCCTTGGCGAGATCGGCGAGTTCATCACGCGAGAGCTTACCGTCTCCGTTCTTGTCGAGGCCCTGACCGGCAAAAGACGAGAACATTTCATCGAAGGTCCAGGCGTGGCGGATTGCCTTTAATGAGCCGTCCTGGCTGTAGATCAGTTGGCTCTTCACCACGACGAACACGTGCGGATGCGCGCCGGCGTTGCCCATCGCGCCAAGCACCAGGAATATCGCCAATACCCAACGGCGCATAAACAAAATCATTTTCTGGCAAGTCCCGTACGATCCGTAGGACCACGCCAATATAGTCCGGCGGAAGCGTGGCATAACGGGTTGTAGAATGCGGCGGAACGCCGCTCTTTACTATGCCCCCGTTGCTCCGCCGTCCGATCTGCGATCATGGGCGCCCTCAATTTCACCATTCGGCGAGATTTCGACCCCGCCGGCATGGCCCATGATCTCGTAATAGGCGTCGGGCAGAACCTCGACATCGTGGCCTGCCTTCTTGAGTGCTTCGATAACCTGCGGCGAGAAACGGGACTCAAGCCGCAAGTTAGTAATTTCGGAGCCCCAGGTGCGGCCCAAGATCCAGCGCGGTCGGTCGATAGCCTCGGCGATCGGTACTTTATGCGTGACGTGGCGAGAATAGACCGCCGCAATGGTCTGCGGCTGACCCTCACCGCCCATCGTCCCGAACGAAAATACCCGTCCGTCGTCGAGCGTCGCCATCGCCGGACAAAGGGTGTGAAACGGCCTCCGGCCGGGTTCGAGCGGATTGAGCGACTTGGGATCGAGTGAGAAACTGAAACCCCGGTTCTGCATGAGAGCACCTGTAGACGGCAGCACGCAGCCGGACCCAAATTCGAAGAAAAGCGACTGTATGTAAGAGACAGCGAGCCCAGACTCGTCGATGGCACCGAGCCAGATGGTGTCGCCTTTTCTGGCGGGCTCCGGCCAAGGAGCCGCCTTTTTGGGGTCAATAGCCTTCGCTTCCCCCTCCAAGGCGGCAGGCTTCAGATATGCGCCGACATCTTCTTTCATTCGCTCGAAGTCGGTCACCGTACGCATACGGATGAGCATTCCTCGCTTCGTCGCCTCGATCAGCCCGTGCAGATATTCGAAGCTCTCCGCTTGGGACGGAGCGAGCTTTTCGAAGATGCCGAGTATAAGGAGCGTAGTCAGGCCCTGCGTTGGCGGTTGCGACGTGTATACGGTGCCGGCCTTGAGCCTCACCGCCAGCGGTTCGCGCAGAACCGCACGATATTTCTCAAGATCAGCACGGGTAACAGGACTACCAATCGTCTCGAGATCAGCTGCGATCTCGCGTCCGATGTCGCCCCGGTAAAAATCTCCGAGGCCGGCGCGGCCGAGCTGCTCAAATGTAGTGGCAAGACGGCCGGGCGGGAGCGTCTCACCAACCTTCGGCGGCCTTCCGTTGATATAAAAAGCATCGGTGAAACCCGGCGCCTCTATGTTCGATCCGCGATCGCTCGCGAGTCGCCAAGCCATCGAATTGGTGACCGGACTGCCCTTGCGGGCGAGGGCCGTGGCCGCTTCCAAGAGCCGAGGAAGCGGTATTTTGCCGCCAACAGCCTTTGCAGCTTCAAGCGCCAGCATCCATCCGCCGATGGCACCAGGCACCGTGAGCGCCGCGTTCGGTCCCCGCTCGGGGATCGCTTTCAACCCTTGTGAACGATAAAACTCGATCGTCGCCTTCGATCCGGCATAGCCGCAGGCCTCGATGTACCGAATCTTCCCTGAAGGCTCGCGAATGATCCAAAAACCATCGCCACCGATGTGATTCATGTGCGGATAAGCAGGCACGATCGCTGCGGCCGCCGCGATAGCGGCCTCAAGAGCGTTGCCGCCCTCCCTTAATATGTCACGACCGGCCTCTGCGGCGAGAAAGTGTGGCGCAACAACAACACCTCGACGGCTCTTCGCACTCAATTCGGTCATGATTCGCATCCCTGGAAGCCCCAGATCGTAGAAAAGCGCGGCCGGCAAAGCTTGATCGATGTGCCGTTCCGCGCCAAATTGCGCGCCATTCTAGCCCGGCAGCGTGCCAAAACGAAACCGCTAACCGATTTTGGAGCCAAAATATGTCCGAAGCAGCGGGCGGAGCCAGCCGAATCCACTGGACGAACGTGATTACGGTGCTCAGCGCCGCAATTCTGATCGGAACGGAGATCATCGGCGCCGGATTCGCTACTGGATGGGCGCTCGCGGGGCTTTTTGGGCTCGGCGACGTCGGAGCGTACGCGCTTCAGGCGATCTTCAGTATCGTCGCTTGCTACATCATCTTCAATTTTGTTCGCCGCGCGGCGAAGATCGAACCGTTTTTGGATCGCTGAGCGTCGCACGCGCACGACGCATAATTTAACTTTCGATTCACATTTGCTTCGCTCGCTCGCCTCGCAATTTTTTTTGCGTGTCAAGCGATTTTCTCTTGCATAAGAGAGAAATTTAACTTACATCGCGAGTCGCCCAATTTCGCACGTGCCTGTTGTCGCGTGCCGGTCGGCAGAAATCCGGACAAGAGGCCGGAAAGCTGTCGGGGCAGACCGGTAGCCGGAGACAAAACCGGCGAACCCCGCTCTCCGCGAGGGACGCGACTTAAAGCAACGACGTAGCGGGCTTTTTTGGTCTCTTCCGATTCCCATGGTGGGAGTCGGCAGTACTAAAGAGGCACTACTCTTGCCGGCTGTGCGGTGCGGGGCTCTCCCCAATCCAAGCAGTGACATCAGGATCCGGACTCCGGATACGAAATGTCACATCGGCGCTCTAAGGCCGGCTTGCCGCCGGCACGAAGCGGGCAGCGGCCCGCCACGGGCGAAGCGCAACTTGCGTTTCACCCCTGGCACCACCGCCCAGGGCCTGAATGGAGAAGGGAACTACCGAAATGACCGAACGCATCCGCAAATTCCTCCGTAAGCGACGCGACGATGGCCCTTGCCTCGTCGTCGACCTGGAGGTCGTTCGCGAAAACTACATGGCTTTTGCCAAGACGCTGCCCGATACGCGTGTTTTCTATGCCGTTAAGGCAAACCCGGCACCGGAGATCCTAAAGCTCCTGGCGGAGCTCGGCTCCAGCTTTGACACTGCTTCGCCTGGCGAAATCGAGATGGTGCTCGCCGCCGGCGCGACTGCGGACCGCATCTCCTACGGCAACACTATAAAGAAGGAGCGCGACATCGCGCGCGCCTACGATGTTGGCGTGCGCCTGTTCGCCGTCGATAGCGAGGCTGAAGTCGAGAAAATCGCTCGCGCAGCTCCCGGCTCCAAGGTGTTTTGCCGCATTCTTTGCGACGGGTCGGGTGCCGAATGGCCCCTTTCCCGCAAATTCGGCTGTGTGCCTGAAATGGCGCCCGGTGTACTCGAGCACGCTCATCGCCTTGGCCTCGTGGCACATGGCATTTCGTTCCATGTCGGTTCGCAGCAGAACGACGTGAAGGCTTGGGATAAAGCTCTTGCTTCGGCGGCGGCGATCTTCCGCGACATGTCCGAGCGTGGCCTCACTCTATCTATGGTCAATCTCGGCGGCGGGTTCCCCGCGCGTTACCTCAAGAACGTCCCGAAGGTCGACGCCTACGGCAAATCGATCTTCAAGGCGCTGCGCAAGCATTTCGGCAACCGCATTCCGGAGACGATCATCGAGCCTGGCCGCGGCCTCGTCGGCGACGCCGGCATAATCGAAGCCGAGGTCGTGCTGATTTCGAAGAAATCGGCCGATGACCCGGTGCGCTGGGTCTATCTCGATATCGGCAAGTTTGGCGGCCTCGCCGAGACCATCGACGAATCGATCCGTTATCCAATTCGGACCCTGAAGGATGGCGGAAAGGTTGCGCCGTGCGTACTCGCCGGCCCGACCTGCGATTCGGTCGACGTGCTCTACGAGAAAGAGCCGTATATGCTCCCGGTTTCGCTCGCGATCGGCGACAAGGTGCTGATCGAAGCGACGGGCGCTTACACGACGACCTATAGCTCGGTCGCCTTCAACGGGTTCGCCCCGCTCAAATCCTACGTGATCTGAGATTGATGATCCGCATCGAACTCGAGGCGCTGGCCGAGGCCAGCGCCCGAGAGTCGCTGCTCGACCTCGCCTTAGGGCGGAAGCGGCGAAAAAAGACCTCGGAACGTCTACGCGAAGGGCGGCTACCAGCCGATGGCTTGTCGTTTTCGGCAAAGACCGGCAACGGCCGTCTAGTGGGCACGTTGCGCCTTTGGCACGTATCCGCCGGGCGACAACGGGCACTCCTGCTTGGCCCCCTCGTCGTGCACCCCTCGTACCGAAATCGCGGCATCGGATCCGCACTGATGCGCACGGCACTCGATCGCGCAGCCGCACTCGGTCATAGGGCCGTCCTCTTGGTAGGGGACGAACCCTATTACAAGCGATTCGGATTCACGCCTCAGCTTAGCGAAGAGCTGCGCATGCCGGGACCGTTCGAACGCGGCCGGTTTCTTGCGCTCGAACTAGTGCCGAAGGCGCTGGAAAACGCACACGGTCTCGTTGTGGCGACAGGAAAATCGCTACCAACGGCACCTGCGGCATCCACAGGAATCCCTGCAAAAATATTGACGTCACGCGCTCGCCGTGCCTCTTGAGATTTGGACTTTTTGTTGCAAGTCGAATCTCGCCCGTTTGTGAAGCGGCATTGCCCCGCCGCACATCATTGGAGGTCCGAACATGAGCAGGTGGCCCGTTCATGGTCGCATCACGGGTCCGATCGTCATGATCGGATTCGGCTCAATCGGCAGAGGAACATTGCCGCTGATTGAGCGGCACTTCGAATATGACAAATCACGCTTTGTTGTCATCGATCCATCCGATAAAAACAAATTTCTACTCGACAAGCGGGGCATCAAGTTAATTCAGACCGCGCTCACAAAGGCAAACTACCGTGAAATTCTAACTCCTTTGCTCACCAAGGGCGGCGGCCAGGGGTTCTGCGTAAACGTCTCGGTCGATACCTCCTCGCTCGACATCATGAAGCTCTGCCGGGAGATCGGTGCGTTCTACATCGACACCGTTGTCGAGCCCTGGAAAGGCTTCTACTTCGATAAAAATATCGACGCTGCCGCGCGTACAAATTACGCGCTGCGCGAAATGGTTCGCACTGAAGCGAAAAAGAAACCCGGCGGCATGACCGCCGTTTCCTGCTGCGGCGCCAATCCCGGAATGGTCAATTGGTTCGTCAAGCAGGCACTGCTTAACATCGCCACCGATCTCGGCATCAATGATGACGAACCCAAGACGCAGGAAGAGTGGGCACGGCTAATGCAGAAGGCCGGCGTTACCGGCATCCACATCGCCGAGCGCGACACGCAAGTCTCCGCTACGCCAAAACCAATTAAGACCTTCGTCAATACCTGGTCGATCGAAGGGTTCATCTCGGAAGGCTCGCAACCTGCCGAACTCGGTTGGGGTACCCATGAAAAATGGATGCCCGAAACGGGCCGCAACCACAAAAACGGGTGCGGCGCTTCGATCTACATGCTGCAGCCCGGTGCTAACACGCGCGTGCGCTCGTGGTGCCCGACGCCTGGCGCGCAATACGGTTTCCTCGTCACCCACAACGAGTCGATCTCGATTGCCGACTATTTCACGCTGCGCGAGGGCAACAAGGTCGCGTTCCGTCCAACCTGTAACTATGCCTACCATCCGGCGAATGATGCGGTACTCTCGTTACACGAAATGTTCGGCTCCGGAGGTTATTTCCAACCGGAGTGGCACATCATGGACGAAGACGAAATCACCGAGGGCATCGACGAACTCGGCGTCCTGCTCTACGGCCACAAGAACAACGCTTATTGGTACGGCTCGCAGCTTTCGATCGAAGAGACGAAGGTGGTCGCGCCCTATCAGAACGCGACGGGTTTACAGGTCACTTCGGCCGTGATGGCTGGCATGGTTTGGGCGCTCGAAAACCCGAAGGCCGGCATCGTTGAGACCGACGAGATGGACTACAAACGCTGCCTCGATGTGCAGATGCCTTATCTCGGCCCTGTGATCGGCACCTACACGGATTGGAACCCGCTGAAGGACCGCAACATGTTCTTCCCCGAAGATCTTGACCACAGCGATCCCTGGCAGTTCAAGAACATCCTCGTTCGCAATCTCTAGATCGGAAGTAAGCCGGCTTTTCCATCCTCGGTGCCGAAGGCAAGCAATCTGCCGTCGACGCGCCAGGCGAGTGCGGTAACCGGCGCTCCTGACGGACGCCGCACGAGGATTTCAGCGCCGTCGGCGAGCCGCACGAGCATCACCATTCCGTCGCTGTAACCAACTGCGAGCACTTCTTGTTCTGGATGGCACGCGACCACTGCCACGCGCGTGTCCTTTGGGCCCGGTGCCAACATGAATGGCTGCTTTCCCATCGGACCGTCGCGCGTCTGAAACGGCCACAAGATCACTTCCTGTGCGCCGGAGGTAACGAGCCACTTCTCGTCTGCTGTGAATGCCATCGCTCGCACACGGCCGGGATAGCCGGACATCCGCATGTGTTGGCCGTCGGAGAGCCGCCAGCCATGCAGCGCCGGTTCCTGCATGGTCGTAACAACAAAGCGCCCGTCGGGACTGAACATCACCCCAAGATGCGAGCCCTTCCATGAAAGCATCTCCGGTTTCGCGTCAGTGTTCGGAAACCAAAGCGTCGCTCCGCCGTAATGCGCAATTGCAAGGCGTAAGCCCTTTGGCGCGAAAGCGAGCCCACCGATTGTCGAGGGTACTTCCAGTTTTCGTTCGCCCTTGTTCGTGCGCACGAACACCGTCTTGCCGACTGACCATGCGATCACGCCTGAAGGTCCGAGCGCTACATGATCAATCCATCTGCCGCCGGAATCCGTGACAAGCTCCCGTTCGCCCTCAATATCGGTGGCAAATAATCTACCATCGTCGCCTGCCGTATAAATTCGCTCTCTGTCGCTAGCCGCAGCGAGGATCGTGCCCTCATGGACCTTTATCCGCGCTTCGCTCTCGCCCGCAATCAGGATTTCTCCTTCTCCGGTCGCAATCGCTGCGCTGTTGCGGATGAAACATATCGCGACGACATGGCCGCCTGCGTCGATCTCCCGCACCTTGGAAGTTAGCGACGCGTCTGCCTCAGCCATACGAATGCAAGCTTAAGCGACACAGCCGAGGAAGCCGCTCTGGATCATCTCATTATCGAGATCGCGCCCGATAAACACGAGCTTACTCTCGCGCTTCTCGTTTGGTTTCCAGTCGCGTTGATGGTCGCCATCCAGCACCATATGAATGCCCTGTAAAACGAATCGCTGGGGATCGTCCTTGAATGACAGGATGCCCTTGCAGCGGAGAATCTTCGGCCCTTCGGTGGCGACCAGCTTGTCGATCCATGGCATGAATTTCTCGGGGTCGAGCGGCTTATCACTGCGCATCGAAAGGGATTGCATTTCTTCATCGTGATAATGTTTGAGACCATCATTGTGGTCATGATGGTGGTCGTGGCCATGACTATGGTGATGGTCGTTGCCGAGAAATTCCGGCTCGATGTCGAGTATTCTCTGCAGATCAAATGCGCCCTGCCCCAACAGTGACTTAATCTCCACATCGCAGCGCTTTGTACGATGGATCTTCGCATAAGGATTGATGGCACGGATGCGCAGTTCTACGTCATGCAACTCGTCCGGCGAAACCAGGTCCGTTTTGTTCAATAGAATGATATCGGCGAAACCAATCTGATTCTTTGCTTCTGGAGCGTCTTTGAGACGGTCCTTCAACCATTTTGCATCCGCGACAGTGACAACTGCATCGAGCGCTGTTCGCGCGCTCACCGTATCGTCGAGGAAAAACGTTTGCGCCACCGGAGCAGGATCAGCAAGACCCGTCGTTTCGACAAGAATTCCGTCAAACTGGCCTTTGCGCTTCAGCAATCCGTCAATGATGCGGATTAGATCGCCGCGCACGGTGCAGCAGATGCAGCCGTTGTTCATTTCGAACACTTCTTCGTCAGCACCGACTACCAAATCATTGTCGATGCCGATCTCCCCGAATTCGTTCACGATTACAGCGTATTTCTTGCCGTGCGGCTCGGATAGAATACGGTTGAGCAACGTCGTCTTTCCGGCGCCGAGATAGCCGGTAAGCACGGTGACCGGTATTTTATCGGGCATGGATGCTGATCGCCCTGAAATGAAAAGAATGCCCGGAAACCGATCCGGGCATTCTTGATTTAGGATCAATATCTCGCCGGGACAAGCCCGGTGTAGGAATCGCGCTCAGCTTGTGAGCGCCGCCGAAAACTGGCGAATATTGTTCCGCATCATGTCGATATAAGTCGACGCAGGCCCGCCTGCTGGTGAAAGCGAATCCGAGTAGACTTTTCCGCCGATTTTTGCGCTCGTTTCCTCGGCAATGCGCTGCATAAGCCTGGGGTCGGAAATGTTCTCCACGAAAATGGCGGGTATTTTCTGCGCCTTGATCTGCCGGATGATCTTGGCGACGTCGCGCGCGGACGCCTCCGACTCCGTCGAAACGCCCTGCGGCGCGATGAATTGAAAGCCATAGGCCGCACCAAAATAACCGAAGGCGTCATGCGTGGTAATGATTTTTCGCCGTTCGGCCGGGATCTTTGCAACCCCTTCTTTGATTTCGGTTTCGAGCGCCGTGAGTTTTGTAAGATAATCGGCTGTATTCTTCTCGTAAGTATCTTTACCGGCCGGATCAGCGGCGATAAGCGCATCACGAATATTCGCCGCGTAGATCTTTGCATTCGCGATCGACTGCCACGCGTGCGGATCGACGCCCGCGTGTTCATGTGAGTGGCCTTTCTTGGCATCTTTGCCGTCCTCATCAGCCTTTTCCCGGGGCGTAATTCCCTTCGTTGCGACGATAATATTAGCCTTCGTGCCCGACGCCTTGATGAGCCGATCCATCCAGCCTTCGAACTTGAAGCCGTTGATGAATACGACTTTCGCGGCCGCAAGCCTCTTCGCGTCGGCAGGCGACGGTTGATAAACGTGAGCATCGCCTTCCGGTCCGACAAGCAGATCAATAGCGACGCGGTCGCCGCCGACGTTTTTCACAAAATCGCCAATGATCGAAAAACTGGCGACAACGGGGAGTTTCTCTTGCGCGGTAGCGGGCAAGATTCCCATTGCAAGTGCGAAAGCAGCGGCGAAAAGAATGCGGCGAAGCAACATGAACGCCTCCTCTATTTCAAGCTTCGAGATGACGGGCGGGTACGAGACGGCGCTTGAGCCCGCCGACGGGTCCGAGAACGACTGACACTGCGTACAGCGCGCCCGCAACCAGGATGATGGCGGGCCCGGTCGCGGCACCCGTGTGATAAGAAATGAGCAATCCGGCAATGCCGGAAGCGATCGCGGCCGCAATTGCGACAACGATCATCCGCGTAAGATCGGTCGCCCAGAAACGCGCAGTTGCCGCTGGCAACATCATGATGCCGACCGCAAGCAAGGTGCCGAGTGCATGGAACCCGCCGATAAGGTTGAGAACCATCAGTGCTAGAAAGGCCAGATGCGTCGGGGCACCGGAACGGCTAACGGAGCGCAGAAAATTGGGGTCGACACACTCCAGCACCAGGGGCCGCCAGATTAATGCGAGAGCGAACAAGGTGATCGTCGCGATCGCGGCGAGCAGAATGAGCGTTGCATCATCGAGTGCGAGCACGGTGCCAAAGAGCACGTGCAAGAGATCGATGTTCGAGCCGCGAAGCGAGACAATCAAAACGCCTAGTGCGAGCGAAATAAGATAGAAAGCCGCAAGAGAGGCGTCTTCCTTCAGTTCTGTTGCGCGCGCGATGAGCCCGGCTCCCAGCGCGACCGTGAAGCCCGCGATGATGCCGCCGAACGTCATTGCAAATAGATCAAGTCCGGAAACAAGAAAGCCGAGAGCCGCGCCCGGCAAGATCGCATGTGCCATAGCATCGCCTGTCAGACTCATACGCCGCAGCATCAGGAAGACGCCCATCGGCGCACCACCGAGCGCGAGCGCAAGCGCGCCCACCAACGCGCGTCGCATGAATTCGAATTCCACGAAGGGAGCAATGAAAAAATCGTACATCTACGTCGCGACCTCGCACACTTCAGCTTTCCGATCGAACGCCTCGCACATCCGGCGCGCCTTGTTGAGATTCTCCATCGTCAATACCTCGGCGGTTTTCCCCCAAGCGACGGCCTCCCGCGCGAGCAACAACGTCTCCGGAAAGCGAGCACGAACCAATTCAAGGTCATGCAGCACCGTGATGATGGTGCGCCGCTCGCCATGCCAACGTGAAATTAAGTCGGTCAAATCGGCAACCGTATTCGCATCGAGCGAAGCGAATGGCTCATCCAGCAGGATGAGCTGCGAGTCTTGCAAAAGCAGGCGCGCAAAAAGAGCGCGTTGCATCTGGCCGCCAGAAAGCGTGCCGATGACGCGGTTTTCGAACCCGTCGAGCCCGACCGTAGAAACCGCTTTTTCGATCATGCCACGCTGACGATGGCCGATTCCGCCGAAGAGCCCGGCACGCCGCCAAAGCCCCATCGCGACGAGATCGTAAACCGTGATCGGAAACGAACGATCGATCTCCGCGAGCTGCGGAAGGTACGCAATCGTTTTACGCACAGAGCGATTACCCTCGATCGCGCCTTCGAGCGGCGTGAGCGTGCCGACGATGCCTTTCAGAAGAGTGCTCTTGCCGGCGCCGTTCGGCCCAACGACTGCAAGCAGCGTGCCTTCCTGCACCTTACCGCTCAAATGATGCACGGCCGGATGACGATCATAGCCGAGCGTGAGATTGCGAAATTCGAGCGCGGCGGTCATCGCATCATACCGTCGAACCGATGGCCCAGACCACGGCACCCCATAAAATCACCGCGAGCAATACGGCGATCGCGAGTCGTTCGAAAACGGAGAATCGCAGCAGCGACGGCGAGACGGTGGCATGAGGATGTCGCTCGCCGGGAGCATGCGAGTGCGGATGAATATGCAGGGCCAATGTAAGGTCACCATTGATTGATTTGGTTATATTGTATCACTACTAGGATACAATACAACACATGCCGCCGCGCCTTTTCGTCTCAGTAAATTTCAGCCCAGGACCTTCGCGAGCCATTCGGGGCGAAAGTTAAGGCCGGCAAATCCCGCAATCCCGAAGAGCGTGCCAAAAGAGCCGGCAATCCAACTCACAATTAGAAGCATGAAGCTCTCAGTGAGCGCGGCCACAGCCGCAACGGCGATCGCGATTGCAAGGAAGGCGTCCGACATATCGAACTGGTCATCGCGATAATTGAGCCGATCGTATTCCGCTTCAAGGCCTTTAGCCTTCGCCATCGTCTCGCGCGAGCGCACCTCATACTTCTTGATGTCGGCTTCGTATTGCGCTGCTTGCTTCGCTGCTAATTCGCGATCAATGTTTCGTGTAGTTTCCAGCAGATGAAGCTGCGAAAGACCGTTTTCGTCCACATGCAACTTGATTCGTGCGGCTTGATATTCAGTCCAGGCATCGACCGATTCCGATTTCGCCTTATGCATGGCTTGGACGATGTTGTCGTCTTTGACCTTGGTGATCGCACCAAATACAGCCCAGACCACCACCGTAATGGCTACAAGATTATTGAACTCCTTCTTCGCCCAAGTCTTTCTTTTCTTCGCCATGGCGTTTCCTCTAGCTTTTGAGCGGACCTTCCTTGAGCCGATCAAGGTCGAAGTGATTCACGTCTTCAAGAAGATCTACAAAAGCCTGCGCGCCATGCTCAAGCGCGGCGCCCCCTTTTTCCAACGTGGCCTCGCGCGCGTTACCGACTGCGCCACTCTCGTGAAGATCCTGCGTCATCCAAGCAAAACCCGCAGGCGTGTTTGCGCGCAAATGCTTGAATTCGCGCTCCATCATGATTGTCGAGGGTTTGGCATTTTCCATATTCGGGCGAACAGTTTCTGTCTTCAACGCGAGCATGAGCGAAGTCTCAATTTCGCCTGCGTGTATGCCATGGGCATGCTCTTCCTTTGAAAAAAGACCATAGGGATAACCAAGCCGATGCCATGACGTTGTCACCACCAACATGCCGAGCTCAACACGCAAATTTCTCGCGACAATATCGATGATCGGGGAGTTACCGCCGTGCGAATTAGCGATCACAAGCTTCCTCACGCCCGCACGATGAATGCTTCTGCCGATTTCCGTCCAGGCGCGGATTGCCGTTTCCGCTGAAAGCGTGAGAGTGCCGGGGAAAGCGAGATGTTCGTCGGATTTGCCGATCGATTGCAGGGGAAGAAACGTCACCGGAAGCGCTGGAGACAGAAGCTCCATGACACGCCCAATGTAGCCTTCGGCGATATAGCCATCCGCGCCCACCGGCAGATGCGGCCCGTGCTGTTCGACCGCAGCGACCGGCAAAACTGCAATCCAATCGGCGGGCCTACCGTCGAGGAAGTCCTCCCAGGTCATTTCGGTCCAGTATCGCTTGGGAAGCATCGCTGTGGCTCGCAAAAAACCGCTGCAACCTAGGGGCGGGAGATCAAGTCCGCAAGCGCGGACTTGATCGCTCGCGCGCGCCATTAACCTCGTTTAGTGTTTGGATTCACGAACGGGACTGCCGGAGGAAAGCTATGACCAATCGCATCGATCTGGCCAGCCGCATTGCGGTCGTGACGGGCGGGGCGCAAGGCATTGGGCGGGCAATCGTGGAGCGAATGCTTGATTCCGGGGCTCAGGTCGCGATCTGGGATCGCGATGTCAAGCTTGCCGAAAGGGCGGCGTCCGAGCTTTCCGGCCGCGGTCGAGTTCAGGCAGTCGGCGTCGACGTTACGGATCTAAAGGCGGTGGAAGCCGCGCGTGATGCGACGCTATCGGCTTTCAAACGCATTGACATCCTCGTCAACAACGCCGGTATTTCCGGCCCGAATAAACCCACTTGGGAATATCCTGCAAAAGACTGGCAGCAGGTACTCGCGATCAATCTCACTGGGCCGTTCTACTGTTGTCACGCTGTCGTACCCGGAATGATCGCGCATAAATACGGGCGCATCGTCAATGTCGCATCAATCGCAGGAAAGGAAGGAAATCCAAACGCACCCGCTTACTCGGCTTCGAAAGCGGGATTGATCGCGCTTACGAAATCGCTCGGCAAAGAGCTCGCGCAATACGACATCGCCGTGAATTGCGTGACGCCCGCCGCCGCAAAAACTGCGATTTTCGATCAAATGACCGAGGAGCATATCAACTACATGCTCTCGAAAATCCCGCGCAATCGTTTTGTGACGGTTGAGGAAATCGCCGCGACAGTCGTTTTTGCGGCCTCTGCCGAGTGTTCCTTCACCACCGGTGCAGTGTTCGATCTTTCTGGCGGCCGCGCGACGTACTGACTGGCATTGCATGAAAAGAAACGCGCACCGGGCGCCACGCGCTCTACCATCCGTCACCGACCGAGGTGCTCGCCTCGCGGGAATCGGCCTCATGTGCGCGGCCGTTTTCTGTTTTGCGATTCTCGACACTACGGGCAAGTGGTTGAATCAGCACATACCGACACTGGAAGTCGTCTGGGGACGCTACGCGGCTCACTTCGTACTCTCACTGATTTTCGTCAACCCATGGACGATGCCAGGTCTTATGAAGACCAAGCGTCCTTGGCTGCAATTCTGGCGCTCCGTTCTGTTGGTGGCAGCGACCGCGTTCAACTTCTTTGCGCTGCGCTATCTTCAACTTGACCAGACCACAGCAATCGGATTTGGGGTGCCGTTTCTCATAGCGCTTTGTGCGGGACCAATGCTTGGCGAGTGGATCGGTCCGCGGCGTTGGATCGCGATTCTCGTCGGTTTCGCGGGCATCTTTCTTGTTACTCGCCCCGGCGCGGGCGGAATTCATCCAGCGGCAATTCTCTCTGTCGGAAGCGCACTCTGTTACGCGCTTTATAGCCTGATAACGCGAATGCTCGCAGCCCACGACTCGACCGAAACCACGGTGTTCTATTCCGCGCTCGTAGGCACGCTGCTCTCGGCCTTGCCGCTGCCCTTCATATGGGTCACCCCCACCGAACCTGCAGTAATTGGAGGAATGATCCTTACCGGCCTTTGCGGCTGGATCGGCCATTTGTTTTTGATCATGGCTCACCGCCGCGCGCCGGCACCGATTCTCGCGCCCTTCATTTATACACAAATCATCTGGATGATCGCCGCGGGATATCTGGTGTTTGCCAACTTGCCCAACGCTTGGACACTCGCAGGCGTCTCGGTCGTGATCGTCTCCGGCCTTTATCTGCTCTACCGCGAAAAGCGGATGAAGGCCGAGGATTCGATCAAAGCTCAGGCGGGCGAATAATCACTCCGCCGCCGAGCGCTTCACCGCATGCAACGGCGCAAGTCCATTCAATTGCGCGATGACATCAACCAAAAGGGGCACGTTTTCCGCTCCATAGCCCATGCCCTCAGCAGCTGCGTAGGAATTCTTGATTGCTGAAGCCATTGCATTGGCGACACCCGATGCATTGCCGAGATTGGCGACGTAACGCATGTCTTTATGCGCGTTCTTGAGCGCGAATTTGTGCGATTCGCGATTTCCATCGAGCGCATATCCCATAAATGTTTGATAGAAGCCGCAATCCATACGGCCACCGCGGATCACCTTATCGAAGGTCTTCGGTTCGATTCCCGCCTTGCGCGCGAGCGTCAATGCTTCGGCATAGATCGCGCCGTAACCCATCGCGACAAAATTATTGATGAGTTTTATCGCATGGCCTGCGCCGACCGGACCGACGTGATTGATGGTATCCGCGAAGCACGCAAGGATCGGCTTAACTTTCTCGAAAATCGCCGCATCACCGCCCATCATCACGCCCAGCTTGCCCTCCTCGGCCTCCTTAGGCGTGCGGGCGAGCGGCGCGTCACAAAACGTAACTCCCTGCAAAGTAAGTTCTTCGGCGAGCACGCGTGTGAGCGTCGGTTCCGATGTGGACGTATCGACGACGATCAATCCCTTTTTCGCTCCGGCAGCTATTCCACCCTTTCCGCGCACGAGTGGCTCGACCTCGGCGGCCCCCGTAACACATAGGAAAACAACATCGCTTTTTTCGGCGACTTCCTTCGCGGAGCGCGCTTCCTTTGCACCACGTTTCACAAGGTCATCCACCGGTGTGCGATTGCGATGACCGAGAATAGTCAGAGGATGACCCTTCTCTACGAGATTTTTCGCCATGCCGTGGCCCATTAGGCCAACGCCGATAAAGCCGATATTTTCCTTGGCCATTTCCGCTCTCCCAAATTTGATAGGTAAATTACTGCCGGGCTGCAGGCCCTGACAAAAATCTAGCACAACAGAGCGAAAAAATCAGAGGCCGACGAAATCGCGTTCAGGGCACCTGAAAGAAAACCGGCACAGCACCGATGCCGTGCAAATAGTCAAAACCATCGCCCAACGGGATCGCGATCAAAAAAATGCAGGCGTCAAAGAAAGTCGCGCGCACTATCCGCGGGTTAATGGTCAGGCTATCGACATCCCGCCAAAGTGAAAGTTTAGGAAAAAACCGGGGAACACGGGCAAGATAATCGCGGTACACCTCACCAAAATTTTCCGAAAGCGCGCGCTCCTCGGAAAAAGTAAGAATATGAAAGATGGTCCAAACTACGATCGCCACCGCAAACGTAATCACTACGCTCCCCATCTGCGCCCCGATACCCGCTGCTCCGATAATGGAAAAAAAATAGAGTGGGTTGCGGCTAATTGAATAAGGCCCAACTGAAATGAGGGTCTTGTTCTTCAGCCCGCCAATATAGAGCGCACACCATGTACGGCCGAGAATGCAAAATACGATCAGGCAAAATCCAATAAGTTCGATCGCTTCGTGCGTAAACCCGCCGTCGGGCCATTTTGATTCGCCGAATACGAGGACGAAAACGCCGCCGAGCGCGACGAGCAGTAGCACCGATTTGCGGACGATCTGGATTGTCTCAAGACTGTTTTCGTTGCGAAGAAGCGCAAGCATATATACTCCTAACCGCCTGCGTACTGCCCGACCAAACGGGTAGGCGTCAATTGGGGTGATTGTCGCGTCCGAAAACCGCAAATTAACGGCTATTCCTTCACCGCGCCGGTCATCGCCGACACGTAGTGCTCGACGAAGAACGCATAAAGCACGACTAGCGGAAGCGAGCCTGCGAGCGCGCCCGCCATCAACGAGCCCCACCGATAAATGTCACCGTCGACGAATTCGTTGACGATGGCGACCGGCACCGTCTTGTTCTGGGTCGAGGACAGGAAGGTGAGCGCGTAGATGAACTCGTTCCAGCACAGTGTGAAGCAAAAGATGAAGGCCGAGATCAACCCCGGAACCGCAAGCGGCAGGACGATTTTGGTTAAAATCTGCCAGCGGCTGGCACCATCGATCAGCGCACATTCCTCAAGCTCGAACGGAATGGTCTTGAAATAGCCCATTAGCAGCCAGGTCGAGAACGGGATAAGGATCGTCGGATAGGTAAGAATCAGCGCATACGGGGTGTCGAACAAGCCGTACTGAAACACGACGGTCGCCAGCGGGATGAATAGGATGGAGGGCGGCACGAGATAAGCGAGAAAGATCGCAGCGCCGACCCATTGCGCGCCCCTATAGCGCAGCCGCACGATCGCGTAAGCAGCAAGCACGCTGGCGACGATCGAGAGCGCGGTCGCACACACGGCGACAAACATCGTGTTCCACAGCCACAGCGGATAATAGGACTCGAACAGAAGCTTCTGGATGTGTTTGAGCGTCGGATTCCAGGTCCAAAACGGATTGAATTTGTCGAGGTTGAGCAATTGCTCATCGGGCTTGATGGCGGTGAGCGCCATCCAATAGAACGGGAATAACAATACCAAAAGGATGATGGTGAGCGGCAGATAGAGCGTGATCAGACGGCGCGGCACGCGCTCAAGGTAACTCATACCCTCGGAATGATCGGCGGCCGACGGCGACGAACCGCTCAGAATGCTCTTTATCGTAGGAAGCTTGGGCGCGAGCGTGTCAGTCATTGCTCTCACCCTGCTGCCACTTGCGGCGTTGCAGCCCGAACCAGGACACCATGATTGCCGCGAGTAGGAAGGGGATCATCGCGGTCGAGATTGCTGCGCCCTCGCCAAGGAAGCCGCTGAGGATAGCGCGTTGATACGACAAGGTCGCCATCAGGTGAGTGGCATTGACCGGCCCGCCGCGGGTCATCGCCCAGATCAACTGGAAATCGGTAAAGGTGAACAACACCGAGAACGTCATTACCACTGCGATGATGGGGGTCAGCAGCGGGAAAGTGATACTGCGGAACATCTGCCATCGGCTGGCGCCGTCAATGGTAGCCGCCTCATAAAGCGACGGCGAGACCGTCTGCAGGCCAGCGAGCAACGTGATGGCGACGAAAGGAATGCCGCGCCAAATATTGGCAAAAATCACCGAGAAGCGCGCCCAATTGGCATCGCCGAGAAAGTTGATGTTGTGATCGATCAGGCCGATTTGCCGTAGCGACCAAGAGATAATCGAAAATTGCGAATCGAAGATCCACCAGAAGGCGAGCGCCGACAAGACGGTGGGAACGATGAAAGGAATCAGCACCATCGCGCGGATCATTGCCTTGAACGGTAAATTCTCGTTCAGCAGGATCGCAAGATAAAGCCCGATTGCGAATTTGAAGATGCTGGCGACAAAAGTATAGAGCAGCGTGTTGAACACCGACAGCCAGAAAATCGAATCGTCTCCAAGCCATTCGTAATTCTCAAGCCCAATGAAAACGCCGCTTCGCCCGATGCGCGCGTCGGTGAACGACATCCACACGCCAAGTCCGAGCGGATAGGCGAGAAAAAAGATAAGAAATGCGCCGGTCGGCAGCATGAACCAGAAGCCGAGCCAGTCGCGATTGACCTTCAGCCGCTCCCAGATCGTGATCTCGTGGGAGGTTGGCTTCAAGCTTGCGCGCTGAAGAGCGAGGTCAGTCATCAGCAGATCTTCCTGACGAAAAAGGGACCAAGGACGGAGCGATTGCTCCGCCCTTGGTTGCGATATCAAGCACGATAGAGACGCTTCGCCTGCCGCTCGCAAATCGCCATGGCGCCCTTGGCATCTTCGCGGCCAAGGCAATAGTTCGCGAACATGTCGACGACGAGGAAGTCGGCGATCGCTGCCGCTGCCCTTTCGCCGGGATGGCCAATACCCGACGCCGGCAACGACCGCTTGCTGGCCTGGCCGAAGACCGTGTTCTTCGGGTCCGAGGTCCAGACCGGATTGGCGTCATAGGCGTTGAGGCAATGCGTCAGATAGCCCTTCGAACCGATTAGCCACGGATCAAAATTCGGCTTTTCAAGCATGAATGCGATGAACGCCTTCGCCGCGTTGGGATACTTCGAATACTTGAAAGCCAGGATCGGAACGCAGAGCTGCAGCTCGCTCGGCTTACCAACTGGGCCGATCGGATACAGCGCATGATCCATGTCCTCGGCGATCTCTTTCTTGCTCGGGTCGCCTTTTGCCGCGACGTAGATCGAAATACCGTTGTTGGTCAGGTAGAGTTCGCCGGAAAGGAACGCTTTGTTGTTGGAAGAATCGTTCCACGAACCGGTGCCGGAAACAAACGTATCGGATAGCGCCTTGCAATATTCGAGCGCCTTGACCGTTTCCGGCGAATTGATGATGACCTTGTCGTCCTTGTCGACAAGATAGGCGCCGTGGCCCCAAAGAATCCAATGCAGCCAGGCATTGGCGTCACCCGAGGCGTGACCGAGCGCGAAGCCGGATGGCGTGTTGTTCGTTTTCAGCGCTTTGCAGAGTTCAAGAAAACCGGGAAAATCTTTCGGGATTTCCTTGAATCCGGCCTTCTGCACAGCCGAGATGCGATAATTCAAGTAACCACCGACAGTGGCGACGGGGATTCCCAGCCACTTATTGCCTTGAGTGCAGGTTGCCTGTGCCGCGGAGGTCCAACCGCCGTATTTCTTCCCGAGATAGTCGGCGACGTCAGTCAGATCGACGACCTTGTCAGGGAAAAGCTGAGGCAGGGAATGAAGTCCCCAGGCAAGGTCGGGACCCTGTCCGGTATTCGCCGAAACCGACGCCTTCGGCTGCAAATCCTCAAAGGATTCGCTGAATACGTTCACGTCGACGCCGTTGGCCTTCTTGAAAGCATCGACCATCGTCATAAAAGCTTCGTCTTCCGCCGGCACGAAGCGCTTCCAGCGCATGACGGTGAGCTTTGCGTCTTTTTCCGGCTTCCAAGGCGCGGTCTGCGCCCATGCCTTGGCCCATTCGAGTAGCGCCGGGCCCGTAAGCGCACCTGCAGCGGCAATGGCAGTACCCCCTTTGATTAGGGTACGGCGAGTAAAATCATACATGGCGTCTTCTCCTCCTTGTTATGTGTTCAGCCTTTTTCCCGTCGGCTCGTCGAACAGATGAACGAGCTTCGGATCTGGTTTAAGCCGGATCTTGTCGCCCGGTTTGAAATTGTGCCTCTCACGAAATACGGCAGTGACTTCCTGGCCGTCGAGCTTGGCAAATACTTGTATTTCCGAGCCCGTGGGTTCAACGACAATAACTTCTGCGTGCGCACCATCATCCGCGAGCGTCAGATGCTCAGGTCGAATTCCGTAGATTGCGGAGCGGCCATCGGTGCCGGACGGTTTGGCTGCAATTGGCAGTTTCACACCGCCAGAGGTTTCAAAAGCCGCAGAACCATTCGCGCTTATTTTGCCCTTGAAAAAATTCATCGCAGGGGAACCGATAAAACTGGCAACGAACAGGTTTTCCGGCCGATCGTAGAGTTCGAGCGGCGCACCGATTTGTTCGACAAGCCCGTCATGCATGACGACGATTTTGTCGGCCATAGTCATAGCCTCGATCTGGTCGTGCGTAACGTAGACTGTCGTAGTCTTAAGCCTCTGGTGCAATTCCTTGATTTCGGTTCGCATCTGCACACGTAATTTCGCGTCGAGATTGGATAGCGGTTCGTCGAACAAAAAGACTTGCGGATCGCGCACTATGGCGCGGCCCATGGCGACGCGCTGTCGCTGGCCGCCGGAAAGCTGGCGGGGATAGCGCTCGAGGTAAGGCTCAAGCCCAAGAATATCCGCCGCACGTTTCACCCGTTCATCGATCTCGGTTTTCGGCGCGCCGCGCAGCTTGAGCGAGAAAGCCATATTGGCAGCCACCGTCATGTGCGGATAGAGCGCGTAATTTTGGAACACCATCGCGACGTCGCGCGCCTTTGGCGGCAAGTCATTGACAACCCGGTCGCCGATTTTGATTTGACCGCCCGTGATATTTTCCAGGCCTGCGATCATGCGCAGCAGTGTGGATTTGCCGCAGCCCGAAGGCCCAACCAGCACAACGAATGCGCCGTCATCGATGCCAACATCGACGCCGTGGATTACTTCTGTCGCGCCGAAGGCTTTCCGCACGTCGTGAATTTCGACCGACGCCATTACTCTACTTCTCCCGGATGCTTCCCATAGGGCCAGTCATTTTTAAGAGGCGACCGGCTCTTGTTTTTGTTGGATCGACGAACGCATATTGTGGTGGACCGCACCGCGAAATCAAGCACGATCGACCTCCTTCGCTACCCCCTTCAAGCCGCCAAATGTCGCAATGCAAGGAAGAAAACCATGACCGCTGCGAATAAGCCCGACCTGATCCTTACCGGACCCATGATGCCCTTGATCGAGGAACAGGCCGACGCACTATTCAGGGTGCACCGCCTCGCCAAGGCCAAGGATCGTGACATGCTGATTGCGGAGATTGCCCCCCACGTGCGGGCAGTTGCGACGGCGGGCCACTTTCCCGTGGATGGCGCACTCATGAAGAGACTGCCAAAACTTGAGATCGTCGCCAATTTTGGAGTCGGCTATGATTCCGTCGATGCGAAATGGGCGGGCGCAAACGGTATTGTCGTCACCAACACGCCCGATGTCTTGAACGATGAGGTCGCCGACACAACGGTCGCTCTTTTGCTGCAGACAGTGCGGCAGTTGCCGCAGGCAGAAAAATATTTGCGCGCGGGAAAATGGCTGGAGAAACCATTTCCGCTTTCGCACACGCTCCGCGACCGTACGATCGGCATCGTTGGCATGGGCCGGATCGGCAAAGCGATCGCAAAACGACTCGAGGCGTTCGGCTTGCCGATCGTCTATCACAGCAGGAATAAAGCCGCCGATGTCGGCTACAAGCATTATCCCGACCTTATCGCGATGGCGCGTGATGTCGACGTATTGATTGTGATCGTTCCGGGTGGCCCCACCACCAAGAACATGATTAACCGCGAAGTGCTGAAAGCGCTCGGCCCGAATGGAATTCTGATCAACGTCGCACGCGGATCCGTAGTCGATGAACCGGCGCTCATCGAAGCTTTGATGTCGAAAACCATTCTCTCCGCCGGCCTTGATGTGTTCGCCGCAGAACCCAAAGTACCGCAAGAGTTGATCGACATGGAGCATGTGGTGCTGTTGCCCCACGTCGGCTCAGCCTCTCACTACACGCGCCGCGCCATGGGCCAACTCGTGGTCGATAATCTCGCCTCCTGGGCGAAAGGAAGCGGCCCGCTGACGCCGGTGCCGGAAACGCCCTGGCCGGTGAAACGGAAGTAGTTGCGCGTGCTTTCGGACTGATGTTGCGCACTAGCCATGCCACGCATAGTCCGCAATTTCTTCGCATGTTAAGTTCGTGAAGTTATTCGAACGGGGTGTGCCGATGCGCCTGGTTGTAGGTTGGTTGGTTTTGGTTCTTGCCCTCGTTCTCCCGGCGAACGCGCAAGCACCCAATCCCGTTGCGCCGCCGCCCGATGTAGCCGTGCGTCCCGTGATTCCCGATGCGAAAACGCTTGCCTCGAGTTACGAACTCGCAAGCGGCAGCGGCAACCGAAAATGCGCGATGACGCTCGAAGCAAAACCTGCCAGCCCCGGCTTCGCTCTCGTCTACAACCGCGCGGAATGCACACAGCTTTTCGGTTTTCTTAATGAAACCCTCGCCTGGCTACCCGGCATTGCCGGGTCTATTCGTTTCGTGAACGGCGCTAAGCGAACGGTTGCCGAATTCACCGAGGGTGTTGGAGGCCAATACGAAGCGCTGCGCGATGGAGACGGAGTCTATTTTCTCTCCAATTTGCAGCTCGTTGAGCCGAGCGACGCGCCCAAGCCCGCCGATGTTGTTGGCGACTGGAATCTCATACGGCCCGGCGGCGCATCGATTTGCACGATCACGCTTACTGACCAATCGATCCGCGAGGATACTTTCACGGTCACCGTGAAGCCGGGCTGCGATCAATCGATCGCGCGGTTCGCACCGGTAATATGGTTCTTGGATCGCGGCGATATTATTATCCTGTCGGCGAAGGACGAACGTCTGCGCTTCGGACGTCAACAGGAAGGCGGCTGGGCCAAGGTTCCCGATACGCCGCGACCGCTCCTGATGGCGCGGCCTTAAATTCAAGGAATAAGCTGCAGGCTTTTCAAGCTCGCATGGCCTTCCTTGCCGACAATGATGTGATCGTGAACCTCAATCCCCAGTGGACGCGCGACACCGATGATTTCTTTTGTCATCTGAATATCCGCGTGTGATGGCGTCGGATCCCCGGAAGGATGATTGTGCACAAGGATCACGGCGGTCGCCGATAGTTCGAGCGCTCGTTTCACGACTTCGCGCGGATAAACCGCATGTGATCCACGGTGCCAACCTGCTGTACCTCATCGGTAATGAGCTGGTTGCGCTTATCGAGAAACAGGATTCTGAACTGCTCCCTATCCGCGAATGCCATTGAGGCGCGGCAATATTCGAGCACCGCATTCCATGAGGATAAGACGGTGCGGACGCGCACCTTGTCACGGAAAAAATATTGCGCCGCCGCCTCGATCAGCTTGATTTCCGTGATTACCGCGTCGCCTGTGCCTTTGACTTCGGCAAGCCGTGCTGGCGCGGCAGAGACAACTTCGGCGAAGGAGCCGAATTTCGCCATGAGCGCTTTTGCTAACGGTTTCACGTCACGCCGCGGAAGCGCCCGAAATAAAATCAACTCGAGCAACTCGTAATCCGCCAGCGAATCGCTGCCCGACTCGCGGAAACGCGAGCGCAGCCTGTCTCTATGCCCATGATAATGCGGCGTTTCAGCAAGACCGCCGCTCTTTTTTCCCCCACCCATTGCCCAACCGTCACCGATAGGGCGGCTGATGAAAACCCTTGGGCGAGAGCGTGAAAATTTCGACGCCGGTTTCGGTCACGCCGACAGAATGTTCGAACTGAGCCGAGAGCGAACGATCGCGTGTTACCGCGGTCCATCCGTCGGAAAGCACCTTCACATGCGGGCGGCCGAGATTGATCATCGGTTCGACGGTGAAAAACATACCGGGCTTGAGCACGGCGCCCTCACCGATCCTGCCGATATGAACGACATTCGGTTCGTCATGAAACAGGCGGCCGACGCCATGACCGCAGAAATCGCGCACCACACTCATATGGTTCGGCTCGACCACCGACTGAATCGCTGCACCGATATTGCCGACGGTGGCGCCGGGTCGGATCGTCGCGATGCCGGCCATCATCGCTTCATAGGTCACGCTGACCAGCCGCTCGGCGCGGCGTGGTACCTCGCCGACCAAATACATACGGCTCGAATCGCCGTGCCAACCGTCAAGCACGAGCGTCACGTCGATATTGACTATGTCTCCATCGCGCAGCGGCTTATCGTTCGGGATGCCGTGGCAAACCACATGATTGATCGAAGTGCAGATGGACTTGCCGTAGCCACGATACATCAACGTTGCGGGTAACGCGCCGTGGCCGATTGCATAGTCAAAAACGAAACGATCAAGCTTTTCGGTCGCGACTCCCGGTTTCACCTTATCGACTAGAAGATCCAGAATCTCCGCGACGAGCTGGCCAGCGCGGCGCATGCCTGCAAAGCCTTCCGGCCCGTGCAGCTTGATCTGCCCGGTTTTCCGCAAGGGTGCGCTGGTGGCTTCCACATAGCTCATGATCGGCTCCGAAGACCGAATGTAAGCAATCGAGCCGCACACGCAAGGAAATGATCAGCCGAGCACCGGTATTGGCTTAACAACGTCAATACCTTCCGTCGATATACGGCAAACGAATGATACCGCCTCCACGCCTCCCGTAATCGCACGATCGAAGGCAGCTTTGTAAGCGGGATCGATGTCCCCCGCGAGAGAAACGGACTGGGCCGAGCCGATCTGCACCAAAAAGAGCATGACAGCGCGAGAGCCCTTGCCCACTTCCGCAGCAAGATCTGCGAGGTGTCGGGCGCCACGCGCCGTGACTGCATCGGGAAATTCCGCCAAGCCGGGCGATCGCATCATGTGGACATTCTTGATTTCGAGATAACAGGGTGGCCGTCCATCGGATTCGAGCACGAAGTCGACACGGCTCGCTTTGCCATATCGCACCTCGCGGCGGATTCTCGAATAATCTGCAAACTGAGAAATTCGCTTTTCAGCCAGCGCTTCGGCTACCAGGCGATTGGGGTGAGCCGTGTTGACGCCGACAAGCTCCGAACCGCCACCAAAATCGACTTCAACCAGTTCCCAACTATACGCGAGCTTGCGCTTGGCGTTCTCCGATTTCGAAAGCCATACGCGTGAACCAGGTGTCATTAGACCCAACATCGATCCAGGATTGGCGACATGCACCGTGGTTTCGCTTCCATCCGGAAGCTCGACATCGGCGAGAAAACGTTTGTAGCGACGCTTCAGCGTCGCAGGAACGAGCGGCGTCGGGAAACGCATCGGAGGAGCTACGCGGCAATCTTGCCGCCAAGTTCGTCCTCGATATGCGCATGAATGATTTCGTCGAAGTTCGATTCCGCCTTGAAGCCGAGTTCGCGCGCCCGCGTTCCTTCGATGGCCTGAGGCCAACCGGAAACGATCCGCTCGATGGTCGCGTCAGGCTTCGGTTTGATGCGAGACGCAACCTTCGCTCCCGCAACGCGCTTCAGGGCTTCGATCTGCTCCGCCACAGTAACCGAAACAGACGGCATCGCGAGATTGCGCCGTGGACCTACCTTGGCACCGTCGATGTTGGCCGCATGGACGAGAAACCCGACTGCGGCGCGAGGGCTGGCGTGACCATGCCGAACGGTGTCGGGCACCGGAAGAATTGCTTCCTCACCTGCCAAGGGCTCGCGGATAATGCCCGAGAAAAATCCCGAGGCTGCCTTGTTCGGTTTGCCGGGCCGCACACAAATCGTCGGAAAACGGAGACCAATGCCGTCGAAAATTCCCCGGCGCGTATAGTCGGCAAGCAACAGTTCGCCAATCGCTTTTTGCGTGCCATAGGAAGTGAGAGGAGTCAGGTGAAAATCGTCGCGGATCGGACCGTCGAACGGGGCGCCGTAAACGGCCGCCGAACTCGTGAATACAACACGCGGCATATAAGCGCGGGCACGAATTGCATCATAAAGGAAGCGCGTGCCGTCGAGATTGATGCGATAACCCTTGTCGAAGTCTGCCTCCGCCTCGCCTGAGACGATTGCGGCGAGATGAAAAATGACATCTGGATTCTCGGCAACGACCGCGCCCGCCTCGCCCGGCACCGAAAGATCGCCGGCGCGCGTTACGATGGGAAACGGTTTCTCGCGCGGCTCTTGCGGCGGGATCACGTCCTGCATCGTTAGCTTGCTGATCGTCTTGCCTCGAAGCTTCGGCTCACGCACGAGCCGCTCGACCAGCTTACGTCCGATCATGCCGGCAGCCCCGATCACTAAGACATGCATAGTCCTCTCCTAATTTCCCTAGCCTGCGAAGCCGCCATCGATCATGTGAACCGCACCGGTGGTGAATTTCGATTCGTCGGAGGCGAGATAAACCGCAAGCATCGCGATTTCTTCTGCTGTACCAAGCCGTCCCATGGGCTGCCGGTCAACGAAGGCCTGACGGACCATCGCTTCCGAGTCACCCGACTTTTTTGCGAGTGTAGCGATACGGTCATCGAGCGACGGCGATTGAACTGTGCCCGGACAAATCGCGTTGACTCGAATGCCCTGTTTAATGAAATCAGCCGCAACAGATTTCGTCAGCCCGATTACCGCCGCCTTCGATGTGCCGTATACGTAACGAAACGGCAATCCCTTCACTGACGACGCGATCGAAGAAATGTTGATGATTGATCCGCCGCCCTTCTTCAGCATTCCCGGCAGAAATGCATGAATCGTTCGATGCATCGATTTCACATTGAGATCGAAGGAAAAATCCCAATCACTCTCCGACGTGTCGAGCACCGTGCCGTGATGAACATAACCCGCGCAATTTGCCAGCACATCGAGCGGTGCGATCTCGGCCGCGAGCTTATTCACTTCGACCGTATTGCGCGCGTCCAGCTTGCGGCAGTCCGCGCCCGCGAGGCTTTTCAGCTTGCCGTCGTCGAGGTCGGTCGCCGTGACCTTGGCGCCCTCGCGCAGAAAGGCTTCGGCAAACGCGCGGCCAATTCCCTGCCCCGCCGCTGTCACCAGACAGTGTTTTCCTTTGAGGCGATCTCCCACGGCGTATCCTCTTAGAGCGAGTTGCGAATATCTTCGAGCGAGCGGCGCTGCTGTTTCTCGCTATCGAAATTATTCGGATCCAGCCAGCGCTCGAATGCGGCCTTTGCGCGCGGCCATTCCGTATCAAGCATGGCAAACCATGCCGTATCTCGGTTTCGTCCCTTGATGATCATATGCTGGCGAAAAATTCCTTCAAATGTGAACCCGAAACGAAGCGCCGCGCGGCGCGAAGACGCGTTCAAGGCGTCGCATTTCCACTCGTAGCGGCGGTAGCCGAGCGTTTCGAATGCATGGCGGGCGAGCAAATATTGCGCCTCTGTTGCGAGCGGGGTGCGTTGCAGCGGCGTGCCGTAAACGATGCTTCCGACTTCGATCACGCGGGGTGACGGGCGGATTTCCATGAGCGAAGCCCAACCAACGGCTCGATTTTCTTGGTTGAGAATCGCGTAGTAGACCTGCTCTTCAAGCGCGGCGATCTTCGCAAGGAAATCGGAGAATGTACCGGCATCGGAAAATGATCCGTAGAACATATAGGTCCAAAGCCGATTATCGGTGCTCATCGCACGCCAAAGGTCCGTTGCATGACGGGCCGGGTCGAGTTTTTCGATCCGTCCGAAGCGCCCCTCGAGCGTAACGGGCCCCGGTCGTTGCGCGGGCGTCGCGTCGACTTTGGAGCCTACCGGCAAAGTGGATTCTGCTTTCACCGCAGCGTTCAAGATTTCCCCCGCTGTTGCCGGTCCTTATAGAAGAACTTATTGATCTCAACGCCCGGCGCCGCATCAGCAAATCCGTCAAACTTGCCTTCCTCCGCGATTTGCTTCGCAACCCGCATGAAGCCGCCCCACGCGGAGCGGGCGAGCGAACCGCCGACACTGATACGGCGAACGCCCAACGCTTCAGCATCCTTTACTGTCAGTCCCATTGGAGAGCCGATCAGCAAATTCACCGGTTTGGGCGCCACGGCTTTTACGACGGCCGAAATTTGTTCGGGTTTATTGATCCCGGGCGCATAGAGACAATCGGCGCCCGCGTTCGAGTAGGCCTTCAACCGGGCGATCGTATCGTCAAGGTCAGGCCTGCCGACAAAAAAATTCTCGGCGCGACCTACGAGCATTGTATCGCCGCCGGCTTTGTCGATGGCTTCGCGGGCTGCGCGAATCCGCGCCGCGGCCGTGTCGAGCTCATACAACGGATTGTCCTTGTCGCGCCTCGAGTCTTCGATGGAGAGGCCCGCCACGCCTGTTTCAACGGCAAGCCGCACGCTCTCTGCGACGCCCGCGGGATCGTCTGCAAAACCTCCTTCGAAATCGGCATTCACGGGTACGTCCGTGACGGAAACGATTTCGGCTATATGCGCGAGGACCATTTCGCGTGTCACAGCATTGTCGTGAAAACCCCTCGACCATGCAAAACCGGCTGAAGTCGTCGCCAGTGCCTTGAAGCCTAAGCCCTGCAAATAGCGCGCGCTACCAACATCCCACGGATTCGGGATGACGAAACAGCCGCTCTTGTGTAGCGCGTGAAAGGCCGCGCGTTTTTCGGAAACGCTCGGCATGGTCAGTGATTGTGCCTAGGCACGCCGTGCTTTTGCGCGACACGCTGATATTTGACCGCGGGTTTTAGCACCATGCCCTCGTCGAACTGCTCGACGAGATC
>Ga0105249_10000715_pt1 | contig 30169 bp, 34 predicted proteins | sample KBSS44metaG_FD_81522 | JGI IMG/M metagenome (GOLD analysis project Ga0105249, IMG submission 81522) | Switchgrass rhizosphere microbial communities from Kellogg Biological Station, Michigan, USA - KBS S4-4 metaG | ecosystem: Host-associated > Plants > Roots > Rhizosphere > Soil | place...
GGATTGACAGAACTACCTCTGTTTGATATGCTTACTTGGTTATCGCGGGGTGGAGCAGCGGCAGCTCGCGTGGCTCATAACCACGAGGTCAGAGGTTCGAGTCCTCTCCCCGCAACCACAAGAACCAGTACCCCTGTCATGCGGCAGGGGTTTTATTTTTCGTGCAGGGTACCGCTGTTTTGACGATTTGTGGTAGAGATGTTACTATAACATACACTAATCTGGAGCAGTACAATGTCAAAGCTAAGCATGCGGAAAATACGCCGAAATCCCGCTGTCATAACAAGTCCATTCGATCTACATCCCGGCACAGAAGTGGCGCTTTGTTCTCTTATTCCACCCATTGGAAAACTCCAGCGGTGCGCGCAGGCCATGGTAGGGTTCTGTGCACCACCAAAATCTGGCACGCGTGGCGAGAACATGCGTCGGGCATACCAGCACACACCTACCTGGGGAATCGTTGTTGACAGCGTGGCTACCGTGAACTGGGTAAATGTACCCGATAGAAGCGCAAGCTTCATAGTGACACAGCATTCAGGAGACCAGTCGGCAGAAGAGAAGCTGAAAGCACTACCAACGAGCCTAGATGCAGTGCCGGCGCACTTGCCGGCAGTTCCCGCAGTACGGGAAACTAATTTTCAGGGTGAGCCTGTGTCTGCGTTTCAGCTTATGGCAGGCTTCGAAGACGTCGGCCTAGCCTCTTCGTCGTATGGATGGGGCAGATTTGTATTGCGTCTCGTCCAAAACCAATAATGTGCACGAAGGTTCTAGAGGTTACCAACAACAGAGATAAAAGTGATACCATAAAGCCATGAGCAAACAAGTTAAGTATGTTGTGGCAGTGGTACTAAAAAATAGTCAAAATCCAGAGGAGTTTCTGGTGGTTAAGCGCCCGGACGACGACCCTGACTTGGGTGGTGAGTGGGGCTTTCCGGCGGCAACCATGAAGCCCGGGGAACTGCCAGAACAAGCCGCTCAGCGCATTTGCAAAGAAAAGCTGAACTGTGAAGCCGAGGCAACACGATTCTTAGGCCTCATGTTTCAGAAGCGCAACAGCTACGACATCTTCTTAATGGATGTAGATATGCTGCTTGCCGACGGCCAGCAGCCAGACGTGCACGCCGCAACAACCGAACATACCGCCTACGTTGACCAAAAATGGTCGACTAACCCCGAAGATTTACGATCGTCTGCAAACGGCGGCTCGTGTTGCAGCAGCATTTTCCTCACAGATAGAGGCTTACTCGACAGAGAGGAGTGGATCGCTTCGCTTGAAGGATCCGATACCGTCGGTTAGGTTTCAGTAACCAGGCCCGCATTTTGGTATGATAGTCATATGAAGAACGCCATAATTCTTCACGGTAAACCGAGTAAAGAAGAATATTACGATCCTAAAGCGCCCAGCATGAGCAACGCGAACTGGATTCCTTGGCTACAGGGCCAGTTGCTCAAGCATAATATTTGGACGGCTACGCCAGAGGTGCCGAACGCCTACCAGCCCGACTGGCCGCTATGGTGTAAAGAGGTGGAGCGTTTTGACATAACGCCGGAAACCATAGTCATTGGGCACAGCTGCGGCGGCGGTTTTTGGCTGCGCTGGCTCAGCGAGCACAAAGATGTGACAATCGCGCAAGCCATTTTGGTTGCGCCATCGCAAGGCTATGGCTGGGGTGGCGACGAATACTTTTTTGAACATTTCAGTATAGATCCTAATCTTACATCTCGGACCAGGCTTACGGTGTTGTACTCAGACGATGACCACCCAGGCATTCAGCAAAGCGTCCGCGAAATAAAAGAAGCGTTGCCCCACGCCGAGCTGCAGACATTCCACGGCTACGGCCACTTTACCTACGAGCGTATGGGTACGCACGAGTTTCCTGAGCTGCTCGCCGCAGCTCTTCAGTAGTATTGTGTGACCAACAGGAGTCATCATGATACTAAAAGACATAGCCGCGGCAAAAGTCAGTTAGAACATGTGGCCAGACGAGGCGGCGATAGAGCGTATCGGGCCGACGCCACGTCTTAGAATCGGTCCGGCGCTTCGGTAGGGTCTGGGGGAAATTTTCCAAACCATGTACCGGGATGGAAGGGATGTACGACAATGGCTCTAATTTGAGTTGGATCAATGTCGCCCAACACGGCTGCAATGAGCTGTTGAAGCGCTAGCTCCGGACCGGCTGCGTCCCGTAAGCGGTCTCTAACTTCCGCGGGTATGAGGTCGGAGCGAGTCGAGGCCAGCGCCAATTCCCGCGCTCGGGGGCAGATATCACCCTCGCGGATGATTTGTTGGGTCACGACGTGTCCAAGGGCTTGGGCAACTGCTTCTTCCGCGGGATTCGCTTCGCGCCTATTGGTGGCCCCAATAAGATATTCTGCGCCACGCAGGATACCAACCAGTGCGCGTCCCAGGTCGCTGAAAAGTTCAGCTTCCGATGGAGACGAACCAGCAAAGCGCTCAATGAGTGTCAAATGGTCAGGCTCCTCGCCTGCAAGCCGAAGTCGTTCGGCAAGCTGCGGGCCGTCAAAGGTGGGCATAGTGCCTTCGGTGGTGGCGAGCAACATCTCCTGGACAATGTCAATGGCTGGAGCTCGTCCATCGTCGGGGTGTGGGGCGCGGTCGTGCATAGGTTCTCCGAATAACTCAATAGTTTTTACCATAATTTTTACTAAGTTACAATATTTTCGCAACGCATCTATATACTTTTACACAATTACCCCTGTTAGCTACAATGACATGCAACGAGAAGCACACGAAGGACGGCCGGAATATAAAACGCTGAAAGCGAAACTCAAACGAAGTAAACGACTCTATGAGCTATAGGAAGGCAATAAAAAACCACCGTACCTTTCGGCAGAGGGTGGGACAACCTAGATCTTGTGAACAGCCAGCCCATACGGGTAGTTTTCGGTTGGGGTTTGTAGCTACATGTACCATGCTAGTACGCATCGTTTTATATAACTGTGCATAACTAGTAGCTGTTCTCAAAATTTTCTACTTGTGCGCGCTCGTGTACTTGCTACAATACGGGTAAGTGATAGGCGCAGCCCATTGACAAACTACAATTATTATGTATAATAATGGGTGTTGTGATCACAAACAAACACATTAAAACAAAATAACAAAAAGGTATAACAAAAGGTACGCACCATGAAGGTAAAGACCAAAAGCGGACTGGCCTTTGAGCTGGTCGCCACAAGGGACAAGAAGATACTAGCCTTAGACAAGCGGCTGTTCTCACTCGGCAAGTCATAGCCGACAAAACTCTGAAGCATAAGACCTGGATTTCCGGGTCTTATGTTTTTTTGATTGGTTTTACTGCGGGAGCTGCTGCCGCGCGTTCCTTGGCGGTACTGGCCAAAGTTTCGATTGCAACACGCTCACTCAAGGATCGCTTGGCCTGTTCCCGGTAGTACTGCATCGGCAGGCTGCACCCAAAAACGAGCACACTGCCGATGCAGTATAGAACGATCATACGAGGCGTGGTGTGCAACGTCTGATACGCCTGCACAATGTTGATAAACAGCAACAGACCGCCTACCCAAAACCCAGCTTGGAACAGACGATATTTTCGTTGCGCGGTCATATGCCTTCAGTGTAGCAAAAAATAAAACTTCCCAGATTGAGAAGTTTTCAATGATTCGTGGTAGCGGCGAGTGGACTTGAACCACTGACCCCAGGCTTATGAGTCCTGTGCTCTAACCAGCTGAGCTACGCCGCCATCTACAGGTGTTGAATATAGCAGATTGTGCCTCTGTTGGCTAGGGCTTCCCGGTTGATTGCGCGGGATAGGTAGTCGCCCTGCGGAGCAACTATGTACAATAGGACCATGCAGGTGTATGTAGAACCAGGTAAATATGTAGTGGCGGTATCAGGCGGTGTGGATTCGATGGCCTTGCTCGACATGTTGGCGCAGCGACCGGATCTGGAGCTAGTGGTGGCGCACTTTGAGCACGGCATACGCGAGGATTCGCTCGCTGATCTACGATTGGTGGAAAGCGCCGCCCACACCTACGGCCTGCCATTTATACATGAACACGGCAACTTAGGACCAGGGGCGAGTGAAGCCAGCGCCCGCGACGTCCGCTACGCGTTTTTGCGGCGAGTGCAAGCAGCACAAAAGGCGCGAGCCCTGATTACCGCTCATCACCAAGACGATGTCGTTGAAACGGCGATTCTCAACGGCTTGCGCGGCACTGGCTCGCGGGGGTTGAGTTCGCTGCAGTCGCATGACGTCGTCGTCCGGCCCTTACTCCATCTACCAAAACAGTACTTATATGCGTATGCGCGCGCCCGAAAATTGACCTGGCGTGAAGACAGCACCAACCAGGATGTGCGCTACCGCCGTAATTACATTCGGCAGGTGATTATGCCGCGCTTGACGCCAGAGCAGCGGGCGCAGCTAGTGGCTCAGATCGCGACAGCAGCCGATCTTAACGGCGAGATTCAGCAGCTCGTAGCTACGATGCTCGCGCAGCAAAATTCGCCTGACGTGCTCGACCGGCGGTGGTTTATTCAGTTGCCGCACCGCGTTGCAACAGAGGTGATGGCCGAGTGGCTGCGGGCGCATCGTCTGAGCTTTGACCGGCCGACCGTCGAACGATTAGTGGTATTCGTCAAAACGAGTCATCCCGGCAAACGCGCCGACATCACGGGCCGACATGTCTTGCATAGTGACGCAGCTGTTGTTACTCTTACGGTCCGCTAACAGAAGCAGTAGTGTATAATGCACAGATATGGATAAAAATAAGAAATCATTTCGCCCCGGCCCAAAGGGGGCCCCTACCGGTCGTCGCGGCTTCCGTAACTTCGGTTTTATTGCCATTCTAATCTTGATCGGATTGATTGTTTTCGCTGCCTATGGGCAGGGATCTAATCTGCAAACCGTGCCGCTCAGCACGGCTGTGGCTGACGCTAATCACGGCAAATACCAAAAGATTGTGGTCAGCGACAACGAGTTGACGATCACTAAAAAAGGCGAGGATCACCCAACGCTCAAATCGTACAAAGATCCCGTCGCCACCATGCAAGAGGATGGTTTTGACGCTAGCAAGACAGAGGTCTCGTTTAAGCAGCAGAGTAGTACCGGCAGCACCCTGGCAAACTTGGGCATTTCACTTTTGCCGGTCATTATTATTAGCGCCGTATTATTTGTGATGCTGCGCAGCGCACAGGGGCAGGGGAATCAAGCCCTGAGTTTTGGCAAGAGTCGCGCCCGCCTGTACGGCAACGAAAAAGACAAAGTAACCTTTAATGACATCGCCGGCAGTAACGAGGCAAAGCAGGATCTGCAGGAAGTCGTCGAATTTCTCAAGTATCCTAAGAAGTTTGCGAATCTTGGGGCGCGCATCCCGAAGGGGTTGTTGCTCGTTGGGCCTCCAGGAACTGGTAAGACGATGCTGGCCCGCGCCGTAGCTGGGGAAGCCAACGTGCCATTCTTTAGCATTTCCGGTTCAGAATTCGTTGAAATGTTCGTCGGCGTTGGCGCGAGTCGTGTTCGTGATTTGTTTGCGAAGGCCAAAAAGAACTCGCCGTGTATTATTTTTGTTGACGAGATTGACGCCGTTGGCCGGCGACGTGGCAGCGGTATGGGCGGTGGCCATGACGAACGCGAACAAACACTGAACCAGATCCTAGTGGAAATGGACGGGTTTGAACAAGGTGAAAACGTTATTGTGCTAGCGGCCACGAACCGGGCTGACGTACTTGACCCTGCCCTGCTCCGCCCCGGCCGGTTTGACCGCCGCGTCAATATCGATCTGCCAGACCGCAAAGACCGTGAAGCAATCCTCAAAGTGCATTTTGCCAAGAAGCCGGTGAGCAGCAATGTTGACCTCGACTCGCTCGCTGCAAAATCGGCTGGTTCGTCTGGTGCTGACCTAGCTAACATCGCCAACGAAGCGGCAATTGTCGCCGCTCGCCACAACCGTAAAGAAATTACAAACGATGACGTCACCGCTGCCTTCGAGAAAGTCGCCATCGGCCCAGAGCGCAAGAGCAAGGTGATGAACGACAAAGAAAAAGAGCTGAGCGCCTACCACGAAGCCGGCCACGCTTTGGTCGGGCACGTATTGCCAGACAGCGACCTCGTTCACAAAGTGACGATCATTCCACGCGGCGGTACCGGCGGTGTTACTTGGTTCATACCACCAGAGGACAAGAGCTACCACAGCATTGTGGAATTCAAAGATATCTTGGCTCGTATGCTGGGCGGACGTATTGCCGAAGAGATTATGTACGGCATCGACCATGTCACCACTGGTGCTGGTAGCGATTTGCCCAAAGCCGCCGAACTAGCCCGCGACATGATCGTGAATCAAGGTATGGGAAGCGGCAAACTGCGTAATCAAGTCTTCCACGTTGACGATGGCATGATGCTCGACCGCTTAGTGCACGAGCGTGAGTATTCCGACGAAACCGCCAAAGCCATTGACGACGAAGTTGAATCCCTCATTACCGAGGCTGCGAACCGCGCTCGCATGGTCATTAAGGCCAACATGGAAAAGCTCAAAGTTCTCAAAGATCGATTGCTCGAAAAAGAGACGGTCGAGGCCGAAGAAGTAAAGCGTCTGTTCGAGGGTACACACATGCCCAAAGAAGCTGCCCTTTACTAACGCGCATTTCTCAAAAACATACAGACGTATAGAGTGCAACGCGATATACTTACAATAGCTCTATAACGCTGCCTGAAAACCGCATGCAGGAAACCCAACCGCCAAAACCAAAAAAGCGCATCCCACTTTCGAATGTGGCTTTCTTATTGATTGGCACGGCGTTAGTCGGCCAGGTGCTCGGTTTTTTGCGAACCAAGTTGGTGAATGCCAACTATCCGGATATTGGGCCGAGCAGCACCGATGCTTATTTCTCGGCATTTATTATTCCTGACTTTTTCTTTTACACACTGGCGGCTGGTGTGTTGGGCGTGGCATTTATCCCCGTGCTGGCTGATCGTCTGCAAAAGGGCGACCGCAAAGGTATGTGGGAGTTGTGCTCGAGCTTGCTCAACTTGTTAAGTATCGTGATGGGTGTCGTGGCAGTGATTATTTTGGTGTTTGCTGATCCATTAATGTCGCAGTTGGCGCACAAGCTGACTGCCGAGCAGCACCACAACGCGGTGGTAATTATGCGTTTGTTGGCGCTGAACCCGCTGTTATTTACGATTTCCGGCATTTTGACGAGCGTGCAGCAGACGCTCGGCCGATTCTTTTTCTTTGCGGTGGCGCCGCTGTTTTACAACTTATCAATTATCGCCAGTATGTATATATTCCCCTGTAACCAAACAGCGCATGCTTGCCAGACAGGGAGTATTGGCCTGAAGGCGCTCGGCATCGGGGCCTTTGTGGGCGGCATATTGCAACTGGCCGTAGTCTGCATTGGTTTGGTCGGTACACGGTTTACCTGGCGACCCAAAATTATGTGGCGGAGCGGTGACTTCAGGACGGTGCTGCGTCAACTGCCGCCGCGTGCTGTCGACCAGGGGATGGACCAGATCCAGAGCATTGTCGAAACGCGATTGGCCAGCGGCTTGGGGCAGGGCGTGATTACGGCGTACAACAATGCCTATGTGCTGCAGACGGCGCCAACATTGCTGATTGGCACGGCGATTTCTACGGCCGCCTTCCCTCGCCTGGCGCAGCGATTGAGCCAGGGTCGACCGGACCTTTTCCGTCGTGATTTTCTCCGTATTATCCGCTTTATGATTTGGGTAACGATCCCGGTGGTGATTGTGAGCTACCTGTGTCGCGGTTATTTATCGCGCATTATCTTTACGAAGGGCGCACCGCTGATCGCGTTGATTTTTGGCTTCCTGACGGTCGCCATCTTTTTCCGCACAATTTATACGATTATTTCGCGGTGGTTCTATGCCCAAAAAGATACAAAGACGCCGCTGTTCGTATCGGTGTTTACGATTGCAATTAACATTGTGCTGGCGATTTCTTTGGCGCGTCAATCCAACTATGGCGCGGCTGGTCTGGCGATGTCGGTGTCGATATCGGCCATGCTCGAAGTGTTGGTGCTAGGCACAATTATGGCGATCCGCGACCGTGGGCTGGTGAATAAGGTGTTTCTTGGTGGTGTCGGCCGGATTATCTCGGTCAGCGGGTTTAGCTTAGCGGCCGGTTATATCGCTGTGTCGTTCTTGCCGCTGGGGCTTTTTGACCGTGGCGTAACGCTCGGTACAAAATTGGTAATGATTACCGCAGTAATCTTTGCCACGCACGTACTGATATCTGGCTTGTTTGGATTGGACGAAGCGCGGCCTATCTTCACGGCGATCAAGCGGCTCATTTTGCGACCCATCCGCGGTACGTTTACGCCGAATTAGTCCAGGTTTTGAGCAACCAAGAGGCAGAAATGCATTTTTTTGCGACAAACTTGCAATAAATACCAACGACTCCTATAGTTCTGCATATGAAACGGACGTATATGAGAATCATCGTTGTAGCCGTGTTGGTACTGCTCGCCGCCGCCGGCACTTGGTTGACACGGCACCATCACGCTACAAGTAACGGACGCTTGCAAGTTACGGCTTCATTTTATCCATTGGCTGAATTTGCGCGCCAAGTCGGTGGCGATAATGTGTCGGTCACGACGCTGGTGCAGCCTGGGGTTGAACCACATGACTATGATCCGACACCGCGTGACGTTGCGGCGATGTATACCTCCAAAGTCTTCATCTACAATGGTGCGGGGCTGGAAACGTGGATCCCGCGGCTCCAGGCTGAGTTGTCTCAGCAGGGTGTAATCGTGGTAAAAGCGAGCGCCGGCATTACCTACCTGGCGGCGAGTGGCGATGAAGCTGGCGCAGAAGCGGGCACAGCCACCGATCCGCACGTCTGGATGGCGCCCGAGCTAGCAATCCAAGAGGTTACAGCGATTCGCGATGCCTTCATGCAAGCCGATCCGGCCCACCGCCAGACCTACGAGGCCAATGCTACACGCTATATCAAGTCCTTGTCATCGCTGGATAGCGACTTTCGCGCCGGCCTTGCCCACTGCCAAAGTCGGGAGATCGTGACGTCACACCAGGCCTTCCGCTACTTGGCAACGGCTTACAACTTGCAGACGTTGAGCATTGCCGGTTTGTCGCCGGACGACGAACCGTCGCCGCAAAAATTGGCGCAGGTAGCCGATTTTGTCCGGCAACACCATGTCCGCTACATCTTTTTTGAAGCCTTGGTGAGCCCGAAATTGTCCCAGACCATCGCCCAGGAAACGGGCGCGCAGACAATCGCCTTTAACCCCTTGGAGGGCTTGACCCAACAGCAAATTGCCAGCGGCCAAACATATGTCTCGGTACAACAAGCTAATTTGCAGGCGCTGCGGACTGCATTACACTGTCAGTAATGCAACAGCCCATTATCCAATTCCAAGATGTCAGTTTTGCCTACCAGCGGGAGGCCGTGCTGGCGCGTGTCAACCTCGCCATCGCAGCAGGTGAATACGTGGGTGTGATTGGGCCGAATGGGGGTGGCAAAACGACGCTTATTAAGTTGCTGCTCGGCTTGCTCGCGCCACAACAAGGCCGAGTCTTGGTGTGGGGCGAAGAGGTGCAGACGTTTCGGAGTCGGCACAAAATCGGCTACGTGCCGCAGCGCGCTGGCAGCAGCGATTTTCGTTTGCCGGTGACCGTCGGCGAGATTGTTGGTTTTGGCGCGCTTGGTGTTCCGGCGGCTGAGCAGTCGGTGGCGCAGGCCTTGGCGTATGTCGACATGGCGCATCTGGCGAGTCGCCCGCTCGCTGAGCTGTCCGGCGGTCAGCAGCAAAAAGTGTTTATTGCCAAAGCACTGGCCTCACAGCCCGAAGTGCTGGTGCTGGACGAGCCGACAGTTGGCGTCGACGTCCGGGCTCAGGACGAGTTCTACCAGCTCATCGCCGACCTCAACAAAACCAAGGGGCTGACAATTATCATGGTTTCGCACGACATCGACGTTGTAGTGAATGAAGTTAGCAAGCTAGTATGTATCAACGAAGAGCTGGTGTATCACGGCCGGCCCAAGGATTTCATCGAAAAAGATTACTTAGCCAAACTTTACGGCAAAACGAGGCGGTTTATTCTGCACGGACACTAACATGATAGATATTTTTACCTACAGTTTTATGATTCGAGCACTTTTGGCAGGCGTTGCGATTGGCATCGTCGCGCCGCTGATCGGGACGTTTTTGGTGGCCAAACGCTACGCGCTGATTGCCGACAGCCTGGCGCACGTATCGCTGGCCGGCGTAGCAATCGGTGTGGTTCTCGGCCTGAATCCATTGCTTGGTGCTCTGGTGGTGACCATTGCAGCCGCCTTTGTGATCGAGAAACTCCGTGAAGGTCGCCGCGTCACGGCCGAGGTCGCGCTAGCCATGTTTTTGTCGAGCGGGTTGGCGGTGGCTGTGGTGCTCATCGGACTCGTGCATCGGGTGAATGTCGACCTGCTTTCTTATCTTTTTGGTAGCATTACGACTGTGACGACCAGTGATTTGTGGATCATCTTGAGTTTGGCGGTCGTTATCCTGGCTACCATTGGCGTGTTGTACAAACAATTAGCGTACACGGCGTTTGACGAAGAGCAGGCGAGGGCTGGCGGCTTGCGCACTAAGCTGCTCAACCAGGTGTTGATCTTGTTGGCAGCAGTGACGGTGGTGGTGAGTTTGCGCATCGTTGGTGGCCTGCTGATTGGTGCTTTAACTGTGCTGCCGGTGGCAGCCGCCTCGCAGGTAGCTAAGAGTTTTCGCCAGACAGTTGTATACGCTGTTGGCTGCGGCCTGGCGGCCGTATTGATCGGCCTCTTTACCTCATACTATTTGAACTTAGCCGCCGGCGGGGCCATTGTTTTGTCGGCACTGCTCTTGTTTGTGATCGCTTTTGTCACGTCCCGTATCCCTACGCAACGGTAGGTAAACCGGAGGGTATGTCCCATTGGGGAGGGTTGCAAGCGCCACAGGCGAGCGCGCAGCGCTCCCTGTAGAGCGCACTCCCCAATGGGACATACCCTCCGGTTTACCCATCACCTCTGTTATAATACCGAGGACATGACCCAAGATCACATCCGCAACTTTTGCATCATTGCGCACATCGACCACGGCAAGTCCACGCTGGCCGATCGTCTGCTGGAGATCACCGGCACCGTCGAAAAACGCCTCATGAAAGAGCAGCTTCTCGACCGCATGGATCTGGAGCGCGAACGCGGCATCACCATAAAACTGCAGCCGGTGCGTATGGACTACCAGGGATATCAGCTCAATTTGATCGACACGCCCGGGCACGTCGATTTTAGCTATGAAGTCTCGCGTAGCCTTGAAGCCTGCGAGGGCGCCATTTTAATTGTTGACGCCACGCAGGGTATGCAGGCGCAGACATTGGCGAACGTGTACTTGGCCATTGCCGCCGACCTGCACATTATTCCGGTGCTCAACAAAATTGATCTGCCGGCAGCCGACGTCGAGCGGGTCGGGGCAGAGATTGTCAGCCTGCTTGGCTGTGCATTTGAGGATATTTTACAGATTTCGGCCAAAACTGGACAGGGCGTGGAAGCCGTTCTGGAACGGGTTATCAAAGAGGTGCCAGCACCGAGCGGCAGTGTCACCGATGGCACACGGGCCCTCATTTTTGACAGTTATTATGACGATTATCGTGGCGTTATTCTGTACGTCCGGACGGTCGACGGTCGTATTCCCAAAAGTGCCCACATCAAAATGATGGCCGCCGACAGTCAAGGCCTAGCTTTAGAAGTTGGCGCCCTCAAACCAGATATGTCGCCCTTGCCCGCTCTCGAAACGGGCGAAATAGGCTACATAGTCACGAATCTCAAAACGACGCGCGAGGCGAAGGTTGGTGATACGGTTACGTTAAGCGTTGCCCATACTGCTAGTGTACCACTACCCGGCTACCAAGACGTCAAGCCATTTGTCTACGCTGGTTTTTTCCCGGAGAGCAACGAATATTATCAGGAATTAAAAGACGCCATCGAAAAGTTGACGCTCAGTGATTCGGCGTTGCAGTACGAGCTCGAAAACTCGCCGGTGCTCGGCTTTGGCATTCGCGTCGGCTTCCTCGGCTTGCTGCACATGGACATTGTGCGCGAGCGTCTGGAGCGCGAATACAACCTGAGCTTAGTGGTCACTAACCCCTCAACCGACTACCAAGTAACGCTCGTCAACGACGACGAGGTTGACATTAAAAGTGCCGCCGATCTGCCCGATGTGACCAAAATCAAACAGATCCGCGAGCCCTGGATTAAAGGGGAATTGGTGGCGCCGCAGGCCTACGTTGGTCCGCTCATCCAGCTGATTGCCGGCAAGCGTGGCATCCACAAAAATATTAGCTACATCGAGGACCGAGCGCTGATCAGCTTTGAAGCGCCGCTAGCTAACTTGCTGACCGATTTTTACGACCAGCTTAAGAGCCTGACCAGCGGCTACGGCAGTTTTAACTACGAGCTTGCCGATTATCGAGCCGAGGATCTCGTCAAAGTCGATTTTTATGTGGCGGGCGAAAAACTTGATGCGTTAAGTATTATGTTGCACCGCAGCGAGGCCGAGCGTGTGGGCCGCGACATTGTCGAAAAACTCAAAGCAGTCATTCCACGCCAGCAATTTGCGGTAAGCCTGCAAGCAGCCATCGGCGGCCGGTTTATTGCCCGCGAAGATCTGAGCGCGTTCCGCAAAGACGTCACCACCGGTCTGTACGGTGGCGATGTGTCGCGCAAAAAGAAAGTGCTCGCCAAACAGGCCAAAGGTAAAAAGCGCATGAAGCGCTTCGGTAAAGTTGATATTCCAGCCGAAGCGTTTACCGTGATGCTCAAACGTGATTAAGGAGGCGATATGGACATTGATCACTACCAGCCTGCACCGCACGTCATCGATCGCCTCAAACGGGTGCGCTTTGTGGCGGTGATTGGACCAACGGCAGTAGGTAAAAGCACGCTGATCGCGGCCGCTATGCAGCGCGAGTCATCGATTCATCTTGTGCTCAATAATACTACCCGGGCGCCTCGTGCGGGTGAACGCGACGGCATCGACTATCTGTTTCAGACTCGAGCCGCCATGGAGACGCGCATTGCCAAAGGGGAATATGTGCAAGTCGCCCCGAGCGTATTAGGCGAGTTATACGCTACGGCGCCAGAAGGTTATGCCACGGAGGGCGTCGCCGTGATGGCGGTGTTGGCGCAGGCCATGCCGGCGTTCCGCGCCCTGCCCTTTCAGTCGGTTCGCAGCATTTTTATTACGCCGCCGAGTTGGGAAGTCTGGCAGCAGCGTTTGGAGCAGCACGGCTTTACGCCTGAGCAGCGCGTTAAACGTCTGGCCGAGGCCGCGCGCTCGTTGCAATTTGCCTTAGATGACACCGAAACGCAGATGATCATCAGTGCTGATCTCGATCAAGCCGCAGCCGATTTTGTCACTTTGGCGCTTGGCCAACCACTGAGCACCCGGTTGCAAGCCGACCAAACGCGGGCTCGTGACATAGTTCGTAATTTGCTCAAACGACTCGGGTAGTGGTTTGTTCAGATCGCTTTCATGGCGCTAGTAAAAATGACCATCCTCGGGTATAGTGTTCGCATGGAAGATCGCCTGCCGACACCTCCCTCCTCCAGCTCGATGCCGGTATTGCATCACCGTGCGGAGTTTGACACGATACTCAAGCAATACAAAATGAACGACGCAGCACTGCAGGTTTTGCAGCACACGCCCTTCGTGCTCCTGGTGGCTGCTTCCGGCGCTGGCCGCAACACGATTATCGAACGCTTAATCGACACCGGAAACTACTATTACGTGGTGTCCGACACTACTCGTCCGCCCCGCGTTCGCGACGGCAAACCTATCGAACAAAATGGCGTGCAGTATTTTTTCCGGGACGAAAACGATGTCTTGGCCGATCTCAAGGCCGGCAAGTTCCTCGAAGCGGCTGTGATCCACGAGCAGCAGGTCTCGGGCATTAGTGTCCGCGAGATCGAGGCTGCTCAGCAATCGCACAAAGTAGCAATTACCGACATCGAAGTGCAGGGCAGCGCCTACATTACCAAAGTCAAACCGGACACGCTCAATATTTTTATCTTGCCGCCCAGTTTTGAGGAGTGGTTGGCGCGTATTCGCAAGCGTAGTCATTTGCCTGACGCCGAAATTAAAAATCGGATAGAAGCCGCCATAACCGAGTTAACGGTTGCCCTAGAAAGCGACCGTTTTATTTTTGTCATCAACGACGATTTGGACGAGGCCATTACTACCATCGACGAAATCGCGCGCCAAGGCAAGCATCATTTGAGCGCCGAAGAACGCGCCCACACGCTTGCCGCCGAGCTGCGCGACCAAGCAGTGGCCTTCATTGGCTAGTGGTAAGGTACGCAATTTAGCACTCTTGACTAAGGAGTGCTAAAAGCGTTAGTATGAAGCCAAGATGACAGATCGTCAGCAACACATTCTGCGCTCGATTATTGAGCAGTATGCCGAAGTCGCCAGCCCGGTCGGCTCTAGTCTACTAGCCAAATTATTTGGCGTTAGCTCGGCTACGATCCGGGCCGAAATGGTTGAACTGGAGCGGTTAGGCTACATCGCTCAGCCGCATACCAGCGCCGGCCGCATCCCGACCGACAAGGGCTATCGTTTTTACGTCAATAGCCTGGCCGAAGAGTCGCAGCAAAGCGCTCCCGAACGCCATGCCGAGCGCGCCCTCACTGCTCGCGTGCACGACGCCGGCTTACCGGAACGCACTATCCGCAACGCTGTCGACACGCTGGTGGAGTTGACCCACAATCTGGGCCTGGCCACCATCGGCAACCAACTGTATATTAGTGGTTTGTCAAATCTGTTCGGCCAGCCGGAGTTTGTACACGCTGCCCAGGTACAGCAAGTGGCGCAATTATTGGATAATTTAGAGCCCTGGCTCCGCGAGGTAGCCCCCAATCAGCCACTCAATGTTTACATTGGCCGGGAGAATCCCATCGGCCGCACCGCCGGTTGCTCGCTGATCATTAGCCGTTTCCGCAGTCCGTATTCAGACAACAGTTATATTGGTGTACTTGGCCCGACGCGCCAGAGCTACCGCGATGTCATGCAGCTCGTGCGCCATGCCGGCCAGGCACTCGAGGAGGTATTATGACCAAACAGCACAAAACGTTCGCCACCGACGATACCCAACAGCAAGCGCTGCAACAGCAGATCGCTGATCTGACCGCTGCCCTGCAACGCGAGCGTGCCGACGCCGAAAACATCCGTCGCCGGTTCGAAGATCAGATTAATGGATTACGCGCCACGGCAAAAGCCAGTGTGGTGCGCGAGCTTTTGCCGGTGATCGACAACTTCGAACGAGCACTCAAACATGTGCCGGCCGATTTAGCCGACAACGACTACGTCAAAGGCATTCAAGGTATCGTCAAACAATTCGAGAAAGCGCTCCAGCAGCTCGGCGTCCAGAAAATCGCAACCGTGGGTGAGGTGTTCAATCCGCATTTTCATGAAGCCGTGAGCATGGAGGAAGGCGAAGGCGACCAAGAAATCGTCTCCGAAGAACTGCAGCCCGGATACCGTATAGGCGATGACATCCTCCGCCCGGCCATGGTGCGTGTCGCGCCGCGCTAAGATTTAAACGGTGCCGCGATGATCGGTGGGGCAAAATCGGAAAGATTGGGCGGTGTACTGTCGCGGTAACGGATGCCATACAGTAAGATGCTGGTAGCTACCACGAAAATGCCGGCGCCAATTTCTAGGGGCCGCAGATCTTGCGTGAGGGCGCTGCCTATCGCTCCGCCCACAAGCGATCCAACCCCAGCTTCGAAGCTGGGACGCTCAATCCGTTCGCGTTCCTGGGAGTGCTGCCGTTGCAGTATTGCGCGCCCGACGGCTTGCGTCAGGCTGTGGCTGTCGATGCGGGTTGGATCGGTGAGTGCGACAGGCAATAGAGGGGCATCCTCCGGACCGGGCACCTCGTGGGGGAAGTGGAGCAATAGGGGCGGCGCGGATGGCTCTCCGTCCAAGAAGGCAGTTAATGCCAAAAGGGCGGCGCGGTCGGTGTCGAGTGTCAAATGCTGTACATACAACATTTCGTTGACGCCACCGGAGACGAGCAGAGAAAAATGTTGTTCGGCCATAATTTCTTTCAGTATACAACACGATGCACAATAAAAATAGCCGATTAGCACTCTTGACATGAGAGTGCTAATTTTCTATGCTAAAATGGCATTAGCACTCCATAACTCTATTTGCTAAACGAAAGGAAACAAGCATGGGTAAAATCATCGGCATCGACCTCGGTACGACTAACTCGGCCATGGCCGTGATGCAATCAGGAAAATCAGATATTATTGCCAACAGCGAAGGTGATCGCACGACGCCAAGCGTGGTGGCTGAGGGCAAAAAAGGCGACCGCTTGGTCGGTAAAATTGCTCGCCGCCAGCAGGTGACGAACTCTAAAAATACGATTTACGAAGTCAAGCGCCTGATCGGCCGCCGCTGGGAAGACAAAGAAGTGCAGCGCGACCTCAAGTTGCTTGGATACGAAATTGTTAAATCCGGCCAGGGCGTCAAGGTCAAAATGGGCACCAAAGAGTACAGCCCCGAAGAAGTTAGCGCCATGGTACTCGGCAAACTCAAGGCCGACGCCGAGAGTTTCCTTGGCCAGCCGGTGACCGAAGCGGTTATCACTGTACCGGCGTACTTTGATGACTCGCAGCGCCAAGCGACCAAAGACGCGGGCAAAATTGCCGGCCTGGAAGTCAAGCGCATCATTAACGAGCCCACAGCAGCTGCCCTGGCCTACGGCCTCGACAAAGCCGACAAAAAGGACGAGAAGATCGTGGTATATGACCTGGGCGGTGGAACTTTCGACGTCTCGATCCTGGAGCTCGGTGAAGGTGTCTTTGAAGTGAAGGCTACAAATGGCGACACACACCTCGGTGGTGCCGACTTCGATCGCTTGCTCGTCAACTATTTCGTCGACGAATTCAAGAAAGAGCACGGCATCGATATTTCTGACGACAAGGCCGCCATGCAGCGTCTGCGCGACGAAGCCGAAAAGGCCAAAATTGAGCTTTCGACTGCGCAGGAAGTCGACATCAACCTACCCTTCTTGACCGCTGATGCCGATGGTCCGAAGCACTTCGAACACAAACTGACGCGCGCCAAATTGGAAAGTTTGGTGAGCGATTTGATCACCAAAACGGCTGATCCGTGCGAAAAGGCCCTCAAAGACGCCGGCCTCAAAGCCAGCGACATCGACGCCGTGGTGCTCGTGGGCGGCATGACCCGCATGCCAGCCGTGCAAGAAAAAGTGAAGGCCATTTTTGGTAAAGAACCAATGAAGGGCGTGAACCCCGATGAAGTTGTGGCCGTGGGCGCTGCCATCCAAGGTGGTGTGCTGCAAGGTGACGTCAAGGATGTCTTATTGCTGGACGTTACGCCGTTAAGCCTCGGTATCGAGACCATGGGTGGCGTCATGACTAAGCTCATTGAACGCAATACCACAATCCCAACGAGCAAATCGGAAGTTTTCTCGACAGCCGCCGATAACCAGCCGCAAGTTGAAGTCCACGTCTTACAGGGAGAGCGCGGCATGGCCGGTGACAACAAATCCCTCGGACGCTTTACGCTTGATGGCATTCCACCGGCTCCGCGTGGTGTTCCCCAGATTGAAGTGACCTTTAACATTGACGCGAACGGTATCCTCAACGTTTCGGCCAAAGACAAGGGCACTGGCAAAGAGCAAAGTATTACGATCTCTGGCTCTGGCAATCTCGACAAAACCGACGTCGAAAAAATGGCCAAAGAGGCCGAACAGTACGCCGACGAAGACAAGAAAAAGCGCGAAGCTGTCGAAGCCCGCAATCTACTTGAAAACGCCATGTATCAGGCCGAAAAACTCAAAGCCGACTACAAAGACAAGTTGAGCGAAGAGGATATCAAACACTTGGACGAGGCGCTCGAAGCCGCCAAAAAAGTTGCCGGCGACGATAAGGCCGACAAGGACGCCATCGAAAGTGCGGTCAAGGCGCTCAATGATATCATGCAACCGATCGGCGCCAAGATGTACGAAGCCGCCAAGGACGAAAAACCAGCCGCAGACGCCGAGGCTGCTCCGGATGGTAAAGATTCCAAAAAAGACAGCGCCGTCGAAGGCGAAGTGGTCGACGATAAGTAATTCCTAGACAAACCCGCACCTGCGGGCGACAATGAGGCTACCGATGTTTGGAAGCAAAAAACCAGCAGTTGTGGATACCGATAAGCTCACCGTGCAAGTGCATGTGGTGGCAAGTGCCGAGGCATTCCAGCTTGGCCAAAAAATCTGGAGCGAAAACGCCCGCACAGTGCGCACCGATATCGCCGCCGGCAAAGAGTTTATGCATTTTGTGTACGCCAATCCGACGTGTGTGGTGTGGCTACAGCGCGAACTAGCGCGACCCACGCACCTTGAACTCATTGTTCGCTGGAAAGATGGCGTGCACGAAGTGTACGTCATCCAAAATAGTGCGCCGCCCACCGGTAACGACCAACGTCTTATAGAGTTGCTGCACAGCATGCTCACGGTGCCGTCGGTAGTACTGGCGAAAGAGGGGAGCGCAACATGACCGAGCTAGCCACGGATAAGGTAGAATAAAAGACTATGGCAAAACGCGATTACTACGAAGTGCTGGGCATAGGCAAAGACGCCAGCCCCGACGAGATCAAGAAGGCGTTCCGCCGCTTGGCAGTGCAACATCACCCCGATAAAGAGGGCGGCGATGAGGCCAAGTTTAAAGAGGTGAACGAGGCCTACGAGGTGCTCAAGGACCCCTCTAAACGGCAGCGCTACGATCAGTTTGGACACGCCGGTGTGGGCGGGGCGAGCAGCGCCGGAGGTAATCCGTTCGGTGGCGGTTTTAACGGGCAGAATGTCAATTTTGATTTTGGTGACCTCGGCTTTGGCGACATTTTTGGCAGTTTTTTTGGCGGTGGACGGCCGCAGCAACGCCAGGCTCGCGGCCGGGACGTCGAGACGCGAGTTGACATTTCGTTTGAGGCGGCGGTGTTTGGCACCGAAGAAACACTGCATCTGAACATCGACGATACCTGTGAGCACTGCAACGGGACGACTGCCGAACCGGGTCATCAATTACAAACTTGTGATACCTGCAAAGGGAGCGGACAAGTTGTTACTGCCACACGCACGATTTTTGGCAATATTCAGCAGGCCAGCCTTTGCCCGACGTGTAAAGGTACCGGCAAAGTTCCCGAAAAAGTCTGTAGTGTGTGCCACGGAAGCGGTGTGCAGAAGCGTACGCGCCAGGTGAAACTCAAAGTGCCAGCCGGGATCGATGATGGCGCCGTGATCCGGCTGCGCGAACTTGGCGAGGCGATCGCCAACGGTCCCAAAGGCGATTTGTACGTCAACATGCGCGTTCGTCCGCACAAGCAATTCACCCGTGAAGGTGATCTTATTTTGAGCCAGCAGCACATCGCGATGGCCGACGCTGCCTTGGGTACCGAAATCGACGTTGACACTGTTGATGGCCCGGTCCGGATGAAAATCCCGGCTGGCACGCAGAGCGGAACCGATTTCAAGCTATCTGGGCATGGGGTACCGCACCTGCGCTCCGAAACGCGCGGCTCACACATTGTGACGATTGTGGTCGATACGCCTACCAAACTCAGCCGCCAGCAACAAGAACTACTTGAGTCATTCCGAGCTGAAAGCGCCCACAAACGCGGTTTTTGGAAATAGCTGCCAATTTGCTGTACAAGAAGCGTACAGTAATGCTACGCTGCGAGTAATGAAACGATCGGTCCAGTCTCAACAAGGATTTATCGTGCTGCTACTGACGCTTTTTCTGCTGATTGCGGCGGCGATTATCCTGGTGTACCTTCGGGTTTTACGCGCCCAGCAGTAAGTAGTGGTATAGTAGCAGCAGTATGACAGAGATGCTCCCCATTATTGGCCGCAGTACCCTTGCCTCCATTGGCGGCATTACTGAGGTGCCGGCCAAAGTCGATACCGGTGCCGACTTGAGCTCTGTGTGGGCGACGGATATTCATGAGGCAGCTGATGGCCTGCATTTCCGCCTCTTTGATGACAGTAGCTCATACTATACCGGCGAAGAGCTGGTGGCACGGCCGGATCAGTATCACCGCGTGCAAATCGCTAGTTCTAATGGCACTCGGCAAAAGCGCTATGCTGTCGATATGGCGATTGTCGTTGCCGGCCAAACCATTACCGCGAGTTTTTCGCTGGCAGAACGACGGACATTGTCGTATCCTGTACTGCTCGGCTGTAATTTTTTAGCCGGTCGCTTTTTAGTAGATTGCGCCCAGCAGATTCCGGCCGAGATGCACCAAACCCTGATTGATACTAAACAAGCCCGTCGCCGCGCGGCAGCATAATAAGAGGAGTGGCTATGAACATTGCAATTTTATCGAAAGGACCCGGCAACTACACCACCCGTCGACTCAAAGAAGAGGCCGAGCGTCGGGGCCACAACGTCCGCGTCATTAACTACGCCCAATGTTATATGACCATTGAAAAAGCTAACCCGGTCGTTTATTACGAAGGTGAAATGCTCAGCGGCTTTGATGCGATTATTCCGCGTATCGCGCAGTCGTACACCAAGTACGGCACGGCTGTAGTGCGCCAGTTCGAGATGATGGACGTTTACACGACCGCCAAGTCGATCGCCATCAACCGCTCCCGCGACAAGCTGCGGGCGTACCAATTGCTGGCCAAAGCCGGTGTCGGTATTCCCAAGACTGTGTTCGCCCGCGAGACGGCCGACTTCGAGTCGGTCATCGAGAAAGCCGGCGGTGCGCCCCTGATCGTTAAGGTCGCTCGCGGCACGCATGGCAATGGCGTGGTGCTGGCCGAGACCAACAAGGCGGCCAAAGCCGTAATGCAGGCTTTCTACGTCGAAGGCGTGAACTTTTTAGTGCAGGAATTTGTCAAGGAGTCAGCCGGCACCGACGTCCGGGCGCTAGTGGTCGGTAATCGGGTAGTCTGCGGCTTTATGCGTCAAAGCTTGGACGACGACTTTCGATCCAACACGCACCAGGGCGGCGTTGGCAAACCAACCAAATTGAGTGCCGAGGAAGAGCGCACAGCGCTCAAAGCCGCCAAAGCCATGGGCCTGCCCGTTTGCGCCGTTGACATGATGCGCTCTGAGCGCGGGCCGGTGGTACTCGAGGTTAACTCGTCAGGCAGCATTAAGACACCTGAGCTGCTTACCAAGTACAACATTGCCGAAAAAATCATCGAGTACATCGAGCAGAACGCGAAGCAGAGTCACCGCAAAGATCGTGTCGGGGCGTAGCGCTCAAGGCTTCAAAAGACCTGCGGCGGTTTTGTTAGCGGCAGTGCTGGCGCTGGCAGGGATGAGCATCTGGTGGCGCGGGCTAGCTCATACAGATGTCCAAGTTGGTGGGCGGCGTTACGATCTCCAGATTGCGGCCACGCCGTCAGCGCGTACCGCTGGCCTTTCTGGGCGCCACAGTCTGGCGGCCGACCAAGGTATGCTGTTCGCGTTTACGAAACCCGCCATTCAGTGCATGTGGATGAAGGATATGTATATGGCGCTCGACATGCTGTGGCTTGATCATGATGAACAGGTCGTGCACCTCGAGACCAACGTCTCGCCGGATAGCTACCCCAAGAAGTTTTGTTCGCCGCAGCCGACCCAGTACGTCATTGAGTTGCCGGCCGGCCAAGTTGCACAGGCCAGCATCGCCGACGGCCTGCAGGTTACCTTTTAAAACGCTCATGGTATGATGAGTGCAAGATGCCGCACGATCTTGCACTCATTTTGGCGCTGGCGGTTCCCTTTGCCGCAATGGTTTTGGTACGCGTCAATGCCGCCATGGTTTTTATGAGTTTGTGCCTCGGCACGGTGTTAGTTGAGTATGTTGCCGGCCAGGCCGACGATTTATTCCACGCCTTTATGCCGCATGCCGGCAGCGTTAGTACCACGACTTTGTCTTTGATGCTGCTGTTGGCGCCAGCGGTACTGACGTCGATTCTCACGCTGTTTAGCGTGCACGGCGGCGCCAAGTTTTGGCTCAATTTTTTGCCGGCCGCTGCAGCCAGTGCGCTGGCCGTGTTGCTCGCGGTGCCGCTACTGCCCGGCGGGCTCAAAAACTCGTTTGAGGCGCAGAGTGCCTGGCATATCGTTTCCAGCTCCGAGGCATTGGTGATTGGAATGGGCGGCTTTATGAGCCTCGTGTTTTTGTGGTCGCAGCGCCGCTTTTTTGGCGGGGGAGACAAGCATCGCCGCTAGGACGTAGGTGCGCATGGGCCGCAGGATTTACCCCTATATAGTAGGTATCTCAAATGGATTTTCGACCTCAATGGTCCCAATCCGCGCATCGCTGAGCCCAGCCCAGAGGCGATACCGCCGACCTGCAAGGTGCTCAAGATGGCCGGGGAACACGACATCATGGAGACCTTTAGTTTTGGAGGGGCCATCGGCAAAACAGCCCCGGGTAGCAATAATGCGCGGACACAGCTTGTGCACCGTATTGTCGAGGATATCGCTCAGTTTGATGGTGTAGGTGCAAGCAGCGTAATGCTTGCCGTTACGATCAGCAAAAGCCATATGGCCAAGAAGACCGACATAGACGGTGCCGTCTCTGGCCGTGAGGAGATGTCCTTCGTTAACCCCGACCCAGTTGGCGATGTCGGCGCAATCGTCCAAAACCGCGAGAATAGGAAGTTCGTGTTTGACGTCGCGTAAATCATCCAGACTATCGAGCATGTGCAATGTGATGCGGCCACGTCCGTACGCGCCACCCCAGGGACGGCGCATGAGCAGAAAACGACCATCAGGGAGCTGTAGTAGCCGGATATCCTTCATGTTGTCGATGACCGCGAAGGCCTCACGTTCTAGTGTTTCGATTGATGTACCACGAAAAAACATCGTTTGCGGGATGATTTCCCGGCCCTGACGGCGGATGGTAACACCACCAAATATAAGATGCGTTGTGCGTCCTGTCTTGGCAGTGAAGCAGAACGGATCTTCCATCATGTCGAAAGGGGCGAGAGCGGTGTCGATCTTCCAATGAGCATTGTGCGGGCGGGCAAAAAGAACGGCGGGGTGGTACAAGCGCCGAAAGCGTGCAACACTGCTGCGTTCTTCACAACGGAAGGCCAGAATTTTGCCGCTGCCGACCATCGCTAAGTTATAGCTGTCGCGATCGCCAATTCCGTCGATAAGCACAATAACACCAGGCTGCGGTGGGCAGACATGGCCATATTGTCGTATCCAGGCATCTGTGGCGCGGTGGCGTTCACCTTGTGGCGTATTAGCCATGTAAGAAGGCCTCTGCCAGCGCCATGAATTGCTTGGCGATGGCGGCTTTGCCAAAACGATTGATGACGGTCTCGCGGGCTTGGGATGACAACTGCTGGCGCAGGGTGTTGTTGGTCAGGACCGTGGTGAGCTGGGTTTGCAGGCTCTTGATGTCCGCTTTTGGCGTCTGACCGTCCATCGTGCTGTGAGCAATCAGGCCAGTAACGTTGTTGGTAACGGTTTCTTTATTAGAGGTGGCGGCGTGAGTGATGACCATTTTGCCGCACAATTGTGCCTCAACAAGTGGCAGCCCAAATGATTCAGAATGAGCAGCAGCAATGTATATATCGCAGACTTGCATTAACAGATGCATGAATGGCCCACCAAAAGCGCCAGAAATATATCGCACACGTGGCCCGATGCCGAGTTTGTCGGCTAACTCAAGCTCCGTCTTGCCATCGGCGAAATCGGTTGGGGATGGCCAGCCTTTTAGGATGTAAATCCAGGGGATTGTTGGATCAATGCCAGCTAGGGCTTGCATAATTTCGAGTGAACCTTTGGCGGTTGGTTTGCCCATGGTGAATAAGATGGGTATGTGATTGGTTTTTGCGGCGCGCAGGCCGAAGCTGGAAGGTAGTTGGTCACCACGAGCGTCATCGTCAATAGAGAGCATTTGGAGTGCCAATTCCAGCTGATCAGCCGTGGGCGGTTGCCAGACATCCTGATCGACGCACTCGTACAAGACTTTGATCTTATCGGCGTGGACGCCGTCCCGCACAAAAATACTTTTGGCATATTCGCTGGTGGTGAGGAGTTGCGGCAGATTGTTGAACTCGGCAATGTAGCGCTCAACTTTGGCGTCGGCGACCAGCCAAGGGAGTACTTTGCAACCAGCAGTCAATGGGGGGACGACGATCTGTTCATAATCATTCCATGCACCAATGGGAATGATAAGATAGTCGGCATAGCGGCTGTAATCGGGCTGATCGTGATTAACGATGAGTAGCTCGACGGTCACGCCAGCCTCCACCAGCGCGGCGCGCAAAGCTTGCGCCTGGACGGTAAAGCTATATCCGGCGCTCGTGACGAGCAGTAATATCTTCATGTTCGGCGGCCTTTCTGTGTGTGCGCTGCTTGGCGCTTTCTAAGGCGTGCAATGCTAGCAAATACACGATGGTTGATTCGGCACCTTTATTATCGCACACGCCGCGAGGCAGCGCATACAAGCCATCGGCGCAGGCGTGCCGGTCATTAATAAGGCTGGCTTTGTAGATATTATTACCGTGGAACCATCCCATCCAGTCTTCAGCTTGTGCCAGGTAGGCCTGGTCACCAAAGGCCTGGTAGGTCTCCACCAGTGCGAGCACCATGAAACCGGCATCAATCGGCTGCTGGCCGTAAATGTCTCGTTCTACAGCTCCCACGCGCTGCCAGATACGGTTGCCGACTGGGGCGGGAATGACACCAATACGGCTGTACTCCTCCAGTGTGTCGAGCGATTTGCGGAGTTTGGCATCTGTCGCCGCGTTCCCCCCAAACGTCCGTTTGTAACGCAGCAGGGCGAGCGGAATCGCGGCGTTGGCATATGTCAGCCGATCCTCGAACCAGCCAAGCTCAGGGATATAGTGTTGCATCAGCTTTTTTTGCACTTTGGTGGCCTGGGGTTTGTCGCGCAGCGCGCAATAGGCCAGGAGTAAGTAGGCCAGTGTGCGGAGATAGCCTTTTTTGAGTTGTTCGACAACGTTGGTTTTGGCCAGTGCCTGACGGGCTTCGTCGGCATAAAAGTCGTGTTCAACGGCTATGGCCAGAGCCCAGATGGCCAGAGCATGGGCGTCGTGCGAGCTCTGCTGGTCGAGCGGCCTGCGGTGCTCGTCGTAAAATCCGATGAAACCCTGGGGTGTTTGGGCGTTTATGACGTAATCGAGGCAGATCTTGGCGCGTTTGCGGTCCCCAAATTCGAGAAATACAATGAGACCGCGAGCGGCGTCATCCAGGGCGTAGCCCATTTCCCAGTGAATCTCATCGCCTTTGGTGTGCTGCCAAACGCCGAAATCGTCAGTCAGCCATCGCAGGTGCGTCAAAACGTGCGCCATGATCTCTCCTCAGTGGTTGTAGGGCTAGGCGGAATAGCTCCAGGTAATTGAGGCCCATGTTCGGCCAGGTCATTTGGCGGCCTTTGTGGTAGGCGCGTTTGCGAATCGCCAGACTTTCTTCAGGGTTGGCCAGCACATTGAGGATAGCCTCGCTGATCTTTTTGCTGTTGTTGGGCTCGACCATGACGCCAGCACCGTCGGCCAGCACCTCGCGAGCATACAAATATGGTGTCGAGATGCAGACTTTACCAGCGCCCACTGCATACGCCAGGGTGCCAGACGCTGCCTGTTGGATATTGGGGTAGGCGGTAATGAAGAAGTCGGCTGCCTGGTAGTAGTGCACGAATTCGTCGTCCGGAATGTAGCGATTCACAAAGCGGACGTTCCGTGCCACTCCCCTGTCCTTAGCTCGTTTTTCGAGCGTTTGGCGGTAGGCTTCACCTTCGGACTTAAGGATGTGCGGGTGTGTTTGGCCAATAATGTACAGCTTAGCTTTGGGATGCTCAGCAACAATCGCCGGCATGGCGTCGATGATGTGCTCAAGCCCCTTGCCCGGACCGATGAGCCCAGCCGACAAAATCATCGGCTGGGCGGTAATGCGCAGGCGCTTTTTGTGTCGTTCAATTTGGTTGAAGGTAAAGTCCGGTACGCCATGATAAATTACCGTGACCTTTTCGGGCGGGCAACCATACACATCAATAAGTGTTTTGCGCGAGCTTTCGGTCATGGCAATAACTGCGGCTGAGCGCTCAATGATCCGCCGCATAATGTAAGCTTTGTGCTCATCAGGCTCGGGTAGGATAGTGTGAAAATTGGTGATGAGCGGTTTGTCGATGCTGTCCAGTAACGGCAGCAAGTAGTCGCCGTCCACGCCGCCAAACAAGCCAAATTCGTGCTGCAAATTAACAATATCGGCCGACGATTGGTTAATGTAATGCGCGGCCGCTGTGTAGTCGTGGGCGTTATGTTGCTGAATGCGGAATTTTACTTCCCACGGATATTCGTATTCGATGTGATCGAGGAGGGCGATAATCTCGGCCAAGGCATGTGGATTGAGATTATTAATAGCGGTCGTCAAATCCTTGGTGAATTTGGCGATACCACACTTACGCGGGATGTACGATGAGATGTATATGGCCTTGACGGGCTGCTGTTTTTTCGCCAACGCAGCGGCCAGGTTCTGACTGATTCGCATAGGCTTACAAACTAATCCAATCTAACACGCTCCCTAAGCGCTTACCTCTAGTATAGCATTGTTGGTGTTCGTGGTCCGATCGGGGTTCAGGGGTAGTTAATAATTGACCGATTTGCGCGTCTAGGCTTGCGCTACAGGGCTGGCGGTTGACTTTTCGCCCAGATTTTAGATAATATAATCTGTTATCAGCGATGCTGGCGCGTTTTCGCACCCTCTGCTATTGGCAGACTCGCTCGTGACCCCACTATCTTCGTTGAAGATACATGGGCCCATAGCTCAGTTGGTTAGAGCAGAGGCCTTTTAAGCCTCGTGTCGTGGGTTCGAATCCCACTGGGCCCTCCACTTTAGCCATCCTTAAACTCCTCAAGGCAGAGTAGTTTTTTATTGAGGCGCACTTGACACCGTAGTCTAACATGTATACAGTAGACTATATGAAAACTGCTACTGTCAACTTCAAAACAGACGAGGCAACCAAGATTAAGGCCCAAAAGGTCGCTAATCAAATTGGCATTCCTTTGAGCAATCTCCTCAATGCTTACTTATATGAGCTCGCAAATACGGGCAGCGTTCACTTCACTGCATCTGAACCAATGACTGAGAAGATGGAGAAACTTATTGCTGAAGCCGAAAAAGAAATTGCAGCAGGCGAAGTAAGCGGCCCATTTGAGAGTCTTGAAGAAATGTTTAAGCACCTCGATAGCCTGTAATGGTTATCGGAACAACTAGAGCGTTTGACAAGCAGTACGTCAAGTTAAATCTCAAAGTCAAGACTTCGTTCAAACGACGCGTAGAGATGTTTAAGGCGAATCCCTTTGATGTTGGCTTACGCAACCACGCCCTTAAAGGTAAGTACCTGGGCTATAGAAGCATCGATATTACTGGAGATGTTCGTGCGCTATACACCACTCAGGGTGATACCATTATTATCTTTGGTTTTATTGGGACGCACAGCCAGCTATATTAGAGCATCCCCTCAGGGTTATGATTGACAACAAAGGCATACCTGGGACAGTTGCAGCTGAGTGGCTGATGCTTTAGGCGTTTGTGTAGCCTAAAACCGTGCAACGTAAAATGTTGGGTTTTTCTGCAATTTAGTTGAAATGGAATAGCACAAGGCCCTCCAAGAAGAATTCAACAGATTAGACAAAATGCCATCTTTGCAGAGGTAAAGGCTGTAGACACCCGTGATGGGTTAACTTATAGTCTACTATTAGTTCATGAACGACGAACAAACACCTCACGCCAAAGAGCCCGATCATCACAGCCCCGTCCCGCACGACTCCCGTTACATTCCGTTCACGCAGCAACCGAGCCATTGTGTGCCAACCTGTATCCAGATGGTCATGTACCGTAATGGCATTCCTCTTCGCCCAGCAGAAGAGATTGGCTACCATCTCGGCCTGGTAGTTCGCCCAGAACATAGTGAGCTATTTTGTGACGTCAGAACAGCTGTCGACAAACCGTTGGCAGGATACGGCATACAAATGCATCTACCAGAATATGAGCCGAATGCGGCCTTTGCTCGCATGGGTATACCCTTACACTTTGCCATAGAGCCTGTCACAAACTTCTCGTCGGCGAATGAACTACTGGAAAGACTGCGCGAAGTCGAAAGAGACGATCACGATGTGCTGGTTGCATTTAATCTTGGCGCGCTACTGGACGACGCGAGCCTAAGAGAAGCGCATCATGCATGTGTTTTTGACAGAGTAGTTGATGGACGCATCAGACTCATCGACCCAAGCTTTTACGCGCCAAAGTGGAGGATTTTCGACGCTCGGCAACTGTTGGTTGCGATGCAAAAACATGTCTCTCCTGATTGGGGTGGAATTTGGATGCTGCCAAAAACCGACGTCAGTAGTGAGCGTTGCTAGAACTCCCTCTGGGGAGTTTATTATTCATCTGACTTTGTCATTCAGCAAGCAGAGGTCATTGCCATACTAAAACAGACCAAGCAACTGACGTTTGTAGATTTCGTGTTGTGCGCCAACAGCTCAAATGACGCATCTATTGTCTATTCCTCAGGCTGTTAGGGGTGGCTCGCTAGTGTATGATAAACCTATGAAACGAGCCATCATCATACACTGTTGGGGAGGTAACGCCGACTATGCTTGGTATCCCTGGCTAAAGACCGGACTTGAAAAGCAAGGTTATCAAGTGACAGTTCCTAATATGCCAAATACTGATAATCCTCAACTTACAGAATGGCTGCCGACCCTACAGGGTATAGTTGGCGCACCGGACGACGAGCTACTACTGGTTGGTCATTCGCTCGGTACGGTGACCATCATGCGCTACCTTGAAGCGCTGCCAGAGGGTCAGCGGATCGGTAAAGCCATACTCGTGGCTGGATTTACCGACCAATTAGGCTTTAGAGAACTTGAAAACTTTTTTACGACGCGCCTAGATTTCGACAGAATTAAACCCAAGTCAAAGAATGGGTTCGTCGCGATTCAATCTGATGACGACCCATTTGTCTCGGAACAGTACGGCACAAGGCTTCAAGAAGAACTTGGGGCTAAGCTCATAATCAAGCATGGGGCAAAGCACATGTCTGGTGCTGTAGACGGCGAAGATGCTTGCACTGCATTGCCTGAGGTTATCGAGAATCTATGATTCGCAGCTACCAAGACAGTGACCATGAAAAACTGAACGTCGATGGAGATATGACGGAAGAAAGAATTGAAGAACTCATCAGGGAATGTCAAATTGAAGCCGAGAAATCTATCGAAAGCGGCAATCCTCCCTTCGGTTGTATAATCACGGACCGTCAAGGCAATATAGCAGTGCGTGACCACAATACACAGAACTCAGACAATGACCCAACTGCACATGCCGAAATCAGAGCATTGAGCCAACTTGGTAAGAAAATCAAATCACGATATCTTGATGGCTACAGTATGTTTGCCAATGCCTCAAGTTGCTCCATGTGTATGTCTGGGAGTATCAAGGCGCATATCAGACAATTTTATTACGGAGCACCGCCAGAAGGCAGCATGGATCCCTGGTTACCAATGGAAGAAGTTGCCGCAAAGTCAAGTACTCCAATCAGTGTGAACGGGCCGATACTCGGCGAAGAATGCGCCGCACAGATAGCCCGTGGGCGTCAGACGAAACCAAAATACTAGGTCCCGAGCTGCTCATTAACTAGGGTTATTGTGCACAGCTCGCATAAGACATAAAATTGCTACAAGAAAGGAACAAAGATGAAGAAAACAATGATCCGAAACAGTATGGTCGCGGCGCTGACTGTGTGCTCATTTGCAGTAGCCACGCCCATGTCGGCAGCCGCTTTACCAGCGGCTCGTGCGGCCGAAGCCCAAGCGGCCGATCAAGAACAATCTACAGCCGCCACGGAAAACAAAGAGGCGGCCCGGGAGCGATTGGCGGGTGCCAAGCTCAAGGCCTGTCAAAACCGTGAAAGAAACATCGTTAACATCATGACCCGGATTACGGACCGCGGCCAGAAGCAAGTGGACCTTTTTAGCAAAATCGGGGATCGCACCGAAGCTTTTTATACGAATAAGGGCAAGACACTCAGTAACTACGATGCGCTAGTTGCTGCCGTGGCCTCGACAAAGGCCAGCGCGCAAGCTGCCGTGCAGGCCACCAAAACCGCGGCCAGTGCCTTCACCTGCGACGGTACTGATCCCAAGGGCAC
>Ga0105249_10000716_pt1 | contig 30160 bp, 13 predicted proteins | sample KBSS44metaG_FD_81522 | JGI IMG/M metagenome (GOLD analysis project Ga0105249, IMG submission 81522) | Switchgrass rhizosphere microbial communities from Kellogg Biological Station, Michigan, USA - KBS S4-4 metaG | ecosystem: Host-associated > Plants > Roots > Rhizosphere > Soil | place...
GACGGCGGCGACGGCCGTGCCGATCGTGCAGTTCACGCCGCCCGCGGGTGGCGAATACGCTCCGGGCTCGACGGTCAGCAACTTCTGGAGGACACAGCTCTCGGCGCGGTTCAGCTTCTAACGAACTGCAGGAACTGCACTGGTTACTGTTAACTGGAACTGGTTACTGCAGGGTGTAAGGCGAAACCCTCGGGATGCCTCTCTCGCGAGAGAAGCGTCCCGAGGGTTCTTACGCTGCAGCAACCAGTTCCAGTTAACAGTAACCAGTGCAGTCCAGGCCGTTTAAAAAATCTCGAGATTGATGTACTTCCTCGGCCGCTGCTTGAAGTCCAGCGTCAGCGAGTCGAGACGGGTCGTCAGGCGGCGGAGGTCGTGATAGAGGCCGGGATCGTTCAGCAGCCTGCCTAACGTACCGTCGCCGTGGTCGGCCTTCGCGAGCACCGCGTTGATCTGCTGCGCCGTTCCCCGAAGCGAGTCCGTGAACGCGGCAAGGTTCCGCGTCGTCTGCTGCAGATTGCGCAGCGTCGAGTCGAGTTGCACGGAGTCGATGGCCGCCGTCGTCTTGCGGAACTGGCCGAACGTCAGTGTCAGCTCGCGTGACTGCTCGGCGGCGATCGCGCTGAGCTGGCGGGCGAGGTCGTGGGTCACGCCGAGCGTCTTGCGCAGGTCCGCGACGCCACCACCCTGCACGAGCTCGAGCTGCACCGCCTTGGCCACGTCGTCGAGGCGCTGCGAGATCGTGTCGGCACGGGCCGTGAGCTCCGGCAGCCCCGGCTTCGGGACCGCAGCCGGCACGCTGTCGCCCTCCGCGAAAAAGATCGGGCTAGGCTCCTTCGGAACCAGCGCGATCTCCTGATCGCCGAAGATGCCGACCGGTTGTACAGCAGCCGTCGAGTTTTGCGGCACGTGGTAGTCATCCTCGATCGTCATCTTCACGAGGATCGTGCCTTTCGGGTCGAGCTCGACGTCCGAGACGACGCCGATCTGGACGCCCGCGAGGCGAACGGGCTGGCCCTGCTTCACCCCCGCGCCCCACTTGAAGCGAGCATGGAGCGGGTAGCCCGACGAGAAACCGCCGCGCACGAGCCAGATGGTGCCGAGCACGGCGATGACAACACCGACGGTCACGAGAACGCCAACGAGGACTTCGTCACGTCGTTTCATAGGGAACGGGGCTGGGACAGACGCATTGCCTAACTGCGGGTTGGGTTCAGCACGATCGTGAGCACGTTAGGCTGCGATGAACTGCGCGAAGACCGCCGCGACAATGGCGTCGAGCACGAGGATCGAGGTCGAGGAGATCACCACCGCTTTCGCCGTCGACCGTCCGACACCCTCGGCGCCGGCCCCGGTCACGTACCCCTCGTACGAGCAGACCACGGCGATCGCTCCTCCGAAGCACACGGCCTTGATGATGCTGTAGATCACCTGGAACGAGGCGAAGCTGAGACGCAGTCCCGTGACGTAGTCGTCCGTCGTGGCGGTCGTTGCGGTGATGAGCGTGAGCCACGCGCTCACGATCGCGGTGGCGTTCGCGATGACCGTCAGGATGGGCAGCATGAGCAGCGCCGCCAGGAGCCGCGGCACGACGAGAAACGCGATCGGGTCGTAGGCGAGCGTCTCGAGCGCATCGATCTGCTCGGTCACTCGCATGGTGCCGATCTCCGCGGTCATGCGTGCGCCGACGCGGCCGGTCAACACCAGCGCCGTGAGCAAGGGGCCGAGCTCCAGCACGATGCTGCCGCGAACGAGAAGACCGAGCACCGAGAGCTGTACGCCGGCGAACAGCTGATAAAACGCCTGGAACGCTGTGACGGCGCCAAGGAATCCGGCGACGATGATGACGAGCGGCACGGAGTCGACGCCGATGTTTCGCATCTGGCGGATCGTCTCGCGGCCCCACGTCGCGGGTTCGGAGAACGCGCGGCCAATGTCGCGGATGAAGAATCCGCGCTGTCCAATCCCGGCGAAGATCCCGCTTACCGTCTGTGCGACCTTTCTGAAGAACTTGATCCCCGTCCGCTGCATGACGGGGTACGCTTCGGTGGGGCGATGCTCGTAATGGGCGCCGAACGTCATGACTGCCTGGGAACGGGGAACCGGGTACCGGGAACGGGGGCGATTCGCTGCCCGCTGAAAACAAGCAGCACGGAGCCTCGGTTCCCAGTTCCCCGATCCCAGTTCCCGGTCATGTTCTCACTCTGGCCAGCATCACCATTCCAATCAACGCGAACACTGCATTCGGCATCCACGCCGCCACCTCGGGCGGGATGAGGCCTTTGGCGCCCACGGCCTTCGTCAGCTGAATCAGCATCAGGAAGATCACCGTCGTGCCGAGACTGACACCGATGCCGTAGGCGGCGCCACCGCGCTGCGTGCTGGTCGCAAGGGGTGCGCCGAAGAGGGCGATGATGATGCAGGTAATCGGAATAGCGAGCTTGAGTGCGCGCTCCACCCGAAGCTCGTTCGCATCGCCGCCTGACCGCTCGAGCGCCGTGATGTAGCGGCTCAACGCTCTGTATCCCATTTCCTGCGGCGCCTTGGACGTCGCCATCAGCTCGACCGGCGCCTCGGTCATGGATCGGTCGTGGAGCGAGTCGAAGACGAACGTCACGTTCGTGAGCGTGTCCGACGGAATCACGTGGATCGCGCCCTTGGTCAGCGACCACCCGCGCCGCGACGTCCAGGCGCCCTGATCCGCGATCAGGACGTAGGTGGGGTAGTCCGCGCCCTTGCCTTTGCGCTCGATCTCGACTCCCTCGATCCTGCCCTTCTCGCTGTTCAGAGAGCTGATCTTGTAGATGCGCCCGCGCTCGGCGGCAAACGCGAAGTTGTAACGGTCGCTGCCCGGTCTGAATTTCTTCTCCTCCAGCAGGTCCGCGCGCCGAGCGTTCGTGATGGGCACGAGCTCGCCGAGCCCGATGGCGAGCACGGACGCGACGATCGCACCAAAGTAGATGGACGCCGTTAGGCGGTAGAAGCTGATGCCGGACGCCTTCGCCGCCGTGATCTCGGAGTGGCGCGTCAGGGCACCGATCGAGAACACGGTTGCGAACAGCACCGCGGCCGGCATCACGAGAAACATCGAGTCCGGGATGAAATACAGATAGCTGAGCGCGATCTGCGATCGCGGCAGCTGCCGGTTGAGGTACTTATCGAGGTTGTCCGTGAGATCGATGATGACGATGAGCACCGGGAATCCCAGCGCCGTCATCGTGAAGATCTTCCAGAACTCCGAGAAGACGTACCGGTCGAGTGGTCGGAAGAGTCGGCGCATCAGGGTTTCTGGTGTCGGCGTTCGGCGTGGATGCCAAACCGTCGGCCCAGCTTCGCCAGACCGGCGCGCAGGCCATCCATGAACTCCGAGAGGTCGCCGCCACGAGAGGTCGCGCCCTCGCGGCCCATCCGCACGAGGAGCACGAGCCCAACTCCTGTGAGGATGACATTGGCGGCCCACATGGCCCAAAACGGCGTGAGGAGTGCGCGGTCCGCGAGCGACTCGCCGGCGATGAGGCCGATGTAGTAGATGGCGAACACCACCAGGCTCACACCGATCACGAGCCCAACGCCCCCACGTGGGAACCGCAGGGCAATCGGGGCCCCAATGAGGATGAAGACGATACAGGCTGCCGAGAGCGCGAACTTCTTCTGGATCTCGACGTCGTAGCGATTCATCGACGTCCGGTTCTCGACCATTCGGCCGCGAGCGGCTTCGATCGTGGCGGCCGCGTCGAGCCCGCCGACCGCCGAGCTCACGTGTGGCACCGGGTAGCTGACGGCGCCCGGTACGATGGCCGCGGATGGGATCGCCGGGGGCACGACCGCGGGGGGCGTCGTATCGCCGGCGACACCGCTTCCAGGGGCTGCATTCACGGGCGGAACCGATTGCGGGGGCACCGGCGCCGGAACCGCCGAGTCTCCCGTCAGAATGCGCGTCGGGGACAGGCGTGCGGTGTCCGGGACGGCGGGCTTGGGAGCGGGCTGCTGCGACGACTGGGCCGGCTGTTTCGCCTGGCCCTGCTGCGCCTGGCCTCCCGCGGGCACCGCCATCGCGCGTGCGGACTTTACCAGCGGTGGCGCCTTGACCTTCGAGACCTTGTGCAGCAGCGCGCAGTAGACGCCGCCAATCGATTTGGTGGAATGCGGCTTGAACCCCGCCGGGACGACCGTGTAGCCTGCCTGGGAGCTCCCGTCATTCACCCCCGCAGACGGCGGCATCTTGGACGTGCTCGGGAGCGCCAACGCAGTCGCGCCCGTCGTCAGCTCGCGGGTCTTGGAGACGAGCGCCGTCTCGAGCGTGTAGCGCGCCACCTCGAAGTCCAGCTCATGCTCCGCGAACTCCTTCTGCATCTCGCAGACGGACATCTCGCGGTCGCCCTTGTACGTGTTCGTGCTGTCGGACCGGTTGAGCGAGTTCGCGACATTCCGGACCCGTACGCGGTCCACGTCATAGAACAGTCGCTGCAGCTGAGTGATCTCGTTCTTGGGCACCTCCAGCATGTGCCCATCGTACAGCGTCAGCAGCAGGTCGTCGCCGACGAGCTCCATCTTGCCGCTGTCCGCGAAGATCGTCCGGCGCCGAATGGGATCGGACAGATCGTAGATCGTGACGACCCGTAGCCAGCTCGTCGACTGATCCACGTAGTCCGCTCTCAACAGCAACCGGCCGGGCGCGACTTCGTTGAGCGTCTGCGACTTGAGCGCGAACGTCGGCTTCTTGCGGGCAATGTCCTGCTGGAGGGTGCTGAGGCGATGGTTCGCGCGCGGCAGTACCTGATCGTTGAAGAACAGCATGAACGCCGCCATCACCGTGCCGCCGAACAGCACAGGCACGAGCACGCGCGTCATCCCGACGCCGCTCGCCTTGAGCGCCGTGATCTCGTTCTCGGCGGCCAGTCGGCTGAAGGCGTACAGCGTCGACACGAGCACCGCCATCGGCAGCGTCATGGCGACCGTGAAGGGGACCGACAGCATGAAGAACTCGCCGATGACGCCCCATCCGAGCCCCTTGCCGACGAGGTCTCCGAAGCGCTTGGCGATGTAGTTCAGCAGCAGGAGCGATGTGAGCGCGGTCAGGGCGAAGAGGAGCGGCCCGACGTGCTCTCGCAACACATATTTGTTGATTATCTTCACGGAGGCGATCAGCTCGCTCGCAGCTCAGGGTAGCTGGCTTTGAGGTTGACTCGGAATCCCCGGGAACCTGGCTCAGCCCCTGTCGTAGAAGGGCATAGGGCAGCCAGAATAATCCACCCGCCCGGAGGGTGAATCTAAGGTTCGCGTGGCCGGGTGCCACGCCCGACCGCCCTCCAGATCTCGCACGCCGTAGCTGCTACCCTCCTTTCGCCAATTTGGTGCGTGTCCTCACGGTCGGTCTGGTCGCCCTCCTCGCGTGCGTGCCGTCGGCCGCGTGGGCGAGGGGGACGAGAGGCGCCGTTCCGGCCGTCCAGGACACCGTCAGACGGGACACCACCACGCGCCGGGCACCGGCAGACACCATACGCCTGCCTGGCGACACGATCCGCCGGCGCCCCCCTGGTGACTCCGCCCGTGCGCCAACGGATACAGCCGGGAACCTGGCCGGGGCGTTTCCGCCAGGCTTCGAGAAGCTCGACCTCCGGCTGAACTCGCGGCTGGAGGCCAAGGGCGAGCGAGTCACGAACGATCGGTGCGGGTCATCCCAGCTGTTCGCGACCGCGTTCCGCTGTACCGGGACGTTCCAGCCGGCGTTCGACTTTCAGTTCAACCTCGTGACACGCGGAACGGTCGCCGACCGCATCCACGTCGACGTCGACTACGACACCCAGCGCGAGTTCGACGCATCGAACAACATCTCCATCCGTTACGAAGGGAAGGAGAGTGAGCTGTTTCAACGCGTGGAGGTCGGTAACGTCTCGTTCGCGCCGCCGACGTCGCGCTTCATGACGTCAGGCATTCCGAGCGGCAACTACGGGCTGCAGGCGCTCGGTCGCGTGGGGCCGATGCGCTTCGCCGCCATCGCCGCCCAGCAGAAGGGCAACCTGGTTCAGGACCGGGAGTTCATCGTCGGTGACCGCACGGTCCAGCAGCAGTCGCGCGACATCGAAGACTATCAGATCGAGCCGCGGCGTTTCTTCTTCACGGTCGACCCTGCCGCATTCGGCGCATTCTACCCCAACGTCGACATCCTGAATCGACGGCAGCTCTCCGCGATCGCGGACGCGCTGCCCGACTCTGTCCGGCCATCGAAAGTATTCGTGTACCGGCTGCTGCTCGGCGGACAGCCGCGAAATCCGAATGGGCCGCAGTTCCGCATCATCGGCGACCCGACGTCACAGCGCGGTCAGGTGTACGAGCTCCTGCGCGAGCGGGTGGACTATTACATCGATCCCTCGCTCCTGTGGTTCGCGCTCGTCACGCCGCTGAGCCAGAACAGCGAGCGCCTGGTCGTCGCGTACAACGTGCGAATCAACGGACGCGACACGACGATCGCGACGACGGGTGGCACCCCGGACCTCGAGTTCGTGCCGGAGCGCGACCAGTTCGCGAACCTCGTCTGGGATCCGCGGCTCACACCAGACGATCCGGCCTTCCGCCGAGAGATCCGCTCCGTCTACCGCATCGGAGGTACCGACGTGCGCCGGCAGAGCGTCCAGCTCCGCATCGTGACGGGCGGGAGCGCAGATCAGGAGAAGCCCTCCGGCGGCGGCGCCGACACGTACATCCAGCACTTTCGGGTCGCCGAAGCGACGAACAACGCACGCTTCGACGCCGACAACCGGCTCTGGCCGAGGCCTAACGATCCGAATCAGATCGTGGCGCAGGGCGGCGGGGCAGACCAAGTCATTCGCGACTACTTCCTCATCTTCCCATCGCTGCAGCCGTTCTCGCGCGCGGGACTCGCGGGACCGCTGGAGAATCCGGCGAACGACACGATCTACCGTACGCCGGGCGAGTACCTGTACTCCAGCCGACATCCGCAGTCCTTCTACCGGCTGCGCGTGAACTACGAATCCCTGGGCGAGGAGGTCGGTGCGATCGCGCTGAACGCCGTGCAGCTCCGTCAGGGCTCCGAGCGCATCGCGATCGATGGCCGTCAGCTCGTCCGTGGCCTCGACTACGACATCGACTACGAGCTCGGGCGCGTGACCTTCACGCGTCCCGACACCCTGTTCCCGTTCCCGCGCCGCGTCCGCGTGAGCTACGAGGAGAATCCGCTGTTCACGACGATCCCGACGTCGATCTTCGGGCTCACCACACAGTTCGTGGGCGAACACGGCGCGCTGAACTTCACCGCCATCTCGCAGTCCCAACGGACGGCGTACACGCGCCCGGTGCTGGGCTACGAGCCGGCGTCGTCGCTGACGGCGGGCGTGAGCGGCGCGTTCCTGTTCGACGCGTCGCCGCTCGGGCGTCTCGTCGGTCGGTCGCTGCCTTTTCGCGACAGCCTCGCCGGCCGTGCGACGATCGCGCTGGAAGGTGAGTTCGCCGTGAGTCGCCCGCGCCCGAACTCGAAGGGACAGGCCTATATCGAGACGTTCGATGGCGAGGGTGGCATCACCGTCGCGCTCACCGACAACGCCTGGTATTTCGCCAGCCGCCCAACGCCGGGCGCGCGATTACCCGCCGGCATCGGCGCCGGCGCGCTCGACCTCGCGCGCGCGACGACGCTCGCGTGGCAAACGAGCGGAACGGACGTCAACAGCAACGAGGTGCGCTTCGCCATCGACCAGATCGACCCGGAGACGAACATCCAGGGTGGGTTCTCGACACCGGAGACGCTGCTCTGGCTCACGCTCTACCCACTCTCGGTAGGTGGGCAGCGCGATCCCGTCACGGGTGCGTTTCGCTGGACCGTCGCCAACACGCTTCCGGGACAGCGATGGCGTTCCATCCGCACGTCACTGGGCACTTCGGGCGCGGACCTCACGGGTGTCGAGACGATCGAGTTCTGGACGCTCATCGACACGAGCGCCGTCCGGCGCACCACGAATCCGATTCTGATGATCGATGTCGGCGACGTTTCCGAGAACTCCGTCGCCTTCGCGCCAGAGACCCTGACGGTCACGAATCGGGAAGCGGGAGTCGGGACTGGAGCGGCCGACAGCACCTACGTGGGGAAGAAACTCCAGGGCTATGGAAGACTCGATTCCGAGCGGGACCCGTTTTCCCGGGCATTCAACGTCGACGTCAACGACACGGGCCTCCCGGGCGACGTGGTCGACACGCTCGTGGTGTTCAACGGCGGCATCGCTCGGGCGGACACTGGCGTCCGTGTCTGCGTGCGCGGGGACATCCGACTGCGGTCGTTAGGCGACTCGCGCACGAACTGCACGGTGGCGAACAACCGCCTCGACGAGGAAGACCTCGACACCGACAACGCCCTCCGCAGCGACTCCGACGAGCGGTTGCTTCGGTACTTCGTCGACCTGACCGACTCGACCATCTTCGACCGGCGCGGCCAGTGCGGCGCGCGCGTGAACGATCCGAACGGCGCTCGCCCGCCGGAGAGCACGCTGTGCTGGGTCCACATTCGGCTGCCGTTCGCCGCGGCGACCGACACGATCAACGGCGGCCCGCTCGTGCGCCGAGTGCAGGCGCTGCGATTCACGGCGATCTCGCCGAGCGGGGCAGGCGACGCGGCATTCATTACGACGGCGATTGCGCGCCTGCGTCTCGTGGGAGCGCCCTGGCTCAAACGAAGCAGCCGGCCCTTGACGGGCGCGGCCGGAGATCGCGAGCAGACGGGCGGGGGGTACGTGATTGCGGGCGTGATCGGGACGGACCACCGCGATGCAACGCGCGGATTGATCTACGAACCGCCGCCGGGCATCGCCGACGCACCCGACAACCTGCAGGCGCCGTTCGCTCCCACGCGCGTCCAGATCAACGAGCGCTCGCTTCGGCTCCAGGCAGGCGGTCTCGCGCAGTACGATCGTGCCGAGGCGTTTCTGCGGTTCCCGGAAGGCCAGAAGAGCTTCATGTCGTACAAGGAGCTCCGCGTGTGGGCACGCGGCCGCGGCAACGGCTGGGGCCCGGAGGGCGAGCTGCAGTTCTTCATCAAGATCGGGCGCGACCCGAACAACTTCTATATGTATCGCGTGCCGGCGAGCGCAGGCGCGATGCGTGCGGCATGGGCGCCCGAGGTGCGGGTCGTTTTTCAGAAGTTCTTCGCGCTTCGGTCGGCGCTGGAGGGGGCGTATCTCCGCGGATCGGCCGACTCACTCGCGTGCTCCGGCGTCGACTCGGCGCTGATTGCGCGTTCCGGCCTGCCGTTGGGCTCTGCGGTGAACCGGTTCGCCGCCTGCGACGGTGGCTACATGGTCTACACGACGGACCCCGCCGTCGCACCGCCGAACCTGGCGAGCGTCCAGGAGCTCGCCGTCGGGATGGTGCGTGTGGATTCGGCGACCGGCACGACGCCGCTCGCGCCGACCGACACGATGGAGGTGTGGGTCGACGACATCCGCTTGACCGACGTCGTGGACGAGACCGGGTTCGCCGGGCAGTTCGGTGTGTCGATCGCGTTAGGTGACCTGGGCACCTTCCGCATTGCGGCCACGCGGCGTGATCCGAACTTCCGGCAACTCGGCGAATCGCCGTCGTTCGCGATGAACAACGACCTCGCGATCGCGACGACGGTGCGGCTCGATCAGTTTCTGCCGCCGCGCCTCGGCATCGCGCTGCCGTTCACGGTGGCGCACACGAGAGCGACGGTGGATCCGACCTTCCTCGCGCAGTCGGACGTCTTCGGCGACGAGATCGCGGGGCTCCGCTCGCCGCAGTCTTCGGCCACGACCTACGCGCTGTCCGCGCATCGCACGGCGCCGCTCCGGGGCCGGTGGTACGCCCCGTTCGTGAATCACCTCGGGGTCACCGGGACGTACAACACGTTAGGCAACCGGTCGGAGTTCCAGGACGGACAGCGTCATCGGTTCACCCTGTCGGGCGACTACTTCGTGACGCTGCCGGTTGCCGGGAGCGGTCCGGGCGATGGCGATCGTGGGTTCTCCGGCCTGATGCCGGGGTGGCTGTCGACCTCCGGGCAGGCGCCGGGCGCGGTCAACCTTCGACCAACGTCGTTTCGCGTCACGAGCGGGCTCACGCGGGACTCCGAGCGACGCGAATCGTTTCTCAAACCCGCCGCCGCCGCGGACGACTCCGGGCGCGTGGCCACGGGTGAGAGCGATCTGTGGCGGAACGCGTGGTCGCTCGAGCTGCAGCCGGTGGCGCACCTCACCGCACGCGCGGACGCCGTGTCGCTCCGGGATCTTCGCGAGTACGACCCGGCGACGCCTAACGGGGCCGCCGCGGCGGACCAGCGCGAGTCGTTTCTCGGACTCGATACGGGGCTCGAGCGCGAGCGGCAGCTCGCCAGCTCCCTGACGTACACGCCCGTGATCGCCGAGTGGCTGCGCCCGCGGCTCGATGTGGCGACCGGCTTTTCGCTCCTCCGCGACCCCAACGCTCCCCTTGCCGCGCGCGACGGCCCGCCGTCCGCGCCCCCAGGCGGGGTGGAGCCGCCTCGGCTCGCGCTCCGACTCGGCAACACGCGAACGATCACGGCGGGTGCGGGTATCGATCTGGCGAAGGCCGCGACGAGGTATCGAGGCCCCGCGTCGCTGTCCGCCCGTGTGGCGCGGTACCTCCAACCCATCGACGTGTCCTTCACCCGCGGCATCCTCAGCTCGTTCGACGCGACTCCCGAGGGGCCGGGGCTGGGCTATCAGCTCGGCATCGGCGGCATCAACGGCGTCCGCGAGCTCGGCGGACAGCTCGCGAACAGCGCTGGCGCCACCTCGCAGGTCGCGCTCTCGACTGGCCTCAACCTCCCGCTCGACGTCTCGGTCACGAATCGTCTGCAGCGGACGACGACGCGCAACTGGGCACAGCGGCTCGAGTCGGAGCAGACCACGATCGATGGCGACCAGGTGGTGTATCCCGATCTCAACGTGCGATGGGCGCCCGCCGGGCCATTGTTCGGAGGACTGGTGAAGGCCGCGGGTGCCAATGGCCGCCTGCTGCACACACGTCAATCGCTGGAGGTTCCCGCCGTGATGGCGGGCGCGCGGAGCGAGCAGCGTGCAACGACCGTGAAGACGTATCCGCTCAATGCGTCGCTGACGTGGGGACCGGGCGAGATCACGACGACGGGAGGCTATTCTTATCGCACGCAGGTGGACTCATTGCCCGGGAGCGTCACCAACGGCAGCGCCCGGGAGATGAGTGCGGAGGTGGGGCGGGCGTTCGGGCTGCCGGCCCGGTGGGAGCTCAAGAGCGGACTCCGTGCGCGGCTCGGCTTCCAGCAGACGCAGACCCAGAGCTACGTTCAGAACCTCTTCGCTGCCGGAAGCCGCAGCCGGTTGACGGACAACGGACGGCAGGCCTTCACACTCAACGCCGATACGGACGTGGCAGAGAACGCGACCTTCAGCATCCAGGGCTCTCGCATCGTGAACTTCGATCGTAACCTGAACCGGCGGCTCACGCAGACCGTGATCACGGCAGTCCTTCAGATGCAGTTCTTCGCCGGAGACCTGAGGTGAGAATGCTCGTCTTCCTCTCTGCGCTCCTCACGTTAGGCGCCTGCGACCGCACCCAGGATGCCGGCACACCGTTCGACGGCCAGAAGGCGCGCGAGTACGTGAAGGCGCAGCTGGACTTCGGTCCGCGCGTGCCGGGCACCGAGGCCCACCGAAAGACCGGCGACTGGATCACCGCGCAGATGCGTCAGCGCGCGGACACGGTCATGGAGCAGCGGTGGAACCACGTGACGGCCAAGGGCGACACCCTGCCGCTCCGCAACATCTTTGCGCGCTTCCGGCCGCAGGCGACGACGCGGATTCTCTACGTGACGCACTGGGACTCGCGTCCTGTGTCCGATCAGGCGGAGGATCCGGCGAAGCGGGCGCTGCCTGTGCCCGGCGCGAACGACGGCGCGTCAGGCGTCGGGTTGTTCATCGCGCTCGGCGACGTCCTCAAGGCCACACCGCCGACGGTGGGTGTCGACCTGCTGTTCGTGGACGGCGAGGACTACGGCACCTTCGGGCCGCCGGACGTGGACGTGCTCCTGGGCTCGACGTACTTCGCGGCGAATCTCGAGACGGGGTATCAGCCCATCTTCGGTGTGCTGTTTGACATGATCGGCGATGCCGACCTGCAGATTCCCCAGGAGGGCTACTCCGTGGAGCGCGCACCGGAGGTCGTTACGCGCGTCTGGGAGACCGCGGCGAAGCTTGGCTACCAACGCTATTTCCCGCCGCGCGTGGGGAGCAGCATCACGGACGATCACCTGCCGCTGCTCAACAAGGGGCTACGCGTGATCGACGTGATCGATCTCGATTATCTGGGCCCGCCGGGCGGCAGCAAGCCGAACTACCACCACACGCCGGACGATACGCTCGACAAGGTCTCGGCGCAGTCGCTCAAGATCGTCGGCGACGTCGCGTACAGCCTGATCACGGGCGCCCAGGACTGAGTCGATCCCGGGTGTCATTCCGAGCGTAGCCCGCGCGAAGCGCAGGCGGAGGCGAGGAATCGCCGGGCGTTGTCATTCCGAGCGGAGCCGGGCAGCGGCGGAGGCGAGGAATCGCGATCCTCCCGGTAGAGGGGCCTCCCGGCCGGGATGAGTGCGATTCCTCGCCTCCGGCCTTCGGCCTCCGCTCGGAATGACAGGCTTAAACGTTAGGCGGCCGTGTCCCGCAGCGCCCGCTGCACGGCCGTCGCCAGCATTTCCGTCGTGTACGGCTTCATCAGCAGCTCCCGCACCTGGAGCGAGCTTGCTGTAGCGCCGTCCAGGCGGTCGAGATAGCCCGTCGAGAGAATGACCGGGACGTTCGCGCGCAGGCGTCGCATCTCCACGGTCAGCTGCGCGCCCGTGAGGCCAGGCATCGTCAGGTCGCTTATGACGAGGTCGAACGCCGATGGGTTGGCCCGAAACACGCTCAACGCTTCCGTCGCCGAGCGCAGCGCCAGGACGCTGTAGCCGAGCCGCTCGAGGATACGGCTGGTCACGGCAGCGAGTGCAGGCTCGTCGTCCACGAACAGCACGCGCTCGCCGGCGCCACGCGGAACATCCCCCGTCTCGCCGTCCGACGGAGCAGCGACGGGCGCCAGGAGTGGGAAGTAGAGGCGGAACGTCGTGCCCGCGCCCGGCTCACTCTCCACCAGCGCGACGCCGTCGTGGTTCCGCACGATGCCGTGGACGACCGCGAGGCCGAGCCCCGTGCCGACACCGGGCTCCTTGGTCGTGAAGAACGGCTCGAACACGCGCTCCATCGTAGCCCGATCCATTCCATGGCCGGTGTCGCTCACCGAGACGCACACGTACCGACCTGGCAGCAGATCGCCGCGCAGCGCGCCGGGGTCGATGGTGTCCAGCGCCTGGCCTAACGAGATCGTGCCGTGCGCGTCGCCCACCGCGTGCGCCGCATTCGTGCACAGGTTCATGAGCACCTGATGCAGCTGCGTCGAGTCGCCGAGGATGGTCGCGTCGGCGTCATCGATCACGGACCGAAGCTCGATCGTGGACGGGATCGTCGCGCGAATCAACCGGGTGACGTCCTCGATCACCTCGGCGACCCGAACCGGACGGCGTTCCGCATCCTGCTTCCGGCTGAACGTCAGAATCTGCCGCACGAGATCTCGCGCCCGCCGCGTGGCGCGCAGCACCTCGTCGATGTCCTGTCGGACCGCGGCGCCAAGCGCCGGGTCGTTCTGGGCCATTTCCGCGTTGCCAACGATCGCGGCCAGGATGTTGTTGAAGTCGTGCGCGATGCCGCCGGCGAGCGTGCCGATCGCCTCCATCTTCTGCGCGTGAAACAGCTCCGCCTCGAGCGTCCGACGCGTCGTCTCGGCCCGCCGGCGCTCTTCGACGTCTCGCACGAACACGCAGGCGATCTCCTGCCCGGCGTAGTCGAGACACGCGATCGTGAGCTCGAGCGGGTGACGGCTTCCGTCCGGGGCAGCTCTCTCGATCTCCGCCGAGACGCGACCGCGCTGCTTCGCATCGGCCAGCAGCGACGCCCACTGCGACGGCAGTCCCGGCGCGTCCAATTCGGTCGCCCGACTGTGTAGCAGGTCGTCGCGTGAACTGGCGAGCAGCTGGCACGCCGCTTCGTTCGCGAAGATGATACGATGCGCGCCATCGAGCATCAGCACACCCAGCGGCGCGTGCGTCATCATGAAGCCGTGGAGCCGAAGCGAGTCCTCTGCCGCTCGACGGGTGGTGATATCGCGCGATGACCGCAGTATGTGGGTGCAACGGCCCGTCGAGTCGAACACGGGGACGAGGGTCACTTCGGAGACGAGATCGGATCCGTGCCAGTCCCTGTTCTCGTAGGTGAACGGAACCGTCGATTCGATCACGTGCCGAAAGAGCTCGTTGTTCTTTGCGATGCGGTCCGACGGCAGGCCCAGGACATCCGTCACGAACTCGCTCATCATGAGCCCGGCGATCTCGCGGCCCGCGCGTTCCGGCCGGTGTTGGTGCAGCACGTCCCGCAACGCGCGGTTGGCCATGACGAGCCGATACTGGTCCTCTGCCTCCACGGAAAACAGCAGAAGCGTGTCGGATGAGCTGTTGAACACCAGCGACAGCCTCGCTTCGCTCTCGCGAAGCGCTGCTTCCGCTCGAAGGCGGTCGGCGACGTCGTGCGCCTTCCACAGCACGTGGGTGACGCGGCCGTCGTCCCCGCGCACCGGACTGAGCACCGTGTTGTCCGGCACGCCGTCGATGGCCGAGTGCTCGGTGAGGTGCACCGACGCGCCGGTGCGGACGACCTCCGCGAACTTCTCGTGATAGAAGGACATCGCCGTCGGCTCGACACCAAGGCGATCGGCGATCGCCGAGGTGCTCGCGCCGATGACGTCCGTCTCGGTGATCGACGGCTCGCACGTTCTGAGCGCGGTGACATACGCGGAGTTCGCAAACGTCAGTCGCGCAACGCCCGCCGGATCGATGGCGAACAGCGCGAGCTGGTCCGTCGTCGCCTCGTGCACGAGTGATAGCCGGCGCTCGCTCTCGGCGAGCCTCGCATTCGCGTCACGACGCTCGGCCGCGAACGACGCCACGATGAGCGCCGTGGCCGCCGCCGTCGCGAGGTATGCCTGGAGCAGCGCGCCGACATCCGTCGCGCTCCCGGCGAATACGCCGACGTGCGCTGACGCGGCGGTGCTGGCCGCGAGGGCCACGACGGCGAGCGCACCCATCGTGGTGCGGTGACCGAGTCGGAGGGCGCCCCACACGATGAACGGAAAGCTGATGAAGATCACGGGCGGGTCCTCGCGAACAATCAGCCCCAGCCCACCAAGCGCCGCAAACGTCGCCGCGGTCAACCCAACGACGAAGGACAGCACCTCTAACGGTTGGCGCCGGGGGTCCGGGGCGGCGGTGTCACGCGCCAGCCACGCGAGGACAGCCGGCGCGAACAGCAGGGCGCCCATGGCGTCGCCGAGGTACCAGGCGAACCACTCGTTGATGAGCGGCGCGTGAAGCGCCCCCGAGGCGGCGAACGCGCCGGCGCCGATCGCTGCACCGATCGCCGGGGCGGCCACGCCTCCCGCGATCACGAGCGCGGACGCATCGCGCGCGCGACGCAGGTCGGGTCGGAATGCGAACACGCGGCGCAGGAGCCACGCGCCGATGACGGCTTCCACGGTGGTGGCCACCGTGATCGCCGCGGTAAGGAGTGCGCCATTGCCACGAGGCGCGATGATCGCGAGGGTTCCGAGGGCTACTCCGGGCCAGAGGCGGATCCCGCCGATGCATAACGCGGCGAGCGCGACGCCGGCGGCGGGCCACAGCGGCGGGGTATTGTGGAGGGTCGCGCCCAGCCGCAGGCCGATGGCCGCGGTCACGGCGTAAGCCGCGGCGAGGGCGAGGATGCGCGTCGCGTCGCGACTCGAAAGTCGATTCATGTGTCCTGCTCGGCGCTGTGTATAGAAGATCGGGGTCGGACCGGCTTGACTGTCTGGCGCACCTGCCCGCGAGGCGGCGCCGCCGTGTGGACGTCGAGCTGTCGTCGACGCCCGTCCGCACCCGTAGGGCGCGATGGTTGGATCGATGGCGGGACGTGCGCACTGATCGCGCGTGTCGGACTCAAACATAGTCCGCCGGTATGGGGCGTGGGACGGCCGCGATGATTCGCGCCGACTCGCGGTAAACAGATGACGTAATAGCGCGGGCGGGCTGCCACGTTGGCGCCATGCCGACATCCGCAGAGCGTAAGGCACTTCTATTTCTCGCCGGCGTCATCGTCCTCGGCGCGAGCGTGCGTGTCGTCCGCGCCGCGCGGCACGATCGGCGTCCGGACGTCGCCACCCGTCAGGCGCTGTCGCGCCAGCTCGCGGCCGTCGATTCCGCGAGTGATGCGACGGCTCGATCGTCGGGGGCTCGCGCGACGAAGGGGACCGGTGCCCGCAAGCGTCGCGGGCTGCCTGCAACGCGCGTCACGAACGATTCGTCGAGCGCGTCGCATCGCGGCGCACGAGATCGTGCGTCGCGACCGGCGCGCGACTCGTTAGCGTCGCTCACGCCACCCGTCGATCTCGACGTCGCGTCGGAACAGGAAATAGAACGGCTCCCGCGGATCGGGCCCGTGCTCGCCCGACGCATTGTCGAGGACCGTGCCGCGAACGGTTCCTTCGGTTCGCTCGCCGGGCTGGAGCGGGTGCGCGGAGTCGGACCGGCGCTCGCCGCGTCGCTGGGGTCCAGGGTGACGTTTTCAGGCACGGCGCGTCCTAGCAATGCGCTTGCCAATCAGCGACTTAGGAGCCTCTCACCCACGTCGGAGCCACGTCGACGCGGTCGAGATGGAAAGCCCGGGACCGACTGCGCGCGCGTCCCGTGTCGACAGTGAAGTCTACCGCGTTTCCACGCCCACCTCTCTCGCCCATCGCCTAACGTGGCAGCCCCGGTAGCGGCACCCGATCGAATCGGCGAACTTCTCGTCCGCGAAGGACTCATCACGAAGGACCAGCTCTCGCGCGCCCTGCAGGAGCAGACGCAGAGCGGCAACCGGCTCGGCTACTGTCTCGTCAAGCTGGGGTACATCGACGAAAACGAGCTCACGAAGCTCGTGGCTCGGCAGCACCGCATGCCGGCGGTCGACCTCACGCGCTTCGAGGTGGATGCGCGGATCATCAAGCTCGTCCCGAGCGAGCTCGCGACGAAGCATCTGATCCTCCCGCTCAAACGCGACGGTCGCACGCTCACCGTCGCGATGGCCGATCCGAGCAACATCGCGGTCATCGACGATCTCAAGTTCATCACGCGGTACGACATCTTCCCGGTCCTCGCCGGGGAATTCACGCTCCGCAACTGCGTCGAGAGGCATTACGAGGCGTCGGACGTGCAGATGGCGGCGCTGCTCGAGGACATCGCCGCGGACGCGCTCGGCGACATCGAGGTCCTGGAGGACAGTGACGACGACGTGACGGCAGCGGCGATGGCGGCCGCAGTCGATGATGCGCCGGTCGTCAAGCTGATCAACGCGATCATGACCGATGCCGTGAAGCGCGGGGCGTCGGACATTCACTTCGAGTGCTTCGAGCATGAGCTGCGCGTGCGCTACCGTATCGACGGTGCGCTCAGCGAGGTCATGAAGCCGCCCGTCAAGCTCAAGGCGGCGCTGATCTCGCGCTTCAAGATCATGGCCATGCTCAACATTGCCGAGCGCCGTGTGCCGCAGGACGGGCGCATCAAGCTGAAGTACGGCAACAAGGTCATCGACTACCGCGTCTCCACGCTCCCGACGCTGTTCGGCGAGAAGGTGGTGCTCCGAATTCTCGACAAGGGCAACCTGACGCTGGACCTCGAGAAGTTCGGCATCGAGCCGCGCGCCGAGCGCGAGCTGATGGAGGCGGTGCAGAATCCGTACGGCATGGTGCTGGTGACCGGCCCGACGGGTTCCGGCAAAACGACGACGCTCTACTCGGCGCTGTCCAAGATCAACAACATCGACGTCAACATCATGACGGCGGAGGATCCCGTCGAGTACAACCTCTTCGGGATCAACCAGGTGCAGGTGCGCACCGACATCGGGATGACGTTCGCCGCGGCGCTGAAGGCGTTCCTGCGCCAGGACCCGAACATCATCATGGTCGGTGAGATTCGAGACCTGGAGACGGGCGGCATCGCGATCAAGGCCGCGCTCACCGGTCACCTCGTGCTCTCGACGCTGCACACGAACTCGGCGCCGGAAACGGTGACGCGACTCCTCGACATGGGCCTCGAGCCCTTCAACGTGGCGTCGGCGCTCAACCTCGTGCTGGCGCAGCGACTCGTTAGGCGCATCTGCTCCCAGTGCAAGGTCAAGTACACGCCGGATGACAGTGAGATCTCGGGCATGAAGGTCACCCGCGCGACCACGCTCGGGGAGCTCAAGTTCACGCAGGAAGCGCTCGACAACGCACGTTCGAGGGCGACGCCCGAGGCGGCCCCGCATCTGGAGGGGTTGTCCCTCGATACCACGATCGGCCAGCTCCCGTACTTCAAGGGCAGGGGCTGTGACACGTGTGCCGGGACGGGGCTCAAGGGACGTCAGGGCTTGTACGAGGTGATGTTCATGACACCGCGCATCCGCCGGCTGATCCTCCAGAACCTCGGTGCGGGAGAGATCCGCGACGGCGCCATCGAGGAGGGCATGCTGACCCTGCGCATGGACGGCTGGCTCAAGGTGCTGAAGGGCATCACGACGCTCGAGCAGGTCATTCGCGAGACGGGGGCGCAGTAAAAGGCTAACAGCCATCAGCCATCAGCCATCAGCTCAAACGGCGCTATCCGCCTCGACACCAGATGCGCGGTTAGGCAGTTCAGCTGATGGCTGCTGGCTACTGGCTGATGGCTTGTTTGTGTGACCCTTCGCACACTGTTCGTCAAACGCTTGACCACGTGACGGATGCGGTTGCTGGTCCGTCTCGTTCATAGCTGAGCTCCGTCTCGTTCGGGCGGAGCTCCTGGGTCGCAACGCGCAGAGGCAGCGGATCTCGTGAGCCCATCGCTCACAGTCGTTCCCTCACAACTGCACACGCCACTCGCACGGGTTCCATGACCGCTCCGTCTGCCAGCTCGTCCTCCACAAGCGTCAATCTCCGCGCCCTGCTCGAGGAAATGATCGAGCGCGATGCGTCGGACCTGCACATCACGGCCGGCGAGCGTGCGAAGGTTCGCGTCGATGGCGACATCACAAACTCCGGGCTCGAATACGTGCTCACGCCGAAGGACACGCTGCAGCTCGCGTACTCGGTGTTGACGGAGAACCAGAAGAAGCGCTTCGAGATGGAGGACGAGCTCGACTTCTCCTTCGGCATCCAGAACCTGGCGCGGTTCCGCGGCAACTGCTTCAAGCAGCGTGGCTGCGTCTCGATGGTCATTCGACAGATCCCGTTCAACATCCGCACCTTCACCGATCTCGGTCTCCCCGCGTCGATCGCGAAGATGGCGGAGAAGCCGCGCGGTCTCGTGCTGGTCACGGGGCCAACGGGCTCCGGCAAGTCGACGACGCTCGCCGCGATGATCGACAAGATCAATCGCGAGCGCAAAGGCCACATCATCACGGTGGAAGATCCGATCGAGTTCATCCACCGGCATCAGGGATGCATCGTCAACCAGCGCGAGGTCGGCACGGACACGAAGTCCTTCGCGAATGCGCTCAAGTACGCGCTGCGTGAAGACCCCGACACGATTCTGATCGGTGAGATGCGCGACCTGGAGACCATCCAGGCCGCGCTGACGATCGCCGAGACCGGTCACCTCGCGTTCGCCACGCTGCACACGAACTCGGCGGCGGAGGCGATCAACCGCATCATCGACGTCTTTCCGAGCCATCAGCAATCGCAGGTGCGCGCGCAGCTCGCATTCGTGCTCGAGGGGATCATCACGCAGACGCTCCTGCCGAAGGCCAAGGGTCGCGGCCGAGCCATGGCGGCGGAAATCCTCGTCGTGACGCCCGCGATCCGCGCGCTGATTCGCGACGACAAGGTCCACCAGATCTACTCGGCGATGCAGTCCGGCAAGAAGCACGGCATGCAGACGCTCAACGATGCGCTCTACCAGCTCTACATGAGCCGGGAGGTGTCGGACGAGGAGTGCCTGCGCGTGTCGGGCGACCCGAACGAGTTCCTGCGGATGATCGGCCGCATGCCGCTGGATGAGGGCATCGGTGCGAAGGAAGAACGGCCGCTGACGGGTGGGTTGAACAAAGAGAAAGCAGGGGCGGGACGGAAATAGAGGGACGGGGAAGGGAGAACAGGGAACGGGGCTGCCAGCTGCTAGCAGCGATTCGCCTCGGTTCCCCGTTCCCGGCTCCCCGTTCCTGCTCGATCAAACGCGATCCCTAACGAGCAGACGACGATGCCTACATTCACATACACGGCGCGCGCGGTCAACGGCGAGCTCAAGACCTCCACGATCGATGCGCCGTCGCGCGAAGAGGTCGTCGCGCAGCTCAGGCGCCAGCGCATGAGCGTCGTCAAGGTGGACGAGCAGACGAAGAAGGTGAAGACCCGCGGCTCCATCAAGATGCGGGACATCGTCATCTTCACTCGTCAGTTCTCGACGATGATCAACGCCGGCCTGCCGCTCGTGCAGGCGCTCGATATTCTCGCGAAGCAGACCGAGAACAAGGTGCTCTCCGAGGTGACGCGCGCGGTCGTGTTCGACGTCGAGTCCGGACATACCGTCGCCGACGCGCTGGCGAAGCACCCGAACGCGTTCAGCGACCTGTACGTGAACATGGTCGCCGCCGGTGAGGCAGGTGGTATTCTCGATACCATCCTCATGCGCCTCGCGACCTTCATGGAGAAAAACGACGCGCTCGTTCGGAAGGTGAAGGGCGCCATGATCTACCCGGGCGTCATCATGAGCGTCGCCTTTATCGCGATCTGCGTGCTGCTCATCTTCGTGATTCCCGTGTTCGAGAGCATGTTCGGATCGGTCGGTCTCGCGCTGCCGTTGCCGACGCGCATCGTGATCGGGATGTCGCGCTTCCTCAAGGGCTACTGGTGGCTGCTCGGCGGCACGGTCGGCGGCGGCTTCATGCTGCTCAAGCGCTACTACGCGACGTCCGGCGGCAAGCTGACCATCGACAAGCTGCTGCTCAAGATGCCGGTGCTCGGCGACGTGCTCCGCAAGTCCGCGGTGTCGCGCTTCACTCGTACGTTAGGCACGCTGATCTCGTCCGGCGTCAGCATCCTCGACGGCCTCGAGATCACGGCGAAGACGGCCGGCAACCGCGTCATTCAGGATGCGATCATGCAGTCCCGCGCGTCGATCGCGGGCGGTGACACGATTGCGGCACCGCTGCAGAAGTCCGCGGTGTTCCCGCCGATGGTCATCTCGATGATCGCCGTCGGCGAGCAGACGGGTGGTCTGGACGAGATGCTCTCCAAGATCGCGGACTTCTACGACGAGGAAGTGGACGCGGCGGTGGGCGGCCTCCTCTCGCTGCTCGAGCCGATCATGATCGTGTTCCTGGGTATCGTCGTCGGCGGCATGGTCGTCGCCATGTACCTGCCGATCTTCGACATGATCAACGCAGTGCAGTAAGGGAGAAGGGAAACGGGAGAAGGGAAAAGGGAGAACCCCCGGGACGCTTAACCAAACCAGGCATCCCGGGGGTTCTCCTTTTCGCTCTTCCCGTCTCCCTCTTCCCCGGTCCTTCAGCGACGGCGCGATCTTCCCACGACATCCACGAACCGCACGTGTGCCCTCGTGTTCGCGTTGGTGTCGACCAGCACGTGGTCGTAGTCGCCCACCGCGGCCGGGGCCAGTGACACGGTGATGTAGTCGCCCGCGTTCCACGCGTCGGTCGATGTGCGGTCCGGTGGATACACCTCCCAAAGTGTTCCATCCGCGAGGCGTACGAACCCGCCGTCGTCCGGGATGGAGACGAGGCGGGCTGCCGGCGGGATGGTCGAAAGCGGCGTCCAGGCGCGGCCGTCGTAGCGACGGTCGCCGCGCTGGCTGGGCTCGGCGTCCGGTTCAGCCGCTGACCCGTCGTCGTCCGACGAGGCGAAAATCGTCCGGCCGCCGGTGCGCTGCGGCTGCGGTTGTGGAGCCGCACTGGCGCGAAGCTCCGCGGAGTATTTCGTGAGCCACACATCGAGCGCAAAGCGCTGCTCCGGCGTTAGGCCATCCACGCCAATGCGTTGACGGTCGGCGGCCGACATGACCTCGCTCGCGCGTATGGGCACGAACACCAGCTTGTCCTGCTGCGCGAGCATGGTGGAGGCAGCGCAGGCGACGGCGGCGAGGCCGCAGACGAGCGACCCACCGTGGCGACGGTAACGAGTAAGCATCCGGGCCTCCTGCTCTGGGAAGGGACACCTGGCAGGTTGCTCGCTCGACGCGAGCGCGGCAATGACCGGAAAGGTGAATTGTCGAGGCTTGATCCACGATCCAGCCTCAACAGCTAAGGCACAGCGCGCTTGCCGACGCTGTCCGCCAGGCCTAGCGCACGCCGAGCTCGTAGGCTGCCATCGCGTTTTCTCGCATGACCATTCGCGCGAGCGCTTCGGCGCGTGTTCGCGAGATCTCGCCGTCACGCATCATCCCGGTGAGTGCCATCGCGAGCGCCCGGCGTGCGGTCGTGGCCCCCACCCACGCGACCTGCTCCCACCCTTGCTCGACGCCGCCATCGAACGCATCGCTCCCGAACAGCACCTTGTCCGGCCATTCGTTCAGCCATTGCCGCAGTACACCGGCGAGCTGCGCGGGCGGCAGGATCACGTCCATCATCGAGATGTCGGCATAGACGTTAGGCTTCGCAACCAGCGCCTGGGTTTCTCCGACGAGCGGCCAGCCGCCGTGCACGATGACCAGCTTCGTCGAGCGCAGCGTCGAGTCGTTGGCGAGCGGCTCCAGGAGATGCGGGGCGGCTCCCGACGCCGAGTAGTAGCCGCCGAACGTTTCGAGCACATGGATCTGCACCGTCAGATGCAGGCGACCTGCCTCCCGCAGGATGGTGTGCACCAGGTAGTCCTGGAGCGTCTTGTAGTCGGCGCGTCCGGGTGCCCCGCCGGCCGCGTATCTCGCGTAGATGGCGCGCGCGGCCGCGGCGTCCGGCCTCCCGAAATCGAGCGCCCGAAGGTAGGCGGCCTCGAACTTCACGCCCACGGCGCCGCCTGCACGCCACCGCTCGAGCGTTGGCGTAACGACGGTACGGACGTAGCCGTCGAGCGTGGCCGGGACCTTCGACACGTTCAGCTCGCGCATGTACCGCGCGAGCAGCGCTGCTTCTTTTGGGTACAGCGACCGCGTATCGGGCGTGCGCGCCGCCTCGCCTCGCGTGTCGAGCGGAAGCATGAGCGGATCGGCGAACGGCACCCAGCGGAATCGCGGCGCGGCGAGCCCCGCACCCATTGCGATGCGATTGGCGAGCATGACGTCGATGCCGGCGGCGTCGAGCGTCCATACGGGAAACCGTTCGCCCTGCTCGCGCCGCGTGCGCTCGACGGCGGCACCTAACGCGGCGCGGTAAGCGCTGTCGCTCGCGGCGGGCGGCACCTTGAACAGCGCCGTCTGTGCCTCGCGCCAGACGGGGTCGTCGGCCATGAGGCGATGCGGAACGGCGAACGCCGGGATGCCATCCAGCGGCAGTGCGTCGAAGTCGGTATCGGGCGGGGCGTTGGCCGCGACCGGGCGCATGGGGTGCGCGTGGACGTCGATGGCGCGGATGCCGTTGATGTAGCTGAGCAACGCCGAGTCGACTGCAGTCTGCGCACCGGCCGCGCCGGACAGGAGCAATGTGCAGCCGGCGGCCGCCAGTTGCAGCGACCGGCTGAGCCCCGTCGATGGTGTCGCTATTCGCATGTGGTCCCGTCCAATAGGTTTGACCGCGCCCGGCGCGGATCGTTCGCGCCGCCTTTCCGAGCCCATACGCTACGCATCGCGATCCATTCCGCGAGGTGCTCGGTAACCGAGGGCCGCGTGAACGGCGTCAGGAGGATCGACACCACACGTCTCCGGTGCGACCCAACCGGCGGCCGAATCGTCCATTTTCAGAGATCCCGCGACCGATCAATTCCCAGTCCCGTCTTTGAGTGTCGATGCAGTCGTCAGGCAGTGGAACGTCCCGCGAGACCGTGGCCGCCATCATCGTTGCCATCCTCGTCGTCGCGGGGATCCTGTGGGTTCAATCGAATGGAAACAATGACGGCGGCGAAGAGGTCGTGGCCGAGTCGGCGCCGCCATCGCTGGATGCGCCGGCGACGTTGGATCCCGCCATCCGCACGGATACCCTGCCGAACGGACTTCGCTACTACATCCGCTCCAATGACCACCCGGAGGAGCGCGCCGAGCTGCGGCTCGTAGTCAAGGCGGGTGCGGTGCTGGAGGACGAGGACCAGCACGGGCTCGCCCACGCTGTCGAGCACATGGCGTTTCGCGGGACGACGCGGTTCCCGGGTCGCGCGATCGATGAGTATCTGCAATCGGTCGGCATGCGGCTCGGGGAGGACCTGAATGCGTTCACCGGCTACGACGAAACGACCTACGACCTGACCATTCCAACGGACCGCCGCGTCCTCATCGACTCCGGGCTCACCATTCTCGCCGACTGGGCGCACGCCGTGACCTTCGACTCGACGCAGGCACGCCTCGAGGGGTCGATCGTATTCGAGGAGTGGCGGTCGCGGCGTGGCGCTGGCCAGCGGCTCAGCGACGCACGCGACACCGTGCTCCTGCGCGGCACGCGGTACGCGGGCCGTCGGATCATCGGCGACACGGCGACCCTGCGGCGGTTCGACGTCGGCGCGATGCGGCGGTTCTACCGCGACTGGTATCGCCCGGACCTCATGGCGGTGATCGCGGTGGGCGACTTCGACGCCGTAGCCGTGGAGAAATTGCTGCGACGCCGCTTCGCCGAGATTCCGCGAAGCGCCGTCGCTCGACCCACGCCCGACGTAGGGACACGCCGCGAAGACGGCGAACGAATCTCGTTCCTGACCGACCCCGAAGTCGCGGCGACGCGGGTGGCGTTCTGGTTTCCGCGAACGCCTAACGCCGTCAAGACCGGTGGCGACTTTCGTCGGCGGCTCGTCGAGCGGATGGGTCGGATCATTCTGCACGACCGGTTGGAGCGGGAAGCGGAGCGCGCCGGGTCACCGCTGCTCTCGGCCGGTGTGTCGCTGCGCCAGCCGGTGCGCCCGGTCGAGGCGCACGTCGTTGGGGCCGTCGTCGCCGACCGGCGCACGGCCGAAGGACTGGCCACGATCGCCGGCGTCATTGGCCGACTTCGTCGGTTCGGGCCCAGGCCGTCGGAGCTTGCGCATGCGCGCGAGAACCTGCTGGACGAGCGTCGCGAGGCGCTGTCTGGCGTCGAGTCGGCGGACATCGCGGACGCGCTCGTCGAGCATTACCTCGGCGGTGATCCGGTGCAGCGTGCGGCGACCGAGTACACCTGGACGGACCGTCTGCTCCAGGGTATCGGTGCGCGCGAGGTGGCAGCGTTCGTCGACGGCCTCGCGGCGGAGCGCGCCCCGACGATCGTCATCACGACTGCGAGCCACGGGTCTCGCGCTGGCCAGTCTCGTGCGCTTCTCGCCGCGGTCGACAGCGCGGCCGCAGATGTCGCGGATGAGCAGCCGGACTCGCTGGCATCTCTCGCGCTCATGAAGCGGCTCCCGACGCCGGGCGTCGTCGCGTCGCGCCGCATGCTCACGAAAATCGACACGCACGAGTGGACGCTCGCGAACGGCATGCGCGTGCTGCTCAAGCCGACGCTATTCGGCGACGACGAGGTCTCGATACGCGTGGCGGCGCCTGGCGGGGCGTCGCTCGCGTCGAAGGAGGATTATCCGTCGGCGTACATGGCGGACAACGTCATCGAGGCGACCGGCGCAGGAGATCTCAGCGGGGGCGACATCTCACGTCTGCTCGATGAGCGGTCGTTCTCGGTGTCGCCGACCGTGACGGACGAGCGCATCGAGGTGTCGGCCAGCGGGCGACGCCGCGACCTCGAGGCGATGATGCAGCTCACGCATCTCTACTTCACTACACCCCGTGAAGACGCGGACGTGTTTCGCCGGTACCGCGAGCGGTTGGCGGCCTACGCGCGCAACCGCGCCGAAGACCCCGACGAAGTGTTCGACGATAGCGTCTCGGCAACGCTCCGTCCTGGCGACCTCCGCGGGCTGCATGGGACGCGCGGCTTCGTCGACGCCGTAGACATGGAGAAGGCCATGCACTTCTGGCGCGCGCGAACGGCGAACGCGTCCAACTTCACGGCGGTGATCGTCGGCGACTTCGAGCTGTGGCAGGTCAGTCCGCTCGTTGAGCGCTACCTCGCGTCGCTCCCCGCAGGATCTGCCGAACGGCCGGGTGATGTCGGGCTCGGCCGCATCACCAGCACGGTCCAGCGCACCATTTGGCGCGGCGTCGAACCCACCGCGCAGATACGCATCCTGTTCGGAGACCGACTGCCCACGACGCTCGAGTCCGATGCGGAGCTGGACGCGGTCCGCGACCTCCTCGATCTCGCACTCCAGTCGCGCATCCGCGAACAGCTCGGTGGCACGTACAGCGTGTCGGTCGGAGTCGAGCGTCGGCTCGGCGGTGAACCGTCGTACACGTTCACCGTCGACTTCACGACCGCGCCCGAGCACGTCGATTCGCTCGCGAGCGCGACGCTCGCGGAGATCGACCGGTTGCGCACGCGCGGGCCGACGGAGTCGGAGGCAAGGAAACTGCGCGAAGCTGCGATCCGGCACGACGGTGACGACGAGCACGGGAACAGCTACTGGGCCGGTGAGCTGATCTGGCACTCGCTCAGCGGCTGGTCGGTCGAGTCGATCGCCGACCACGCTGAGGACGCGGAGCGCATCTCGGTCGAGATGCTGAAGGCTGCGAGCGCACGGTATCTGGATGCGCGGCGCTTCGTCCGTGTGACACGCCTGCCTGAGTCTGCCCCCCTTCCAGACACGACGCGACGCATCCGATAGCGCGCGCGGGCGACGATCCGTGGCGGTCGGCAGCGCCACGCCTCGCGGAGTGACGAGTGCTGCGCTCGTCCTCCGTGAGCTTGGACGTTCTTACGAACCGCAACCCAGCGGGGCCCAACGGTGCAGGCCGGCGGCCTAACGGTGTGGTCGGATGTCTCGTCCTCGCTCGCTCGGTCACCATCATGTCGCGTTCGATCCCCCGAGCGTGGCCGGTTTGGACCACCCGGTCGACACTGAAGCGTTCATCAGCGATCGGTCAGCGCTGTTTCACGCACTCGGAGGGATTCATGATACGACGCTTCCGTCGAATTGCCGTCGCCGTCGGCCTCGCTGTTCCGGCCGCCGGTATCGCGCAACAGACCCCGACGCTCGGACAGGGCGGCATCATCGCCGGCACCGTCCGCGATCGGGCCACACAGCAGCCTGTCAGCTCGGCGCAGGTGTCCGTCGTCGGCACGACACGCGGCGCGCTCACTGCCGATCAGGGCACCTATCGCATCACTGGAGTTCCCCCCGGTGACTATCAGCTGCGCGTGCTGCGCATCGGGTACCAGGCCACCGTCATGCCCGTGACGGTCACGGCCGGGCAGACCACGACGCTGGACCTCACGTTAGGTGCGACGGTCGTCACCCTCGACCAGGTGACCGTCACCGCGACCGGCGAGCAGATCCGCCAGCGCGAGACGGGCTCGAGCGTGGCGACGATCGCGCCTGCCGTCGAAGAGCTCGCGGCCACGAGCAACTTCACGGACATCCTCAACTCCCGCGCGCCGGGCCTGTACGTGCAGCAGTCGAATGGCGCCGCGGGCACCGGGTCGCGCATTCGCGTGCGCGGTGCGAACTCGCTGTCGCTCTCGAACGAGCCACTGCTCATCGTCGACGGCGTTCGCATGAACAACGACGTGGGCAACCGCGAGCAGGCGGCCGTCTCGTCGGCGAACACGCTCGGCACCAACGTCGCGACGGGCGGCCAGACCGTGTCGCGCCTCAACGACATCAATCCGGAAGACATCGAGACCATCGACGTGATTCGCGGCCCGTCCGGCGTAGCCCTGTACGGCACCGCCGCAGCGAACGGCGTCATCCAGATCACCACGAAGCGCGGGCGCGCGGGACGAACGCAGTGGACTTCGCACTTCGAGGCCGGCCGGAGCACGAATGAGACGGAGTTCCCCGACAACGTCGCCATGCGTGGACGGGATGCCGCGGGCGCCGTCGTCCAATGCAACATCGATACACGAACGCGCGGCCTCTGCACGCCGGAAGAGATGGTGTCGCGCAATCCGCTCACCGATCTGAGCCCGTTCCGCAACGGCGAGCGCCGCGCCCTCGGCATCAACGCGTCAGGCGGCACCGACATCTTCAGCTTCTTCGTCGGCGGTGACTACGACGGCGAGACTGGTGTGCTGCCGACGAGCTTCGCGCGCAAGGCGGCGCTCCGCGGCAACCTCCGCGCGCAGCTGCGCAGCAACTGGGATCTGTCGTTCAACAACAACTTCATTCGCGACAACACGCAGCTCCCCATCAGCGACAACAGCACGCTCGGCTACATGGGCGTCGGGCTCCTCGGCCGACCGCTGCAGTCCGACACGCTGAACGGCGGTTGGTTCAACCGCATCGGCCCCGAGCAGATCGACTTTCTGGCGGTCGGCGTTCGGGCGAATCGGTACAGCAACTCGATCAACACGAATCTGCAGGCGCTGCCGTGGCTGAGCTTCGCCGGCGTCGCCGGGCTGGATTACGTCAACCAGCTGACGAAGCAGATCATCCCGCCGAACCGTGTGTTCGTCGCCGACTATCCGCAGGGCAGCGTCGACTCGAACCCCTGGAACATCTACAACTGGACGACGCAGGGGACCGCGACGGCGTCGTACACCCCGTTCACGGATATCCGCGCGTCGACGCAGGTGGGTGCGCAGTACACGCAGGAGACCTTCCAGGGCACGAGTGCCCGCGGCGCCGTGCTGACGCCGGGCTCGAGCTCTCTCAGCGGCACGAGCGCTCGGTTCCGTGTCGCCGAGTACAACACCGACAACATCCTGTTAGGCATCTTCGGCCAACAGCAGGTGGCGTGGCGCGACCGGCTATTCGTCAACCTCGGCCTGCGCGGGGACCGCAACAGCGCCTTCGGCGAGCGGTTCGGGTGGGTCTATTATCCGACGGTCAACGCGTCCTGGGTCACGAGCGAGGAAGGGTTCTGGCCGCAGAATGCCGTGCTCTCGTCGCTGCGCCTGCGTGCCGCGTATGGGCAGTCAGGGCGGCAGCCGAACTTCCGCGATGCCATCACCTACCTGAACCCGGTGGCGGTGCGGGTCGACAACTCGGAGCTGCCGGCAGTGACCTTCACGCAGGCAGGCGTCGGTGACCCGACGCTCAAACCGGAGCGCACGTCCGAGCAGGAGTTCGGGTTCGATGCCGGCCTGTGGAACGACCGGCTCAATCTCCAGCTCACGTACTACTCGAAGACCACGAACGATCTCCTCGTCCAGCGTCCGCTCGCGGTATCGGTCGGCGGCTCGGACACGCGGTTCGAGAATATCGGGCGCATGCAGAACAAGGGGTGGGAAGGGCAGCTGTCCGGGACCCTGGTGAGGACGGATAACGCGACCCTCGAGTTGGTTCTCGGCGGAAGCTTCAACAAGAACGAGCTCGCGGAGCTCGGAGAGGGCATCGCACCCATTCAGCTGAACAGCGCGCGCCAGCAGCACCGGAGCGGCTACCCGGCGGGCGGCTGGTGGCAGCGTCCGTACACGTACGACGATGCGAACAACGACGGGATCATCGCGCGATCCGAAGTCACGCTTGGCGACACGGCCGTGTATCTCGGCAATCCGCTTCCTGAGCGGGAGCTCGCGGTCCAGCCGGCGCTGACGCTCTTCAAGAGCGTGCGTCTGCAGGCGCTCGTGAGTCATCGCGGTGGCTACAAGACGCTGAACAATACGGACCGCTTCCGCTGTGTGTTCGCGCAGAACTGTGTGGCGATCAACGATCCGACGGCGCCGCTCGCGGATCAGGCCGCGGCGATCGCCGGGCTCCTGACGACGGATGCAGGCTACATCCAGGACGCGTCGTTCACGCGGCTGCGCGAGGTCTCGGTCACGTGGACGACGCCGAAGCGGTGGGCCGCGGCTGCGAAGTCGGACAATCTCAGTCTGACGCTGGCGGGTCGAAACCTGGCGACGTGGACGGACTACAAGGGTCTCGACCCTGAAGTCACGTCGACGCCTAACCAGAACTTCTCGAC
>Ga0105249_10000718_pt1 | contig 30150 bp, 30 predicted proteins | sample KBSS44metaG_FD_81522 | JGI IMG/M metagenome (GOLD analysis project Ga0105249, IMG submission 81522) | Switchgrass rhizosphere microbial communities from Kellogg Biological Station, Michigan, USA - KBS S4-4 metaG | ecosystem: Host-associated > Plants > Roots > Rhizosphere > Soil | place...
CTGGGCGAGGGCAAGGATCCAAGAGATCATAAACGCGTCACCTCCCATTCGTAACGTCATACGTGCTTGTTAGGCGACGTATGCGACTCAGGTTGGCTCCGCTCAACTACTTGACTTGGACTTACCCGCTCGTCTCGACTCCGCTCCTTGCGGGAACGGGGACCGACTCGGTTGTCGACTTACTTACTGGAGAATCGCCTCGCGACTCCTTTTCCTGAAGTTGGGTGACACAGTTGGGACACAAACCGCAACCGGCAACGTCACGGCGCGGGGAATGACGTTAGGATGCCACACTATCGGGTGTGCGCGATCCAGCGATTCGTCGCGTCCAGCACCGCCAGCACGCTCGCGGTTTCCGCACTCTCACGGATCTCGCAGCTACCCGTCAGCAGCGCACTCGTGCGCGCGAACCGCGCCGTCACGCCGACGAAGACGAACTCGCGATCGAACGCCTCGATCAGACGGACGCCATCCAGCGCCAATGCGCGGTCGCTCGGCTCCGCCTGCGCCAGCGCCTGCAACGCCGCCCGCGCCGCGAGCTCGATCCGCGACCGCTCGTTCTCCATCCCCTCCGCTTCACCAACGAACGTCTCGTCACCCTTCTTCAGCGTCACGCGGCAGGCAATGCCTTTCGCGCGAGAGCGGCGCACTTCGACGTCCTCGAAGTACAGAAGGCGGCCACTAACACGCTCCAACTTGACCGGCAGCACCGGCGTGTTCGCGGCCGCGATCGCGGCGGCTTCCGCCACGATCTTCGCCTCGCGCTCCTTTTCCTTCTCGCGCGCCGCTTCCTTCGACTCCCTCGAGGGCTGCGACTCGAGCGTGGTCGCGACCGAGATCTTGCGGTGATCCACACGCATACCGAGGTGCGCGATCAGTGCGCTCTCGATGTTCCGCACCGTCTGCTTCGGCGTCACTTCCGACGTCGTCAACACATGGATCTCGTCCACTGCACCGTTGTCGCTCGCAATGATTCGCGCCGCGATCACACCGGGCAGCGTCGCCAACAACTCCTCCGCACGCTTGATGGGAAGAACGCTGCCTGCGATCAGAGGCGAAGAGTGCGGGAGCGGCTGCGGCACAGTCATTCAGGGAGTGGGCGATTCAGGCCGGGCTACGGCCCAAGATGGCGGCGAGGAAACGCGCTGTGCCAGAGAGATTTCCGGTAGCTCAACCGGTATGGGTTTTGGCCGGACTATTATGCGGGCGACGATGGGTTTAATCAAGCGCCGATGTGTCCATGAGCAATTGGTAATCTCTAAGCTTGCGGTACAACGTTCGCTCTCCTATCCCCAACAACTCCGCAGCCTTACGACGATTGCCGCGCGTCTCCCGCAACGCCGCCTCAATGGCCGCGCGCTCGATCGCCGCCATCCCCATTCCCGGGCGAATGGTCACCGCAACCGCAGGCGCCGGCTGATCCCGCGGCTCGATGCCGCCGCCCCCAAATGGCACTGCCGCGCCACCTTCCATCGCCCAGGCAGGGCCCTGCCCTCCGCCGAGCGCCGGAGTCGCCGCAACAGCACCGAGTGTGGCATCCGTCACATTGATTGGCGTCCCAAGCGCACCGGCCGTCGCGCGGGCCAGAGCCTCGCGCGCCGCACGTTCCTCGGCGACCTGCCGACGCAGCTCCTCGACCTGCAACTTCAGCTCGACGAGACTGCGGACGATGAACTCCAGCTCCCGGCCTTCGACCCCCGCGCGCTCACGAACGGCGGGGCCTACGTGCACGGGGAGAAACCGCGCCGAACCGCCCTCGCGAATCGGGCGGGGAATGTCGGCGGGTCCGATCTCGCGCCCAGGAGCCAGCACGACCATGCTCTCGACGAGGTTGCGAAGCTCCCGCACGTTGCCCGGCCACGCATACTCCACGAGGATCTCCAGAGCGTCGGGCGAAATGCCGCGGAACGGCCGGTCATGTTGTCTGGACAGTTCCGTGATGAACTGCCTGACGAGGATCGGGATGTCCTCGCGACGCTCGCGCAACGGCGGCAGGTAGATGCTCAGGACGTTCAGCCGATAATAGAGGTCGGACCGGAAGCGACCGTCTTCGACCCCAGCGCGGAGCGGATTGTTCGACGCGGCCACGACGCGGACGTCGACCGGAATGGTCTGCACCCCGCCGACCCGCGTGATCTCGCGCTCCTCGAGCACGCGGAGGAGCTTCACCTGCGTCGCGAGCGGAACGTCGCCGATCTCATCGAGGAACAGCGTGCCGGTGTGCGCAAGCTCGAACCGGCCGATGCGACGCTCGGCCGCTCCAGTGAAGGCGCCCTTCTCATGACCGAACAGCTCGCTCTCGAGTAGCGTGTCCGGTAATGCGCCGACGTTGACCGCGATGAACGGCCTCGTGCGCCGTGGACTCAGCCGGTGAATCGCGCGGGCCACGAGCTCCTTGCCTGTCCCGCTCTCCCCCTCGATGAGCACCGTGCTCGACACCGGGGCGATCTGCTCGACCTTCACGAGCACCTCACGGATCGCCTCCGACTGGCCGATCAGCCCCGTTAGGCTCGCGAGGCGCCGGCGGTCGAGCACGCGGCGTATCGCGTCGGAGACCTCGGCCGGCACAATCGGCTTGGCGTAGATCTCGGAATACCCGATGACGCGCAGTCGCTCGTCGATCTCCGGGTCCCGCACGTCTGCGAGCCCCACGACCACAACGCCTTCCCAGAGCATCTCGCGGACGAGCGCCACGTTCTGCGGATCGACGAGCGCGCCCGTCATCACGATCACGTCAGGGCGCTCTCGCCGGATCGCACCGCGTACGTCGTCCAGTGGCGACACCACTGCCGTCTCGACGCCGGATCGCTCGAGCTCGGCGTTGAGCCGAACGGCCGGCTCGACGTCCGTCAGGCTGATCAGAACTTTCAAGGGCGTTGGGTGGCTGAACTGGTGCCCGAATGATCGGTCCGATCGCCCCGCACGATGGCTACGGCATGGTCCACGATCGGGATGAGCGCGTGCAGGGCGTCGCGTACGCCGCTCGTCGATCCGGGCAGATTGATGACGAGCGTGCGGTGACGCGACCCCGCAACGCCGCGCGAGAGCGCCGCCCGCGGAAATGCGTCGATACACACGACGCGCAACCGCTCGGCGATGCCCTCGGCTTCCCGCTCGAGAACGGCGCGCGTCGCCTCCGGCGTGTTGTCGCGAGCGGACAGCCCCGTGCCTCCGGTCGTGAGCACCAGATCGGCCGCGTCCTGGTCGCACCAGGCGAGCAGCTGCCTAACGATCTCGACGGAATCGTCGGGCACCAGGGCTCGCCCGGCCAGGCTGTAGCCGCGTTCACCGACCCAGGCTGCGATCGCGTCACCGGATCCATCCGAGCGGTCACCGCGCGCGCCGGCGTCGGAGATGGTGAGAATGGCGACGCGCATTCCGTTCGCTGCCCGTGTTCGCTGCCCGTAATCCCCCTCGCCTACAGGTGGCTCCCGTTCTTGTAGAACGGCGTCTTCACCACCTCGGCCGTCACGATCTTCCCGCGAATGTCGATGCCGAGCATGCTCCCCGGCTTGGCGTGGGCGGTCGGCAGGTAGCACGTGCCGATCGGCACGTTGAGTGACGGGCTCAGCGTCCCGCTGCACACCACGCCGCTCGGCTCGCCGTTGCACACGACGGAGTAACCGTGGCGCGGGAACGCCCGCTCGGACGTCGTGAACCCCACCAGCTTTCGCGGGATACCGTGCTCCTTCTGCCTAACGAGCGCCTCGCGTCCCACGAAGTCGCCCTTCGCCATCTTCACGATCCACGCGAGGTTTGCCTCGAGCGGCGTAACGGTATCATCGATGTCGTTGCCGTATAGCGCCATCCCCATCTCGAGCCGCAAGGAGTCGCGGCATCCGAGCCCGGCCGGCGTCACCTCGCCGCTCGCGGTGAGCGCCTTCCAGATGTGCGTCGCGTTCGCGTTGTCGAAGTACAGCTCGAACCCATCCTCGCCGGTATACCCGGTGCGCGAGACGATGATGTCCGGTATCCCGGCGACCGTGCCGACGCTGAAGTGGTAATACTTGATCGACGCGAGATCGACGTCGGTGAGCGGCTGCAGGATGCGCGCGGCCTGCGGTCCCTGCAGCGCGAGCAGCGCGACTTCGTCGCTCACATCCTCGATGCTCGCCTCGAACCGGTCGAGGTGTTGACTGATGTGGGCACGGTCCTTCCCGGCGTTCGACGCATTCACGACCATCATGAGGTGGTCGTCGAAGCGGTAGACGAGGCAGTCGTCCTCGAACGTGCCGCGCTCGTTCAGGATCGACGAGTAATGCGCCTGGCCTACGGTGAGCGCACCGACGTCGTTCGTCGTGACATGGTTGACGAACTTCACCGCATCCGCGCCGCGGACGATGAACTCGCCCATGTGGCTGACATCGAACAGCCCCGCACGCTCCCGCACGGCCTTATGCTCCGTCGTGATCCCGGTTGGGTACTGCACGGGCATCTCGTAGCCCGCGAACGGCACCATCTTGGCGCCAAGCGAGACGTGGGTATCGTGAAGTGGCGTGCGCTTGAGCGTCGCGCCGGCGTCGGTCGAGGTCATTGGTCGTGCTCCTGCGGTACCAAGGGGACAAATAGCAACAACAACAGCGAAGGCAGGAATATGCCGGTCTGGCAGGTAGCGGCGAAAGGCCAATCGAGTCTCGTGACGCTCTCGATGCTTACCGCGCTCACGCTCACGCCGTTGCCGGCCCGGGCACAGTTCGCCGCGCTGGGTGGCAAGACGGCCGGCGCGCAGGTGCTCGTGGTCGGAAGCTATCACATGAGCAATCCGCGTCTGGACGCGGTGAACATCACCGCGGACGACGTGCTCGCGCCGAAGCGACAGCGCGAGATCGAAGACCTGGCCTCACGTCTCGCGCGCTTCCAGCCGACGAAGGTCGCCGTCGAGATCCCGTTCGGCCGGGACTCGGCATCGAACGCACTGTACCGCCGCCATCTCCGGGGTGAGCACGCGCTCGACCGTTCGGAGATGCAACAGCTCGGCTTTCGCGTGGCGAAGGCGGCGGGCCTCCCGCGCATCTACGGGATCGACTACGATCTCGACGTCAACGTCGGTGCCGTGCTCGTGTGGGCGCTCGCCCACGGACAGCCGGAGCTCGCGACGGCCGCCCAGTCCCTGAGCGCGCGACTGGTTGCGGAAGCGGACAGTGTGATGAAACACGCCACTGTCACCGAGATCATGACGACACTCAATTCCGCACGGGCCGATTCGGCCCACGGCATCTACATGGCCGCTTTGCGAGTCGGCGCCGATACCAGCTATCCCGGCGCCACGATGACGGCGCGCTGGTACGAGCGGAACCTCAGGATCGTGTCCAACGTCCTGCGCCTGATCGAGGCACCGTCCGATCGCGTGCTCGTCATCATCGGCGCGGCACACGGGCCGATTCTTCGCGAGCTGCTGGGACGCGTGCCCGGCGTGCGCGTGATGCCACCGGGCGACGCGTTGCGGTGACCCGTCCTACCTAACGTGCTTCACGGCCGGCGTCGCGACGCATCTCGCGATCGGTGACCGTGCGGATGTCACCCACCTTCGGCGGCTCGCCAGTCACCATGGCCTTCGCAACCTCGAACAGCACCACCGGCTGTGGCTTCGTCACCTTCATGTAGGTGGCCGATCGCGCCTCGACGAGAATGAGTGCAATGCGCGGATCGTTGGGCGAGCCATCACGGTGTCCGCCTTCGTCGCCGAGCCACGCCTTCCAGTCGGGCTTGTAGAGCTCGCGTATCAGTTCGCGGTCCGTGCTGACGGTTGCGACGCCCGCCACGGATACCCACTCGCGGGACCTGTCTTTGTAAAAGGCCAGATTCACGTTCGGGTCGCCCATGAGATCGTCGAGCTTGTGCGCCTCCACGTTCGTCATGAACCAGAAGTCGGCCCCACTGGTCCGCTCCTGCACCTGCATCGGCCGTGACACGAGTTGCCCGTCCGCGCGGCGCGTCGTGAACATCGCGATCTCGATGCCGTCGATGAGATGGTAGAGGTCGTCGAGCTTCTTCTCGGTCGATACGGCATTGTCGCTATTCCTGGTTACCGCTTTGTCGGCCATCGTCGATCACCTCGTGCGTTGATCCGGCGTGAAGGTTGGAGCCCCATCATAGGGCAGGACACGTGCCCATAGTCGGCGGAGTGCCGGGAGATCTTCGGCCAGGTGCGCCCTCTTGACCTTCGCCGCCGTGCGCGGGAACATATCCGCGCTGTCGTCCTGCACCACTCGGTCGTACCCTCGGCGTTGCGCCGCCACCTGCCACGGAGGAATGAGGATGACCGTGCTATTCGTGGGAATGAGCCACGCGACCGCGCCGCTCGCGACGATCGAGCGCATGGCCTACACCACGGATGGCACAATCGCCTCCCTGGCCTGCATAACGAGTGACGATCGGAGCGCCGCGCTGCCGCTTCGCGAGCTCGTCATCCTGTCCACGTGTCACCGCGTCGAGCTCTACGGCGTCGCCGCCGATGATGTCACGCGGCCGAGCGTGGCACTCGACGCCATGTCTCGCCTGCTCGCGGACCGCGCGGGCGACGCCAGTGCGGATGCCGCGAGCGCCCTCGACGCGCAGACGCGGCGGCTCGTCGGAACCGAAGCGACGCGCCATCTCTTTCGTGTTGCGGCAGGTCTGGAGTCGATCGTGCTCGGTGAAACCGAAGTGCTGACGCAGGTGTCGGCGGCGCTGGCCCTCTCCATCCGCGTTGGCGCGGCGGGGCCGACACTGACGCCGCTATTCGAAGCAGCAGTGCGTGCCGGGCGTCGCGCGCGCGCCGAAACCGCGATCGCGTCGGTACCAGCCAGCGTCAGCTCGATCGCCGCGGAGTTGGCGGAGGAGCTCGCAAACGAGCTGCGTGGCCGCCGTGCGTTGTTCGTCGGCGCCGGCAAGGTCGGTCGCCTGGCAGCCAAGTCGCTTCGGACGCGTGGCTTCTGGGAGATGTCGATCGTCGCCGGGCCAGCGGAAGAGGGGGAAGCGCTCGCGAGTGACCTGGGCGCGACGCTGGTCTCGCCGGACGCCGTGGGCCCGGCGATCGCGGAGAGCGATCTCGTTTTCGCTTGTGCGGGCGCCCCGGCGACGATCGACGCGGCGTTGGTGCGACAGGCGATGCGTGGTCGCATGGCTCGTCCGGTGGCGTTCATCGACCTCGCTGCCGGTGACACGCTCGATCCGGCCGTCGCGGAGCTTGCCGGAGTACGGGTGGTCGGGCCGGCGGAGCTCCGCGAGCGCATCGACGTGGCGATTGCAGGACGGCGTCGCGAAGCGCCGCTCGTGGAGACGATCGTCGAGGAAGAGTTGCGCGTCCTGCGCGCTCGCGCGGAAGGCAGCTCGCTCAGCGGCATCGTCGCGGCGCTTCGCGGGCGCGCCGAGGAGATCCGTCAGCGCGAGCTGTCGCGCGCGCTGGCCCGTCTGCCCGACGCGGACACCGCGGTGCGCGCTCAGCTCGAGTGGCTCTCGGTGTCGCTCGTCAACAAGCTGCTCGACGAGCCGACGCGGCGCCTGCGCGCGGAGGCCGGCCCGACCAACCCGTACGCCGACGTCACGCGCGAGCTGTTCGGGCTTCCGGTCGAGCGCACCGACCGGCCGACCGCCTAACGCCGAACGGGTTCAGCCTCCGAGCGCCGCAGCAACCTCCGCGGCGTGACCGGTGGCGTTCACCTTCTCGAAGACGTGCGCGATGCGCCCATCGCGATCAATGAGAAACGTCGTGCGTTCGACGCCCATGTACGTCCTGCCGTAGTTTTTCTTCTCTTTCCACACCCCGTACCGCTCGGCCACGGAGTGATCGGTGTCGGCCAGCAGCGTGAACGGCAGCTGGAACTTCTCCTTGAACTTCGCCTGTGCGGGGACGGAGTCAGGACTCACGCCCAGAATGACTGCATCCAGTCCCTCGAACCGAGGGAAGGCGTCGCGGAACTCGCACGCCTCGATGGTTCACCCAGGGGTGTCGGCCTTTGGATAGAAGTAGAGGACGACACGCTTGCCCACCTGATCGGAGAGCGTGAGCGGCTCATTCTGATCGGTGAGCAGCGTGAAGTCCGGCGGAGTCGTGCCGACTGCTGGCATTGGGGCTGGGTGAAGGTGAATGGGAACCGGAAATCGCGAACGACAAAGCTCGTCGTAGAGAAAAAGGTTCGGCGCGTCAGAGGCCTTCGTTCCCGATGAGCGCCGCCATCACCGCCTTTTGCACGTGCAGGCGATTTTCGGCCTCGTCCCACACGCAGCTCTGCGGACCATCGATCACGTCGGTGGTCACCTCTTCACCGCGGTGGGCCGGCAGGCAATGCAGGAAGATCGCTTCACGCGTGGCGCGCTTCATGACCGCGCCGTTGACCGTGAAGCCCGCGAAGGCCTTCTCGCGCTCCTCCTGCTCCTGTTCCTGTCCCATCGACGCCCAGACATCGGTGTTGACGACGTGCGCGCCCTCGGCCGCCTCGTTAGGATCGCGAACGAGCGTGACGTTCCCTCCCGCCAGGCCGCGAGCGAGGATGGCCGGATCGGGGTCGTAGCCCTCGGGGCATGCGAGCGCGAGCTCGAAGCCGAGTCGATAGGCGGCATTGATCCACGAATTCGCCATGTTGTTGCCGTCGCCGATCCACGCAACCTTCTTCCCCTCGTAGGTGCCGAGCTGCTGACGCATCGTGAGCAGATCGGCGAGGACCTGGCAGGGATGCAGGAGGTCGGTCAGCCCGTTGATGACGGGGACGCGCGAATACTGTGCGAGCTGCTCGACGTCGGAATGCGCGAACGTCCGGATCATGATCCCATCCACATAACGCGACAGTACGCGAGCGGTATCGGGAATCGGCTCACCGCGGCCCATCTGAACGTCGCGCGACGACAGGAACAGCCCATGCCCGCCAAGCTGCGACGCTCCGACCTCGAACGAAACGCGCGTGCGTGTAGAGGACTTGAGGAAGATCATCGCCAGCGATTTCCCGGCGAGCGGCTTCTTCGTGTACGCGCCGCTTCGCATCGACTCGGCGAGTTCGAACAGCCGGTCGAGCTCGGGTTTCGTGAAGTCCGGGATGGATAGGAAATGGCGTGGCATGCGCGGGAATCGGGAATCGGGAATCGGGAATCGGTCCACCGAACGGGAACCGGGAATCGTGGCAGATCGAAACGACCGCCATCGATTCCCGATTCCCCATTCCCGATTCCCTACAAAATGTACCGGCGTAGATCCTCGTCTTCCATCACCGGACGCAAGCGATCGTTGACGACGTCGCGGTCGACGGTGATCGCGGCGGTACCACGATCGGGCAGCTCGTAAAGCACGTCTTCGAGCAGCGTGGTCATCACCGTGTGGAGGCGACGCGCGCCGATGTTCTCCATCCGTCCGTTCACACTCGTCGCGATCCGGGCGATCTCCGCGATCCCATCTGCCGTGAAGGTGAGCTTCGCGCCCTCGGCCTCGACGAGCGCCGCATACTGCTTCGTCAACGCGTTCTCGGGCTCCGTCATGATGCGCACGAAGTCCTCCTCGGTGAGCGGCTTGAGCTCCACGCGGATCGGAAACCTGCCCTGCAGCTCGGGAATGAGATCGCTCGGCTTGGAGACGTGAAACGCGCCGGCAGCGATGAACAGCACGTGATCGGTCTTCACCATGCCGTACTTCGTCTGCACGTTCGAGCCTTCGACGATGGGAAGAAGGTCCCGCTGCACCCCCTCACGCGACACATCGGGACCACCGGTCATCTCGCCGCGAGCGCCGGCGATCTTGTCGATCTCGTCGAGGAAGATGATGCCCAGCTTCTCGACCCGCTCCAGCGCGTCGGCCGTGACGTCTTCGAGGTCGATGAGCTTCTCGAACTCCTGCTCGAGCAGAATGCGCCGCGCTTCCGACACCTTGACCGTGCGCTTCTTCTTGCGCTTCGGCAACATGTCCTGAAGCATCTCGGTGAAATTTTCCATCCCCTCGGGCGCGCCCTGCGGAACCATCATGTCGAACATCGGCCCGTGCTGTGTGACCTCGACCTCGACTTCGCGTGTCTCGAGCTGGCCATCGATGAGCAGCTGCTTGAGCTTCTCGCGAGTCCGCTTGTAGCGCTCCATCGCAGCATCGCGGTCGGTCTCGTGCAGGACGGATCCGTCGCTGCCCACGACGAACACGCCCGGCACGCTCGAGGTGCCGTGCCCGCTCGGCGCCGTGGCTGCCGCCGGTGCCGCCGCAGGGGCGGTCCTGACTTCCGCAGGGACCGGAAGCAGAAGATCCAGCAGCCGCTCGTCGACCTTCTCGTGCGCCAGGTCCTCGACGTCTCCCTCCCGCTCGTTGCGCACCATGTCGATCGCGCTCTCGACGAGGTCGCGCACCATGGCCTCGACGTCGCGACCGACGTACCCGACCTCGGTGAACTTCGACGCCTCGACCTTCACGAACGGCGCGCCCGCCAGCTTCGCGAGCCGTCGCGCGATCTCCGTCTTGCCGACGCCCGTGGGCCCGATGAGGATGATGTTGTTCGGGGAGATCTCGTCGCGAATGGCGTCCGGAGCGCGCTGGCGCCGCCACCGGTTGCGAAGCGCGATGGCTACAGCTTTCTTCGCGTCACCCTGCCCGACGATGTATCGATCGAGCTCGGAGACGATCTGCCGCGGCGTGAGATCAGCCAGGCGTGCGACGACCTGCTGCGTTCGGTTGCTTGGCATAGGGATGTCGAAGACGTGCGGGAGGCGGGCGTTCCGGGTCAGCCCTAAGCCTCGAGCACCGTGATGTTCGTGTTGGTGTAGACGCAGATCTCGCCAGCGATCTCCAGGCCGCGACGGACGACCTCCGCAGGCGAGAGCGTGGTCGCAGACACGAGGGCGCGCGCGGCCGCCAGCGCGTACGAGCCGCCGGATCCGATCGCGAGAATGCCATCGTCAGGCTCGATGATGTCACCGGTGCCCGAGATGACAAATCCGTTATGCCGGTCCACGACCGCGAGCAGGGCCTCCAGTCGCCGCAGCACGCGATCGCTGCGCCAGTCCTTCGCCAGCTCGACGGCGGCGCGAGACAGGTTGTTCGGGTAGCGCTCGAGCTTCTCCTCGAACTTCTCGAACAGGGTGAACGCGTCGGCGGCGCTGCCCGCGAACCCGGCGAGCAATTGCCCTCCGCGCAGCGCGCGGACCTTCTGGGCGTTGGACTTCATGACAGTGTCGCCGACAGTCACCTGACCGTCGCCGCCGAGCGCCACCTTGCCGTCTCGGCGGACCGCGAGGATGGTCGTCGCGCGAATGCGCGGAAGCGTGCTTTCCATCCCGGAAAGATAGCCGCTCGCCGGTCGGCTCACGGCAACACGACGTGCTACCTGATGCGCAGGCGGGGGTTTCCCTCGGGAGGCGTGTCTTCGCTAAGCGTATTGCCGCGCTTCACGACACCGTCCGCCGCCGTCATGATCGGCGCCTCGCGATCACCACGAATGGCGCTCGGTGGACGCGGAGGCGGGCTATCGGCTAGCCCCGGAGCCACCGGAACTGCCGATCGCGGTGCCGTCGCCGAGCTCGCGGCCCCGGTGCGGGAGGTCGTGCGCTTCTCCCCGCGGCGAGCCGGACCGCGGAAGAGGAGCACCTCGCGCAGGTACCGGCGATTGAGCCATCCCCCAGCGGCAAGCAGCAATGCGCCGATCAGGATCGACAGGGTTCCGAACCGCCAGGTGTCGCGCCCGATCATCGCAGCCGCGACGGCCATGATCCCGATGCCCACGAGCGTCTCGCCACCCCGGTGTCGCTCGACCCGCTCTCGTCGCCGCCGCTCGCGCGACTGCGAAAACCCCTCGGGCAGCTGTGCATCGAGCACGAGCCCAAGGCCGAGAATCGCGACGACCACACCGATGAATAGCGGGACCTGTTCGAGGCGCATGTCGGCTATCCTTGCAAAAAGAAGGCGAGCAAGGGGGTTACGCTCGCGGATGAGCCTTGCGGTAAACCTGCTTCAGCCGTTCGACGCTTGTGTGGGTGTAGATCTGCGTGGTCGAGATGGAAGCGTGTCCGAGCAACTCCTGCACCGCGCGAAGGTCCGCCCCGGCATCGAGGAGGTGTGTCGCGAACGTGTGGCGCAGGGAATGGGTGCTCAGCCCGGCGCTCTCGTCCACCTGCGCCAGGAACCTGGTTACGATCAACTGAATGGAGCGGGTGCTGAGCCGTTTGCCCTGGGCACTGAGGAAAAACGCCATGCGATCCACCTTGCCACCGACGGTGCGTGCGAGCTCGTCACGCTTCGCCTCGTAATTCCTGAGCGCCAGCGACGCGTGGTCGCCCACCGGGATAATGCGCTGCTTCCGTCCCTTCCCCGTGACCTTCACCTGCTGGGACACGAGATCGAGCGCCCCGCGATCGATCCCGCGCAACTCCGACAGCCGCATCCCGGTCGAGTAGAACAGCTCGAGGATCGCCAGGTTGCGGACGTCGTTGTAGCGACCTTCCGACGCGCGCACCTCCGCGGCCTGAAACACGAGATCGATCTGAGCGCGGTCGAGGTAGCTCGGCAGGTATCGCTCGAGCTTCGGGGAGCCGACTGCCCGGGCCGGGTTGGCATCCACGACCTCGTTGCGGTGCAGAAAGCGGTAGAAGCCCCGAACCGCCGACAGTGCGCGCGCGATGGAGCGCTTGGATAGCCCGCGCCGAGTCAGGTGGGCGAGAAATCCGCGGATCGCCAGGCGGTCGACGCCCTGCCACGACCAGCCCTCACCGCCGTAATAGCTCGAGAAAAACGTGACGAGCTCGGACAGGTCGCGCTCGTATGCCAGCAGCGTATTCGGCGACACATCGCGCTCGCTGCGCAGATGCTCGAGGTACTCGGCCAGCTCCGACGACGACGCCGATACCGATGCGGCCGGACGCTCACGCTCGCGCGCGTTAGGCGTCGAGGCGCGTGTCCGGCGGGCGCTCACGCGATTGCCGCTCCGGTGAGCCCGTTCGCGCTGCTCCACTCATCCATCACCCGGAGCGCGCGCTCGGCGAGGAGCTCGCGCTTCCGTCGCTTGTCCCGAACCGGCGCGTCGAGATCGTCGAGCAGGCCGAAGTTCGCGTTCATCGGCTGGAAGTGGCGCGGATCCGCTTCGCGAAGGTACCGATACAGCGCCCCAAGCATCGTGGTCGGCGGCGGGACGACCGGCTCGTCACCGGTAAGCATCCTCGCCAAGTTGATGCCCGCCAACAACCCAGTCGCGGCGCTCTCGGTGTAGCCCTCGACGCCCGTCAGCTGCCCCGCGAACAGCGTCATGGGATCGTCGCGGAGTGACAGATGCGGCGTGAGCGCGGCTGCAGCGTTGACGTAGGAGTTCCGGTGCACGGAACCCCAGCGCAGGAACTCCGCCTCGGCGAGTCCGGGGATCATGCGAAACACGCGCTGCTGCTCGCGGGTCCGGAGGCGCGTCTGAAAGCCGACGAGGTTCCACATGCGCCCGCCGCGATCTTCCATCCGAAGCTGCGCGATCGCGTAGGCATCACGTCCGGTGCGCGGGTCACGAAGACCGACCGGCTTCATTGGGCCGAAGCGGAGCGTCTCGCGGCCACGCCGGGCCATCTCTTCGACCGGCATGCACCCTTCGAAATAGGGGATAGGGTCGAAGTCCTTACCCTCGTATTGATCGGCGGCGACGAGCGCGTCCAGGAAGCCCTCGTACTGTTCCCGCGTGAACGGGCAATTCACGTACGCGCCCTCGCCCGCGAGATCGGGACCGCCGCCTGACGCGGCCGCACCGGCCATTGTCTCCTTACCGTACCGAGACGCGCGGAAGACGATGCCCGCATCGATCGATTCACCGGAGACGATGGGGGCGATGGCGTCGTAGAACGCAAGCGACTCGACGCCGAGGCGTGACTGGATCGTCGCGGACAGAGCGTCGGAGGTGAGCGGGCCGGTTGCCACGATGCCGGGGGAAGGCAGTGCCGCGACCTCGTCACACACGACATCGATGCGCGGATGTGCCGTGACCCAGCCGTGCACGGTTGCCGAGAAGACATCGCGGTCGACCGCGAGCGCCGACCCACCCGGTACTCTCGCTTCGTCGGCGGCCCGCAGGATCATCGAGCCGAGTCCGCGCATCTCGGCCTTGAGCAGTCCGTGGGCGTTCGAGGTCTCGGTGCTCTTGAACGTGTTCGAGCAGACGAGCTCCGCGAGACGGTCGGTGCGATGTGCGGGCGTTTCGCGGCGAGGGCGCATCTCGTGGAGCACGACGTGACACCCGCGCTCCGCGAGCTGCCAGGCCGCCTCGCTTCCGGCGAGACCGCCCCCCGCGATGTGCACGACCTTTGGGTTGTCGCTGTGCTCCCGGTTCAACGCGCTCGACATGCGGGGAATGATAGCATCTCGAGCGCGAGCTCGTCGGGCGCCACGAAGCGCGCGAAGTACGGCCGCGCTACGCGGCGTGCTCGGTCAGACGACGCGTGCCGCGCGATCGCTCCGGGACCGTGTCTCCGGCACCGGCTGGTTTCGCGGACGACGGAGCGCTCACGATGAGCACGACCGCCGCGACGATGACGGCCATGGCAATGCCGGTGCGTGCGGTTACTGACTCTCCCAACACCGCCCAGCCAAGCAGCACCGCGACGACCGGGTTTACATACGCGTGCGTCGCCACGCGCGACGGCGTGGAAACACGCATGAGCCACAGGTAGGCGCTGAACCCGACGAGCGCGCCTGCGATCACCAAATACGCGATGGCCGCAAACGACGCCGGCGTGATGGCAGCGACGGACAGCGACCGATGCTCTCCCAATGCGATCCCAAGCCCCAGCGAAAGAACAGCACCCGCGAGCATCTGCATGCCCGTCGCGCGCGCCGCCGAAGCCGGGAGCGCCACACGACGCGAGTAGAGCGCACCGGCCGACCATGTCAGGGCGGCCGCTGCCAGCGCTGCGACGCCTAACAAGTCGATGCCCGTGCCGGGGGACATGAGCGACGGCCAGATCAGAATCGCCAAGCCGCTGAACCCGACCGCGACCCCAGCGAGGACGCGCGGGACAGGAGCGCGCCCGGAGCTCACGCCCTCGAGCACCACCATCCATAGCGGCGTCGTAGCGAGGATGAGCGAGGTAATCCCCGACGGCACCGACAGCTCCGCCCAGCTCACGAGCGCGGTACCGCCGACGATCAGGAGCGTTCCCACGATGAACGCCTCACGCCACGCGCGCAGGTTCGCGCGGGTGGATGGGGGTGGAGCAAGCCCGGGACCGGGCCTGAGCGCTGACCACCCGTACAACACTGCGCCCGCCACGAGGAATCGCGCACCAGTCATGAGGAACGGCGGCACGCTCTCGACGGCGTATTTGATGGCGAGGTACGTCGATCCCCAGATGAGGTAGATGGCCGCAAAGGCGGCCGCGACCATCAGCGGCGCTGGCGCGCCCGCGCGGTTCCGATCAACGGTCTTCATCTCCAGCCTCACGGGATCGACCGGCGTCAGCGCCGCCGATCGGGATCGTCGACGTTTCCTTCGCGGTGCGCAGGACGATCGTCGTCTTCGTCGAGTGGATCCCATCGAGCGCCCCAATGCGATCGGAGAGGAGCTCGTTGAGTGCGGTGGTATCCCGAACGCGGACCTTCAGCATGAAGCAGTCTTCGCCCGCGATGTGGTGGACCTCCTGGACCTCGGGCAGCGCGACGAGCGCGGCTTCCGTCAGCGGTGCACCTCGGCGCTCGTCCGAGCGAACGAGCACGAACGCGAGCAGTCCGAGATCGACGGCAGCGGGATCGATGTTGGCGTTGTAGCCGCGGACAGCGCCGCGCTCCTCGAGCTTGCGGATCCGCTCGAACACGGCGGACGGCGCCAGGCCGACACGCCTGCCAATCTCGGCGTTCGAGATTCGGGCGTCAGACTGGAGCGTTTCGAGGATGGCGAGGGAGGTCTGGTCGATCATGCACCAAACCTAGCGTAATACAGACGAATCGTCAACGGAATCAGCTATCTACCGGCGATTCGTCTCACGCATAGGGCTCTATGAAGTGGATTCCACTTCCTTACTCTATGCGGCTGGGAGAAGATCGAGCGCCGCGCCAAGCGCATCCGCCATCTGGCCAGCCGTCATGTAGCGTTCGGCCGGATCGACGGCCATCGACCGCCGAAGCACGCTCGCGACCTCGTCCGGGACATCCGCCCGCATGATTCGGACGTCCGGCGGCGGCTGGTCAAGCCGGCGCTGCATCGTCTCGCGCGGGGAGCCACCCGAGAACGGGATGACGCCCGTCAGCATCTCCAGCAGCACGCACCCGAGCGAATACAGATCCGACCGGGAATCGGCCACGCGACGGCCGGCCACCTGCTCGGGGCTCACGTAGTTCGCCGTCCCCACGATGTACTTCTTCCCGTCGCCGGATTCCGTGGCTCGCATTGTCCCCGGCGCACGCGCATGCCCGAAGTCGAGCAGGATTGCCCCGTTAGGCGAGAGGAGCACGTTCTCCGGCTTGACGTCGCGGTGCACGACGCCATGCGAGTGCACGTGGGCGAGCGCGTTCGCGAGGTCGAGCGTAATGCGGACGGCATCGGACACCGGCAAGGCACCTTCGCGAGCCAGCCGCTGGCGCATGGTCTCGCCGTCGATGAACGGCATCGCGAAAAACAGGACGCCCTGGGCCTCGCCGGCGTCCGTGATGGGCACGACGTTCGGGTGCGACATCTTCTGCAGGAGCTGCATCTCCAGCAGAAAGTATTGTGAGCGTTCGACAGCGGCGGATCCGCTCTTCATGAGCTTCACCACCATGCGCTCGCCGTCACGCGCGCGCGTTGCGAGATAGACCCGCGAAGTCGCGCCCGTTCCGAGCTCGCCCGCAATGGACCAGCCCGTCCCGAGCCGCGATTCGATGGCGGCGATGAGATTCATGGGATGTAGTAAGGTTTGACCGTCGGTGATGTGACGACCAAACAGGTTATACCGCCACGGCTTCCTCGGGCTCCGGGCTTGCAGCATCCCACTCATTCCCGCACTTGACGCATTTGCGGAATTCGCCCCGAGTCTTGTTGGACTTCATTTCCGCACCTACGTATCCGCACTCGGGACACTTCTCAGGAACCGGCTTGTCCCAGCAGACGAAATCGCAATTCGGGTAGTTTGAGCAGCCGTAGAACGCCTTGCCGCGTTTCTTCGACCGACGCTCGGCGATCTCACCGCCGTCCTTCGGGCAGATGACTCCCGTCGGCATGGAGCGCGTTCCGCGACACTTGGGAAACCGACTGCAGCCAAGGAAAAAGCCCGACCGGCCGTGGCGCTTGAGCATCATCGCGCCGCACTCGTGGCACGTGTACTCCGTAGGCTCGGCGGGTTTCCGATCACCCTTGAGCGGACGCGTGAACTTACAGGTCTTCGGGTGATTTTCACATGCGACAAAGGGCCCAAAGAATCCGCCCTTGGCCATGAGCCGTCCGCCGCAGTTCGGACACCGTTCCGCCGCCAGGCCCGAAAGGTCGTGCGCCTCCGCGATCAGACTCTCGACCTGGACCGAGTTGAGCGACTTCTCGAACGGGCCATAGAACTCGCTGAGGACGCGGCGCCAGGGCATCGCACCGTCCTCGATCTTGTCGAGCTCACCCTCCATCCCCGATGTGAAGCCGACGTTGAAGATGTCGGGGAACTGCTTGACCATCACGCGCTCGACGCTCTCGCCTAACGCCGTAGGGAAGAACCGGCGCTGCTCGAGCTGCGTGTAGTGCCGATCGACCAGCGTCGTGATGATCTGGGCGTACGTGGACGGGCGTCCGATACCCAGGCGCTCGAGCTCCTTCACGAGGCTCGCTTCGGAGAAGCGCGGCGGGGGCTCCGTGAAGTGCTGCGACGGCGTGACCTCGCGGACAGGCACGCGTTCGCCCTTCTCCAGTACGGGAAGCGCCTGTTCGTCCTCGAGCGCGCGGTGCTCCCCTTCCTCGTGCGCTTCACGATACAGTGCGAGGAACCCCTGGAACTTGATGACGCTGCCCGTCGACCGGAACAGGTACGCGTGCGAGGTCCTCGCCGGCACGTTCGCCTGCGTGAGGTCGTAGTCGACCGTCGTGGTGTCGAACACGGCCGGCGCCATCTGCGACGCCATGAAGCGCTGCCAGATCAGCTGGTAGAGCTTGAACTGGTCGTCCTTGAGATACCGCTTGACGAGATCGGGCCGTCGTGCGGGGTCAGTCGGGCGAACGCTCTCGTGCGCATCCTGGGTGTTCTGTGTGTTCTTGCTGCCGCCGTACAGCATGGGGCCTGACGCGAGGTACTCGGCGCCGAACAGCGTGCGCAGATGGTCGCGAGCCTGCAGCGCCGCGGTCTCGGCGACACGCGTGGAGTCGGTTCGCATGTAGGTGATGAGACCGACTGCGCCCTCAGGCCCAATGTCGATGCCCTCGTACAGGTCCTGTGCGAGACGCATCGTCCGCTTCGATCCGAAGCCGAGCTTCTTTGCGCCTTCCTGCTGGAGCGTGCTCGTGGTGAACGGAGGCGCCGGGTTCTTCCGGCGCTCGCGTCGCTTCACCTCGGTGACGGGGAACGCGCCGACGAAGTCGCCGTTCACCCGTCCTTCGCGGGCGACGGCGGCCGCGACGCGCTCGACCTCCGCGACCATCATCTTCGCGTCGGCATCCTTCCCGATCTCCGGCTTCTTGCCATCGACGTGGTGCAGCCTGGCCGTGAAGCGCTGGCCTTCCTTGTCCATCTGCGCTTCGATCGTCCAGTACTCGACCGGCTCGAACGCGCGAATCTCGCGCTCGCGCTCGACGATGAGCCGCAACGCGACGGTCTGCACCCGGCCAGCCGAGATGCCTTTCTTGACGGTCTTCCAGAGGATCGGGCTCGCCTTGTAGCCCACGAGCCGGTCGAGCACGCGACGTGCCTGCTGCGCCTCCACTTTGCGCTCGTCGATGTGACCGGCCGCCGCGATCGCGCGCTGGACGGCATCCTTGGTGATCTCGTGGAACAGCACGCGCCTAACGGGCGGAGCGCCGCGCCGCCGGATCTGCTCGGCGACGTGCCACGCGATGGCCTCGCCCTCGCGATCAGGGTCGGTCGCGAGGAAGACTTCGCGGGATTCGTGCGCGGCGGCCTTGAGCTCGGCGAGGGTCTTTTCCTTCCCCTCGATGGTCACGTACTCGGGCTCGAACCCTTTCTCGATATCGATGCCGAGCTTCTTCTGGGGGAGATCGCGCAGATGGCCGATGGTGGCCTTCACGCGATACCCGCGGCCGAGGTACTTGCCGATGGTCTTCGCCTTCGCGGGGGACTCGACGATGACGAGCGACGTCGAGCCCGCTGGCGCGGGCGGGCCGAGATCCTCCTCGACAGTCGCCACGGTCTTTCGCCCGCGGGCCTTGGTGGCCGCCTTCTTCTTCTTCGCCGCGGGGCGACGCTTGGTGCCCGCGCCGGGGCGCGCGGCACTGCCCCGCCCCGCGATGCGGCGCGTGACGGTTTCGTCTATTCCATCCGGGGATGGTTGCTTCTTACGAGCCATGCGCTCAGTGAACCGTTGCGTGATCGGGCGACGGGCCTGCGGGATCGTACCCCGCACCCTCCATCAGCGCGCGCAGATCATCGAGCGCGATCCGCCCGTCGATCTGGACCAGCGCCCGCTCGATGACGTGCTCGAGCTCGGCCGTGGTCAACGCGCCGGACCCGGTGAGGGTCAGAAGGTGTCCCCAAGCGTCCGGTGCGAACCGGCCGCGCTCGTGGGGCCCCATCACGCGAAAGGTCATATGATTGTGAACGACCGATGGCGATCCGGTCGTGCGAATTGGAATTTCAGAGAACAGCAGCGACAGGATCTCACCGATCTGTCGCCGATCGTACCCTTCGTACGACAAAAACGCTTCGACCTCCTCGACGTTGGCGTCAGCGGCGAAGCGCTCGCGCAACATCGACAGGAGGTCTGCCAACCGATCATCCATGGCCAAACCTACCCCGCCTTTATAGTAGAGGCAAGCTCAGCGAGTTTTTGCACAAGATGTTGTATATCAAGGACTTCCGCGTTTACGACGTGATCTGCTGTCCCATACAGAATTTCCCGTTCCGCCAGCAGACGCTTGAGCTCGCCAAGCGGATCAGGCCGCGAAAGCAGGGGCCTGGCAGCCCGTTGGGCCCCCAATCGGGCCAGCGCCGTCTCGGGGCGGACCTTCAGGTAAATCAGCTTGGCGGGGGGGCGGACAACCTCCACTACCCCTTTGTTGGTGACCCAACCGCCGCCCGGCGCCACCACCATGTTCCCGCACTGCCGGAGCTCGAGCGTCAGCGCGATCTCCTGCTGCCGGAAGTAGGGTTCGCCGCGAATGGCGAACAGCTCGGAGATCGAGGCGCTCTCGCGACGCTCGATCTCGCGGTCGAAATCCAGGAACGACCGATTGAGATGGGCGGCAAGCGCCTCGCCGGCGACCGTCTTCCCAGACCCGGGCAAGCCCACGAGGATCAGGTGCGGCTTCCCGACGTCAGTGTCGGAGACGATCTGCGACGTGCGAAAGATAGCTGTCATAGTTTCGCCTCATTTCCCCGAGGGAGTCACCCCCGAACTTCTCGATCGCCGCCTGCGCCAGCACGAAGGCCGTCATGGCCTCGGCGATGACGCCCATGGCCGGCACGGCCGTGACGTCACTCCGCTCTGCCGTCGCAGCGGCCACCTCACCCGTCGCAACATCGACGGTCGCCAGCGGACGCATGAGCGTGCTGATCGGCTTCATGGCCACGCGCAGCACGAGCGGCTCTCCCGTCGTCATCCCGCCCTCGAGACCCCCCGCCCTGTTCGTCTTTCGACGCACGTTGCCGGCGAGCGTGCGCCCAGGCGCCGGCTCGATCTCGTCGTGAACCTCGGAGCCCGGTCTCCGGGCCGCCTCGAACCCGATGCCCACCTCCACGCCCTTCACCGCCGGAATGGACATCAGCGCGGCGCCGAGCCGGCCATCGAGCTTCCGGTCCCACGAAACATGCGAGCCCAGACCGACCGGCAGACCGCGACAAACGACCTCGCAGATTCCGCCCAGCGTATTGCCTTCCCGCTTGATCGCGTCGATGCGCGCGATCATCGCGCTCTCCGCCTCACGATCCAGCGTTCGCAACGGCGATTCGTCGGACACCGCATTGATGTCGGCCGGCAGCGGATCCGGCACGGTAACATCGATTCCGCCCAGGTGCACCAGGTGACTTCCGATCTGCACATCGAGCTCGGCGAGCAGGCGCTTGCAGATCGCCCCCGCGGCCACGCGGGCCGTGGTCTCTCGTGCCGAGGCACGCTCGAGAATGTCGCGGGCGTCGTCACGGTCGTACTTGAGTATCCCCGTGAGATCGGCGTGACCGGGCCGCACGCGGGTGACCGCACGTCGCCGAGGATCGGGATCGCCCTCGCGCGGCGCCGGGTCCATGACGTCCTGCCAATTCTTCCAGTCGCGGTTCGCGATCAACATCGCGATCGGCGATCCAACGGTCTGCCCCGCGCGCACACCGGACAGAAACTCGACCGCGTCGCGCTCGATCTGCATGCGACGCCCCCGCCCATACCCCTGCTGCCGTCGCGACAGCTCGACGTCCACGTGCTCGGCGAGCAGTGGCAGTCCCGCGGGCATTCCTTCCAGCACGCTGACCAGGGCGGGTCCGTGTGATTCTCCAGCGGTGGTGAAGCGGAGCATTGCGTATTAGTCACCCCAAACTGCGCGAGCCCGACACAGGGTCGGGCTCGCGAGACGAAGCGGATCAGTGAAGAAGTGCGTCGCTAATGAATGTCGCTCGCGTGCACATCAATCATAACCAATCCTAAGGGTCGGGCACCGAGTAGAGCGTGCTATCCGAACGCGTCAGCGAGGACGGCCCGTTCGCCCGGTACCCTAGTTGGAGAGACTGCGGAGTTGTCGGTCAGCGAGCGCCGCCGGGGGGGCGAACCGCTTCCCCCTCGTCGACGATGTGCGGCGTGATGAGAACCAGCAGGTCGCGCTTCTCCTCGCGGGTATCGCTCTGCGAGAACAGCTTGCCGATCAACGGCAGCTCGCTGAGGAACGGAATCCCCGAGCGGTTGCGAATGACCTGCGTCTGCGTGAGCCCACCGATGACTGCGGTCTCGCCGTCGGCGACGAGCAGCTGATTGTCGGCGCGGCTCTTGTCGAAGAAGAACCCAAGGTCGCCACCGACGACGTTCAGCCGCGACTGCTCGGCGTGCACGGTCATACGGATCTGGCGATTGCTCGTGATGTGTGGAGTGACGCGCAGAATGATGCCGCTCTCCTTCAACTGCACGGTCGCGCGCGCCGGGACACCGGCCGTACCCGAGCTTCCGGCGTCGATCACGCGGATCGGCGTTTCCTGACCGACGAGGATCTCGGCCATGCGGTTGTCGAGCGTCACGATGCTCGGCTCCGCCTGGAGGTCGGCGAGGTTGTTCTCGCGGAGCGCGTCGAGGAACGTCGTGAGGCTGAACTTCCCGATCGCCGTCGAGAACAGGAGGTTGAGCGCCGAGCCGATGCGATACTTGCGGGTCGCGTTCCCAACAGCGGCCAACGCCTCACCGCCCAGCGTCACCTGCGACTCGAGCGTGGTGGTCGGGGTGGCGCCGCCGTACGAGTGTGGGGCAAGGGTGTTGAAGAACGCGTCCGGGCTGGCGAGATCGTAGCTGACTCCCAGCTGCTCGATCGACGTGCGGTTGACCGAGATGATCTTGGCGCGCAGCGCCACCTGCGGCGTGCGGACGTCGAGATCCTTGATGTAGCTCATCATGTCCGGCAACCGCGACGCGACCTCTGTGACGAGGAGCGTGTTGGTCGACGTGTCGGCGACGACGCCTCCGCGCACGATGCACGTGGCGGCACCCTGCATGTTCTGCTGCGGCGTTCCGTTGCCCGACGCAGCCGTCGTGAGGCCCGCCTTCGAGCAGTCCTTCGAGAGCAGCGAGGAAATTGTGCCGACCAGCCCCGCGGCGTTCGCGTAGTTGATCGAGACGAGCTGCGTGGTCAGCGGCTCGTTCGCTTCCTTCGCGAGAATGTTGGCGTAGCTGTCGACCGAGATGATGCCGGTGTTCTCTTCGGACGCGGCGAGCCCCTGCGCCTGCAGAATCGCCTGCAGCGCGACATCCCACGGCTGGTCCTTGATCTCGGCCGTGACCGTGCCCTGCACGTCCTTGCCGATCACGATCGTCCGACCGGAGAACGTGGCGAACGCGGCGATCACGTCCCGAATGTCGGAGGTCTGATACGTAACGGTGATCCGCTGCTGCTGCGAGCGCTGCGCGTTGAAGGTCAGCTTCTCCGCCGCTGCGGCGTCGGCCCTCGCCGTCTCGGCCTTCGACTCACGAGCGACCGAGCCGGTTGCCGTCACCGTCGTACCCGCGCCGGCGTGCCAGGCCGTGAACTTCTCGGCGCCGGTCACGGCGATGCGGATCTCGTTTTCGCTTCGGGTGATCTCGTATTCGCGCGACCGATCCAGCTCGAGCACGAGGCGGACGACGTCCGCTTTGTACTGCCCGAGGCGGAGGTTGGTGATGCCGGCACGTGGGACCTTGTCATACATGGTCGCCGGCAGGCTGAGCTTCGCGCCGGTGAGGTCGAGCACGACACGATCCGGGCCGGTCAGGACGAAGTCCTGGACCTCGACCGGGCCGCTCAGAGCAACCACGACTTCAGCGCGTCCCGAGGAGGGGACGATGCTGACGGCGGTGACGGCGGTGACGGCGGTGACGCCTGCACGCGCGTTCGCGGGTACAGGGGCCGTGACGTGCGCGGCGCTTGCGCGGCCGGCGCTCGCCAGCAGGGCGGCGGCCGTCAGTGCGACCAGCGTACAGACTCGACTCATTTCGTCCTCGCTTGTTTTGAATCATCCATCGCCAGCTCCTGCTGACGGCTATATCCGAATTCTTCGATCGTGAACATGACGCTCTTCTGTGTAATCCGGGCGACGCGCATACGACCGAGCTGCTGGCCGACACGCACGCGGTACTGCTCCTTGCTCGAGACGTCCCGCAGAACGGCGAGCGAGTTGCGCCCCGTGGGATCGATCAGGATGCCGCTGATGGCGAGATCGCTGATCATCGGGCGGAGCTCGCCGACGGTCATGAGCGACACGAACGGGTCGCGACGCCCACTCTGCTCGTAGGCGAACACTTCGCGGCGAAGCACCACCTTGCCGGCGGTGTCCATCGCGGCCGCTCGCGTCGCGGCGGCGGCGGCCGTGGCGCGGACGCCGTGACCGCGTGCCGTGTCCACCGGGCTCTCCACGCGCTTCGCGGCCGGCGCGGCGCCGGCGGGAGGCGTCGCGATCTTCGCGCTGTCGACGCTGGTCATCGCCAGCGTCTGGGCGTTGGTCTTCGCGACCGCGCGATTCGTGGTCTGCTTGATACCGGAAACGTTCGGCAGCGACTGCGCCGCGACCGGCGACGCCAGCGGCGTCGCGGCGACGGCAACTGCGCCGGCCAGTATGACTCGTGCGAGGAAGCGCATCATGACTTACTCCCACCCGCCGGAGCGGGACGCGGGGCGGCGGTCTTCGCGACGTAGGTCTGCAGCTCGAACCGTGAGTCGAGGACCGAGTTGTTGTGCTTCATGGCCTTCTTTCGCTGATCGACCGCCCCGCCATTGGCGAGCGGTGTCAGCGCGAGGTTCACCGGCGCGACGATCCGCGTCAGCGAGCCGACGTTGGCGAGGAACTCGCCTAACGCGTGGTAGTCGCCGATGACGGCGACCTGATACCGATAGGTGTCGAACTGCTCACCCTCGATCACCGGCTGCGGCTTGACCGTCGCGAGATCGAGCCCGACACGACGCGCGGCCGTCGAGACCTGCTCGAGCAGGGCCGGCACCTCGTTGCTGGTGGGGACGAGCTGGCGCATGACGTCGAGGTTCGCCTGGAACTTCGCCGCTTCGGCGCGAAGCTCCTCGACGTTCCCCTTCGCCAGCTCCGCCTTCGCGCGCTGATTACTGACGTCGAGCGAATCGACGTGGGTCTGCAGGTCCGTCAGCACGTCGGACTTGGGCGAGTAGACATAGGCGTAGTACAAACCGACCAGGGCAACGGCGACGATGACGAGCAGGACCATCACCTGGTCGCGCTGATTCTTCGGGAGCAGGGCCATGGGAGGCTCTTACCTCGACGACAGGGTAACAGGGACGGTCGCAATCACCGACGCGTCAGGACGCTCGTACTCGGCCTCGAGCAGGAACTCCTGCACTTCCTTGCCTTCGAGGGTGACCAGCTCGGCCTTCGCGATCGTGACGTTCTTCACGAACGGCGACGACTCGAGGAGCTTCATGAAGCGCGTGAGTGCCTGGATATCGACGGTATTGCCGGCGAGCTGGAACTTGAGCTCGGGCTGCGGCGGGGGCGGAGGCGGCGGCACGGGCTTGCCGTTCTGGCCCTTCGCGGGGGCCGGCGCGGGAGCAGCCGAGGGCGGCGCAACGGAGGCCGTCTGCGTGATGCTCTTGAGCCAGGTATACGGCGGCAGCGCACGGCTCACCTCGTCCATGACATGCGCCCAGACAAAGCGGTCGTTGTCGATGGTCTTGATGATGTCGAGCTGGCGCTGCACGGAGTCGCGCTGTGCGAGGGCACGGTTCCGCTCGCGCAGCACGGCGACGTAGCGCGTGGAGTCCTGCACGGCACGCCGCTCGCGCTCCGTGAGCTCGTTGGCGCGTTGGGTCTGGGCCAGGTGCAGATAGCCGACGGCGGCGACGGCAGCGACGATGCTCACCGCCGCGGCGATCATGAACGGGTCCTTGATGCGGGACACCGCGCGACCGCCAATGGCGCTGAAGTTGAAGGCGGTGGAGCGCTGCTTCTTGCCGCTGCCCGGCAGGAGATTGATCTCGATCATCGGAGTTCGGTCGCGGTGAGGGACTAGGCGGCGTGACGGAGCGCGAGCCCGATCGGAAGCATGAGCAGCGGTGCGACTTCATCGGTCACGAGCGAGTCGAGCGCGCCGTCGCGGACCTTGAGGTTCGCGAGCGGGTTGGCCTGCTCGACGCGGACGCGCAAGCGGTTGGCGAGCGCCTCGGTGAGTCCGGGCACGCGGGCGCCGCCACCGCACGTATAGACCGCACGCATCTGATTGCCCGAGCGGGACGACGACGCGAGGAACGCGGCGGCCCGCTCGATACCGACAGCGATCTCCTCGCCTCGGCTCTCGATCACCGCATCGAGATGCGGCGACCGGTCGTAGCCCTGGAGCAGCAGCTCGGCCTCTTCGGCGCCGAGACCGCGCTCACGCTGCAGATCCTCACGGAAGCGACGCGTCCCCACCGTGATGTCGCGGGTGAGAATCGGTATGCCGTCCTCGAGGATGTTGATGTTCGTGACTTCGTGGCCGATGTTGATCAGGCCGACGACGCCGTTCATGGCGTCCGGATGATTGAGCTCGAACGCGTTATGCAGGGCGAACGCATCGACGTCGACGACCATCGGCTTGAGGCCGGCATCCGTGATCAGGTGCCTCTTCGACTCGATGAGGTCGCGCTTCGCGGCGACGAGCAGCACGCTCATCTCCATGCCGTCGCCGTCGGGATCGAGGATCTGGAAGTCCAGCTCGACCGACTCCATGTCGAACGGCACGTGCTGTTCGGCTTCCCAGCGCATCAGCTCGCGCGCCTGACTCTCGCGCACGCGCTCGATCTGGATCTTCTTGATGATCACGTCGCGGCCGCCGACGGCGGTCACGATCTCTTTCGTCTTGATGCCCGCGGCTTCGATCGCATTGCGCACCGCTTCGGTCACGATGCCGGGGTCCATGACTTCGCCTTCGACGATCGCGTCGGCGAGCAGCGGCATGATGGCCACTTTGGTCAACTCGGGTTCACCGCGCCCGTGATCGATGACCGCGACCTTGATGAGACCCGAGCCAATGTCGAGGCCGATCGTTGTCTTCTTGCGTCCGAAGAGCGCCATAGCGAGGTGCCGAGTCGAGGTGGATCGTGCGACGCGGTGCGCGTCGGGTATCGAAGCCTTCGCCCTGCCTGTGCGACCGATGATCCAGAGTATCATCGCGTATCGCGAATTGCCGTCCCCTGCCTAACGTGTCACCGCCGCCCGCGGACATCTCACCGCAGCGACCCGAGACACAAGGCACATTGTCCGCAGGTCCGGTCGAATCTGCCAACAACACGATCTCCCGTTGCCGCTGGTAACAGTGCGTGACGCCACAGGTTGCGTGCGTCGGGATGTGTGTCGCGAGTCACGCGACGACGGTGTAGATGGGCGCTTTTCAGAGGAGAATTCGCGTGCGGACGGATGCATCGTGTCGGATCGCCGCGTCAGGCAAACACTCCCGGACGATGTGACCGGACGCACGTTTCCTCGTCCTCTTCGCGACACCGCGCCACCGGGGCCGCGTTATGCAGGACATTGTGACGGGAGAATGGCTCATACGTCAGCGCAGCTCCGCCCACCACCGACCTGGCGTGCGCGTCAGATGGGCGACACCGAGCGCCGCGCGCCGCACCGCGCAGCTCGAGAAGCGCACCTCGGCACCGTTTGCCACGCGCGACTCACCGGCGCCGTCTGTATCCGCCGTGAACGCCACACCGGCGATCGACGCCCCCGCCCCCACGACCTCGATGTCGTTGGCCGCGACGACGACGCCAGCGAAGCTCGCGCCCGGCTCGACTCGTAGCGTGCCATCCAGCACGAGCACGCCCTGCGCAACCGATCCGGCACCGAGCACCGCATCTCCGCGGACGTGAACGATCCGGAAGAGATCTCCGCACACGCCCCCACCTGGATCTCCCCAGTTGAAGGGATCCTCGACGTTGCACCGATCGCCGGCGACCGTGGGACGTGGCGCGTATGTCCCAGCCCCCAGGACGAGGTCTGCCCGCCGCGCGAGCGTGGCGCGCGTGTCGTCACCGAAGGAAGGCACGGCACCGGGCGTTAGGCTGGCGTCGACGGCGACGGGGGGACTGCCTGTCACGCCGGGAGGAGCACCACCCGAGCACGTCGCGCCGCACGCGAGCAGAGCGTCGGGGACGAGGACGCCCGCGACGTCTGCGTTCGCGTCGTCCACACACGCCGTGGGCGGCACTCCGCCCGTCGACACGTCCCGGCCGTCGACCGTGGCGTCGCGTATCGTGACCTTGCCCGCCGCGGTCAGAGCGGCGTTGAGCGGAAACCGCGGCCCGACGAGACGCAGCGACGCCGCGATCGTATGACGCGCGGGGATGGTGCGCCCATCTGCGCCCGACGTCGCAGCGGCGGTCAGCCATACGGTTCTCAATCCGACGCGGGTAGCGGTCACGTCCACCCGATCGCCCGATCCCGACGACCATCGCTCGACGATCGCGCTCGTGCCAACCGTCAAGGACGTGTTCCGCTGCGCGTCCCATGAGACGACTGCGCGCTCCAGGGCCGATTCCGCCGCCGCGAGAGCCCGCTCGCTCGCGAGGTCGCCGCGGCCTGCGCGCAGCTCCTCGGTGGACACGTACAACGCGCCGGCCACGAGCGCCGAGAGAAGCACGAGCGCCATGATCGCCGCGGGAAGCGCGATCCCTCGGCGAGCGACCGTCGTGGCGTCTGGATTCGTGATCGGGCGCGTCATCGATTCCGGACTCGAACGGTGACAGCCAGCGAATCCATGTAGCCACCCACAGTCCCCGATAACCCGGCTCCGAGCGCTGCGCGCGCGACGACTTCGATGCGCGCAATGCGCGCCGCGTCGGTCGCAGACGTGAGGGGGTTGCCGGCGTCGTCGAGGTAGCGCAGGAACAATCCAGTCGAACCGGAGCGAACGGAATACGGAGCGAACGGGCCGCTCACCGGCTGCACGACGCTGAACCTGGCGCCGTCCCATTCCGAGTAGCCCAGGTACCAATCGGACGTGCTGGCGCGGTAAAGCCGGTAGCGGACGCGCCGAAGCACATGCACGAACGCGCCGGGTCGAACGCCGGTTGACACACGCGCGCCGCCCGCGAACGACAGCCGCAGCCGCGGGGTTCCGGCGTCTGCGATGCGGTCCAGCAACGGTGATGCGGCGCACACACCGCCGATTGGCGCCACGCCGATGACCGGCAGCGTGCGCCACGTGTCATCGCTCGAGGAATCGGCCACGCCGCCGTCGAACACGAGCGCCATGTCACCCGGTTGGGGCGCGGTGCCGTATGCCGCGAGCGGGACGCCACGGGCCGTGCGAACTGGCGCGAGATCGATCGCCTCCCCGCCCGCGACGGTGTCGCAGGCGATCACCGCACCGATGGTTGCGCGGATCTCGAGCGCAGAATCCGAGAACGCCACGACATCACCGGCGGCCGGTGAGAGCGCACGCATCTCCGCGGGAAGAATGCCCGTCGCATCGCGGAGTGACACCCGACGCTCGACCAGAGTAGCGGCGTTCGTGAAGAATCGCTGCTGACGCCGCAGGACGCTCCCGACGGTGGCGGCAACGATGCCGCCGATCACGAGCACGACGAGAAGCTCGATGGTGGTAAACCCGCGCCGTCTCATGGTGACGTGCACGGTACCACAGCGTGATAGACGTCACGACGTTCGCGGCGGCGGAGTGGCAGCCCGACGGCGACGGCGACGGTGGCTGCCGTGGAGTCGCGCGATACGCTCCACGACACAATGATTCCGCCGCGTGCGGACGATCCACTGACGACGCGCTCGCACTCGAGCGTCCCGAGCGAGTCGATCACGCTCCGCGCCTCGTGGGCGCCAGCGGTGAGCTGTCGACCGTCACCGACGTGCGTGGCGACGAGACCTGCGGTTCCGGCGAGCGCGAGCATCCCGATGGTGAGGATGACGATCGCGACGAGGAGCTCGATGATGGTGAAGCCGTGGCGCATGCGCGCGAAGATGCCTGGTGCCGCGCCCGGTACGGCATCGTTCGCCTGCACGCGGCATCGTTACGCAGCGGAGCGGCGCGCGGTACCCGGATGCACGAAGGGCGGTGGCCAGAGGCCACCGCCCTTCACGATCTCCGTCGCAGAGCGACGTTCAATACGTCAGTTACATTTCGGCTCGGCTTCGACGGTGGCCGGCCCGACTGCCGCGACACCGATGAAGATCGCGCAGGTGCGCGTCGTGGCGCTATGCGCCGCGGTCGCGCTCCAGCCCGTGCCACCCGTGTTCGCGGCCACCACCTGGACGCCAGCCGACGGGACGAAGCCCGACAGGGACGCCGTGGTGCCGCCCTGGTTGGTCGCGGTGCCGTTGGTGTAGACCTGGAAATCCGAGAAGTAGCCCTCCTGAACGGTCGCCATGTTGCGGAGGTCGGACTTCATCGACGCGAGGTACGCCTTCTCCTTCGTGTTCGCGAACTTCGGGATCGCGATCGCGGCC
>Ga0105249_10000721_pt1 | contig 30101 bp, 26 predicted proteins | sample KBSS44metaG_FD_81522 | JGI IMG/M metagenome (GOLD analysis project Ga0105249, IMG submission 81522) | Switchgrass rhizosphere microbial communities from Kellogg Biological Station, Michigan, USA - KBS S4-4 metaG | ecosystem: Host-associated > Plants > Roots > Rhizosphere > Soil | place...
TACAACTGCAACACGTAATGGTTTATGTATTATAGAATCTTTTTGCGCTATTACAGAAACGCTATTGAATATTATAAATATGATTATAAGAGATCGTAGCATGGCGTAGATTTTTACAAATATAACTTTTGTACCAAAAGACATTAATAAAGACCTTTTATAAAAAATAGGATAGTCCGTGAAATATCAAAAATATTTTGGTTTGGTAATTACTATTTTTACAATTCAGATCAATATTTGAATTATGAAAGCAAAAATCTTTTTAAGCATTCCTGTATTTCTTATTTGTTCCATCGGTTGCCTGGGAAACAATTCTTCATCGACAAAAAATTCTTTTTTCGAGGGTCAGGCTCAAAATCCGCCAGTAGAAACTCAAAATCCTAATACAGATTATAAACCTGCACGCAACGGCCAAACAAGAATAGCTGGTGTAAAGACGAAGACATCTTATAAGGTTGATAAGATCGCAGAAAAATTAGGACTTCCGTGGGCGGTTATCCCCCTACCTGATGGACGATTGCTGATAACTGAAAGACGGGGCTCTATGCAGATACTTGATGCAAATGGGGCTTTGGTAAAAAAGATAACCGGTTTTCCCGAAGTCGATGCATCCGGGCAAGGAGGTATGCTTGATGTGGCATTGGATCCAAATTTTAGTAAAAACAAAATGATCTATTGGTCATTCTCAGAAAAAAATGGGGTTGGAAATCTTATGGCTGTTGCCAAAGGAGAACTAAATGAGGCGGAATCCAAAGTTGAAAACCCGGTTGTTATCTTTCGTGCAACACCTCCATTAAAAAGCAGTATGCATTATGGTTCAAGAATTGTTTTTGATAAAGACGGAAACCTTTTTGTAAGCACGGGAGAACGTTCCATACTCGAGGGAAGAAAACAAGCGCAATGGCTGAACTCTGGTCTTGGTAAAATTTTTAAAATAACAAAAGATGGTAAGCCTTCGCCCGGCAACCCGTTCATAAATCAAAAAGATGCAATGCCAGAAATATTCGCTTATGGAATTCGCAATGCGCAGAGTCTTGATATCAATCCTGTAACAGGTGAAGTATGGGAAGCAGAATTTGGTCCCAGAGGTGGAGATGAAGTGAATATTATAAGAGCGGGAAAAAATTATGGCTGGCCAACGATTACTTATGGAATTGAGTATGCAGGAGGAAAAGTTGGAGATGGTATTCAACAAAAAGAAGGAATGGAACAACCTGTCTATTATTGGGATCCTGTGCTTTCACCAAGCGGAATGGTTTTTTATAAAGGCAATAGCGTCCCCGAGTGGAAAAACAACCTGTTTATCGGCGGGCTCAGTAGTATGCATATTGCACGGCTTGTTATTGAAAATAATAAAGTAGTTGGTGAAGAAAGATTGCTGGAAGACAAAAAGGAAAGATTTAGGGATATTGCTTATTTCAATGGTATGCTCTATGCTGTTACAGACGGGGGCAATTTGTACAGAATCAGTAAAAAATAATTAGTCACAATAAGTTTATTATACTGCTACTTGTGAAATATGTCCCGGCTTGAAATTTGATGATTTTTCGTGATAGATATGAAGAAAAAAGAAAATTTATGGCAATTGTTGCAAAGACTGGATGAAGAAGCTGGTCAGTTTAATTTTCATTTAAATGAAGCTAACCGGTATTTTGATAATACAGCATCTGCGACAAAAAAATTATTGGACATGCACGAAAAAAGATTACACAAATTGATCGGGGAAGTGCAAAAGGCGTTGAAATCTTTTCAGAAACAAAAAATTAAAAAGCCAAAGAAAAACCCATGACTGAATTATGCTAAAAGATAATATAAGTAACCCCTTCTATCATTTGATATTGAGAGCCTGATTTTAACACTCCCTGGTAGCCCTGCCTGTCAAGTGACGTATACCATGTATAATAAGTCGATCCGATGCTTTTTAATTTCCCTCTGATAGCTTTATCATCAAATGTGGAATAATAGGTCACCGGGTTCTCTCCGATGGATTTTATTTTGCCACGATAGGCTTCATTATCAAAAGAAGTGTAATAAGTAAAACTTTTTTGCCCTGCGCTTTTCAATTTTCCTCTTACCGCTTCATTTTCGAACTCGGGGAAATAAGTAAACAACTCCCTGCCTATCGATTTTACTTTTCCAACCAAAACCGAATTTTCAAGTGAACCATAATAAGTAATTGATGTGATGCCAATGCTTTTTACTTTACCATTGAGTATTGAATCAAATTGCTTTTCATAATACTCCACTCTTCCCATATAAGGTATCAACTTTGCCGGTTCTGAATAAAAACGACCCGGCTCGTTTTCATTTCCCCATTCAAGTACTTTTCCATCTTGCGAGATCTTTATAACGATCTTTTGATCTGTTATAAATGAAAGTGATGAAAATTGTGAGCCCCCTGAAAAACTTACAAATTTCAACGTTTGGGAATAGCCGCTGCTATAAATTAAAAAAGAAATTACGGGTATAAATAATCTTTTCATAGATCCTCAATTGCATAATGAAGATAAAAAACTTTATGCATAATCAGGTACAACACAATCGTATTTATACTCTTATTGCTTGTCACATTCCAAGATCCAATGTTTCCCAAACTTATCCGTCAATGTCCCGATAAGGCCAAAGAACATCATGTTTATCGGTTGGTTTACCTTACCTCCTGCTGAAAGTTTATCAAACAAGTTTCTCATCTGCTCTTCCTTTTTGAAAACAAGACACATATGATCGGAGTTACCCTGCATAAATTTTTCAGGCTGCATATCTGTGGCCATAATCTCCCACTCACTTGTTTTTAATGATGAATGCAAAATGAGATCTTTCATTTGCGGCGGCACCTGGTTTGCAACCGGTGATTCACCAACAACTATAAAGCTTATCTCTCCACCAAGGCATTCTTTGTAAAAATTCATTGCTTCACGGCAAGTGCCATTAAAAGTTAAATAAGGATTGATCGTTGGCATAGTAATAAATTTGATTGTTATAAATATTTGTCAACACAAAAATATTGTCAGAATATCTCATTTATACTGTGAAATAAAGACTTTCTAAGGGGGTGATCACGACTGAGGAGTTGCCATTCTTAAAGAATAATTATAGAGTAAACTTAAATTGACTAATTTAGTTTTTGCGAGAGCAAAACTAACTAACTGTATGCAAAACCTCACAAAAGCAGGACGTGCTTTTTATGGGATAGGAATTGCCGGCATCGGAATTCAGCAATTTATTTATTCAGAATTCAGGCCGATGCTTTTACCTTATTGGTCATCTTTTTTTCCCGGCCAATACATTTGGGCCTATATAACCGGCGCACTTTTAATTCTTGCAGGCGCAAGTATTATTTTTAGTAAAAATGCCAGAACAGTTTCTATATTATTAGGTATATTTTTTTTCCTGCTATTCCTGTGCTTTCACGTTTACTACCAGTTGTTCCTTATCCCGTATGATTTTCACTTTGGAAATTGGACCAATGCCTTAAAAGAACTTGCCTTCTCCGGTGGTGCACTTGTGGTAGCATCCTCTTTTCCTGAAACAAGATTATTTATAAGCAATAAAATGTTATTGACTTTAGGAAGGATCTTTTTTTCAATTATGTTAATCGTGTTCGGCATTGATCATTTTCTTTATATAGATTTTGTTGCTCCATTGGTTCCGAATTGGATACCGGGACATATCTTCTGGACTTATTTTGGAGCTGTGGCATTGATCGGTTCCGGTGTTTGCATTATATTGAAAATTAAAATACGCTTAGTGGGAATGCTTTTAGGATCAATGTTGCTTTTGTGGTTTATTATATTGCATATACCAAGAGCTATTGCAGATCCTTATGCAGGGAAAGGAAACGAGATCACAAGTGTTTTCCAGGCGTTGGCATTTAGTGGTATTGCTTTCGTAATAGCAATATCCGCAAGTACAAGAAAAAAATAAAACCCTCAATTCTATTTGCCATCGAATGAATTCGCAGAACCACCTGAATCCTGTTCGTCAATTTTATTCTTTTTATAAATTCTCTTTTCACCATCTTTGTTATCGATGTCTGCAATTTTTTTCTCTGTACTAGTTTATGGTTTAATGATCTCATCTTTCGCATGGCCATGAGGATATCCTTTGAAATCTTCGTCAATTTTACCATCAGGATTTTCCTTTACTTCTTCTTTTTTTGTGATAGGTTTTGCCTTGTTAACCATAATAATTTTTCTTAACAATGAATAATTATTATGCCAAATGAGCTTAAATAAAATTTCTGTTCGTATAATTTCTCCGTACCAACCCCGGAATGATCATAAATTTCCCCCTAAATGTTTATCAGGGATTCTTTCTTGTTTTATTCCCGAACATTCTATTATCTTGTTTATAAACTGACCCCCCTTTGAAAAACATCTTTGTTCTTATCATTACTGCACTTGTCGTGCTCATTGTATCTTGTAGCGACATGGAAAAAAGCAGCTTTGAAAATAAACCTCTGGCTGTAAAGAAGGAAACCAAAGTTGTCAAAACAAAGAAGAAGCAGAAAATTAAAACGGCCACTGCAAATAAAGCAAAAGCTGAAACTATCTCTGTAAAAGATGAGGAGGAAGAAAAAGAAACGCCAACATCTACTGAAAATACCGCTATAATAAATATCCTGACTAAGAAGATAAATAATTATGCTATTCAAAATGATCTATCGACTGAATATTGTTTTTTGGTTGACATGAGTTTGCCAAGTGGTCGCAATCGTTTTTTTATTTATGACCTTAAAAAAAACTCCATTGTTAATTCTGGTCTTGTGGCGCATGGAAGCTGCAACGAAACTTTTCTTGCCCGCCCCCGATTTTCCAATGGGTCTAAAAGCGGGTGCAGTTCTCTTGGAAAATATAAGGTAGGTGAGTTTTATAGAGGCAAATATGGAAAATCATTTAGGCTCTACGGGCTTGATGATTGTAATTCGAATGCGTACAAAAGAGCGGTCGTAATCCATGGATATGATTGTGTACCTGATGAAGAAATTTATCCAAGAGTGCTTTGCAATAGTTTTGGCTGTGCCATGGTTTCATATAAGTTTTTTGATAAGATCTCCCGCGTCATTGGTAAGTCAGAAAAACCAATTGTACTTTGGATATATCAATAACCTCCGGAAGTTTGTTTTGATCTTAAAACGAGGCGTGTTTCTTTATCCTTTTTTAATAAGAGATCACTCCCTCTCACTTCGTAATGATTGATGGTACTTAAAGTAGAAAGAAAGGTGTTTTCAAATTCAATATCGCTACAGCTCATTTTTGTGCTAAGTACTTCCGTAAACCGTATCATCTTTTTATCTACATTATAATTTCCATTGATCTGGTTGCAACCACCATTTCCTGTAAATCTTTTCGTAGCAACATCAAAGGTGATATGTGCATCCCTGCGACCTCCGCTTTGTTGAACAGGCACTCCTTTCATTTCCACGATTACCCATTCCTGATGACCCCAGCCTGAATCTGGGGAAAGTTTTGGACTACAATTGAAAGCTAAAACGGCGATAAATGGAAGGAATAAGTATTTCATGTTATTTATTTTCATTACTTTTTTGAATTATATATAAAACTGTGCCAGTCACTCTCCTTTCTTTGTAAAGTGTTGTGCAAACACCAGACTGGCATATTTTTTTATGGTATAACCCGTCGACATCAATATATTTATAACCGGAATTTTAAAACCATTTAGTATGAAACGCTTAAAATCATTTCCCCTGCTCACGATCTTTTTTTTGATTGCAGGGTTGTTTATGAACAATTTAGCCGTGGCTCAACACGAAGAGAAAGACGATAAGATTGTTGCTGATGCTAAAGTCGCCAAGGCAGATTTTATAAAAGCAGATGGACTGATGCAAAGCTTGTTTGACAATTCTTATGGCTACGTTATTTTCCCTAATGTGGGCAAAGGCGCAATTGGTATTGGCGGCGCTGCCGGCAATGGAGCCGTTTTCCAAAAAGGAACCTTGATCGGCATGGCAGATATGCACCAGGTGTCCGTCGGGTTTCAATGGGGCGGTCAGGCTTATCGTGAAGTGATATTTTTTGAACACGAAGCAGATCTAAACAGGTTCAAAGAAAATAAGATCGAGTTTGCAGGACAAGCTTCTGCAGTAGCAGTAACAAAAGGTGCGGCTGCCAATGTAAAATATAAAGAAGGAGTAATGATATTTTCTCAAGAAAAAGCAGGATTAATGTATGAAGCTTCTGTCGGCGGACAGAAATTTAAATTCAGGCATTTATAGATAAATAAAATAAAATTTTCATCAAAAGCCGATAATATAATTATCGGCTTTATTTTTAACGATTCAGGAACTAAAAAAAATGTATTTTTTACATACCAACCAAACTACTATGCAAAAAATTTCGTTTCTCCTTATTATAATCCTTTACAGTTTTTGTATTTCAGCTCAAAGTAGAAAATCTTTTTCCGTAAATCCTGGAAAAAAAATTGTCGAAGAAATCCCTATTACCGAGATTTATAAATACGCTGAATTTAGACTAGGTGAAGTGTCATTAAGAAATGAAACTGCTGGCAACGTAAAGCTGAATTATAATAGTGTCTTTGGTGAAATGCAATATATTGATCCCAAAAATGGTGATACACTATCTTTAGCCGAAGAAAAAAATATCCGGTTCATCGCAGTAGAAAAGGATACTTTTTATTTTGATGAGGGATGGCTGGAACTGATCGGTGGTACCCCTACTGTTAAAATAGCGAAGAAAAAATTGCTTGAAATAACAAACAGGGAAAGGATCGGCGCTATGGAAGTTCCAGGTTTTGCTGCAATTGAAACATATAACAAATATACCGGCAGCCAACACATGAAAGATCTTGTTGCAAAAGAAAAGCTCACCTTCACTGAGCATGTCAGTTACTATTTTGGTGATCGTTTCAATCATTTTGCCCGGGCAAATAAAAAAGGATTATTAAAGATATATGGTGACTCGCATGAAAAAATTGAAAAATGGATAAGTGAAAACAAGATCGATCTTTCCAATGAAGATGATCTTAAAAAATTATCCATTTACTTACTAAGCCTTTAGAGTATAAATTAAGCTTCTTACTTTTTATTACAGTATCAGCGCTACAACAAGTTATCTTTGCCCAAATATTTTCCTAATGAATGTCTACGATGAGTCGGTTAGTGCTGAATTAAAAGCATGGCAAAAAAAAATGCTGAAGAGACCTTCGTTATTGAATAGCCTCTCAAAGAAATTTCAGACAAAGATTAATAGCTGGATCCCTGAAAAAGTTCATAACGCCATAACAGTTACGATTAAACAAATGATACGTGGCGTTTTATTTGGCGCCAAGCATACAACTACCAATATATTATTAAATGCCAGCCTGAGAGATCGTGAAGATGGAGTACGAAAAAAAATAGAGTCATATAGAAACACAGCAGCAATAGAAGGCGGCATTACGGGTGCAGGAGGTATTTTACTAGGGCTTGCAGATTTCCCTATACTGCTTGGCATTAAATTAAAATTACTGTTTGAGATTGCTGCGCTTTATGGGTTTAATGTGTATGATTATAAAGAACGGGTTTATATACTGCATATTTTCGAGCTTGCTTTTTCAAGCGATGAACATAGAAAGAATATTTATCTTAAAATGACAGATTGGGAAACAAAACGCAACTTACTTCCTTCGGATATTAACCAGTTTGACTGGAGAACTTTCCAGCAAGAATATCGTGACTATATTGACCTGGCAAAAATGGCTCAATTGGTGCCCATTATCGGTGCACCAGTTGGCGTAATAGTCAATAGCCGCTTAATAAAAAAATTGGGAATTACAGCAATGAACGCTTACAGAATGAGATTGATCAAATGATCTTCAAATTTATTTTGTCGGCGGCCCTTCCCATAAGACTTGTTCTATTATCCATTTATTGTCCTTTTTGGAAAGCAGAACATAGTCAATGCCCCACCAGGCTGTAACTTTTGCCGAGGCAATTGTGTTTCCAATATCAAGTACTTCAACCTTTTTAGGCGCATCCGGCTTTGGAAAGTTCTTTTTTACCATTACGTTTTTTGCATAATCCAACGCTTGGAGGTATGTCATTTGGCCATCGAAATCATAAACGCCGGTATTTTTATTTTTCCAGTAACCGATCTTATGTAACGATGGCTTTAAAGAAGCAATCAACTTGGTGGTATCACCTTCATAAAATCCTACGATATAATTCAGGCAGGCTCTTTCAACTTTCTCTTTTTCCTGCGCAGATAAAAATTTTACAGCAGCAAATGCTAACAGAAGGAAGATGAGTTTTTTCATGACGTATATTTTATGGTACTAATGTACCAAATGTATGACGAAATAATTCGACAATTCGCATCTGTTCAATGAGATTAAGATTATGAACAAAGCCCCGAAACACCGGAATATGTTATCGCAACAAAAGTTTAATAGCAGCAATGCAGTTGAAGCAATAAAAATTAGATCATTTACCTACATACTCTTTCACCGCTGCCATAAATTTTCTTATATTATCAGCTGAAGTATATACTCCGGGAGTTACGCGAATACACCCATCCTTTCCCAATGCACGGCCAACGGTGAGAATATTATGTTGCTTAAATAAGATATCCGCAACGTCGGAAACCTTTTTATCCTTTATGCGAAATGAAGCGATGGCGCAGGAAAGCTCGGGTGGGGTTACAATTTCAACCGTATTGACTTGCTTTAATTCATTTATCCAAATTGATTTCAGGTAATGCAATCGTTGAGAAATTTTTTCAACATTCATCAACTTGTGAAACGCAAGACTGTCTGGGATCGTCATTATAACTGCAAATGGAGTAGTGCCAAAATGAGCCAGCTTGCTTATATTATCTTCAGCTGTATTTACATCACCAAACAACATATTCATTTCCTTGACCCGTTCTTTCTTTATATATAGCACTCCGGCGCCGATGGGGTTGCCGATCCATTTATGCAGGTTCATTCCAACAAAATCTGAACCCAGCGCAGGCAAACTAAATGGCAGTTGTCCCAACGCATGTGCTGAATCGGTAATGGTATCAATTCCTTTTTCCCTGGCCATGGCTGAGATCTTTGCAACAGGTACGATTAATCCATTGATATTTGAAACATGTGTCAATAAGATCACTCTTGTTTTATCTGTGATCGCCTTTCGGTATTGCTCAACAATTTCATCATCTGTAGCAGGTAATAAAGGCATCTCAAATGCATTTATTTTTATACGGCCTCTTTTTTCTAACATTCTGAATGTTTCGATCATGCTGAAATAATCAAGCTGGTTGATCAACACCTCATCCTCTTCTTTAAATGGATAACCTTGTATGGCAATGTTTAATGCCTCTGTAGCGTTGCGGGTAATGATGATCTCTTCAGGTGATACCTGCAGAAAAGCTGCCAGCTCTTTTTTAATTGCTGGGCTCATCTCTGGAAAAACCTTTCTTGCAAACCTTGCTCCTTCCCTATTAGCAAGTAATATATTTTTTTGAAAAGCCTGCAACACCGGTTTTGGCTGTATGCCATAATACCCGTTTTCAAGATTAATATAGTCCTTTGAAACAATATAATATTTATGCGCAATGTGTTTCCAGTATTTTTCATCGTCAGCAGCGCCGTCATTTTTGAAATCATTTAGGTCAATCGCCGATTCCAGGAATTGTTCCGCTGATGCAATAGATGGTAAGCCTGCCATGAAAAAACCGGTGCCTAAATGCCGAATAAAATTTTTTCTGTTGTTTTGCATACGATGATTTTAAATAAAAAAGCAACTCCTGTAAAGAAAAGAATAATAATAAAAACCCGGAAGAGAGATTGATGAAAGGTATTTTATGACAATAAAAAAATGCCCCGAACGATCGGGGCAGGTTAATTGATATTAATGATTCCTGAAAGGTTTAATGCAAATGCACCAGTGGATTAGTAGGATTAAAAACTCCGTCGGGATTATATTCCCAAACCCATGCATGTAACGTCCACAACACTCCCTTGTACACAGCCCACTTATCGTTGTCTCCTGTAAACCCTGAAGGTGGAGCATTAGGCGATAATTCAATAGGGACTGCATATTCAAGCGCTACCAGTTTCATTCTGCCATTTTCTTCTTTGTTATATACCAATATTTCAGGTTTGGCATATTCGAAAGTCGCATTAAGATGATCCATCTTCAAATAATGGTAGCCCATTTCAGGCACGATCACATTAATGTCAACATATCCATCTTGGATCGCATTATCGAAGTTGTTGTACTTTGCTGTAGCAATTTTAGCCTGTCGTAATTCCCACTCAGTTTCGAGATCAAGGCCAGTATAGTTCCCGAATCCGTTCGATTCTTTCTGTACTGACTGATTGCTCTTGCTTTGAAATTCTTCCTGGCTTGCATTGGAACTACCTTTATGGCATCCAGGCATTAATAAACCAAACATAAGAATTGCAGAAAAAAGTAATACGCTTGTTTGCATTGAAGCAAAAGCTTTCCTGTTACAGCAAAAAACGCTGTTGAATAAATGTTTCATTTTTTTATGGTTTATGGTTAAGAAATGGAGAGCCAACTCAATTATAGAGTTGGCAAATTTTTTTTATGACACCGCCATTTCCGCTGTGGCCGGGCTAAAGGTTCCAAAAACTTCATGTATGAAGTTGGCTGGGAAATCTCCCCTTCTCGCATGTTCCCGAACAAGTTCTACGTTCTCTGCTTTATAAATGCACCAAAGATTATCGCTGGTAATATAACTATGTAACCATTGAATTTTGTCAGAGCCCATTTCTGCGAGTACCTGACATGATCTTTGTGCTAATGATTTACGTTCGGCAGCGGTGAATTTACCTGCCCCGGGAACATTTCTTTGGATAAGATAGGTTTTCATTTCAATTTTTTTAAGTATTTAAAGATGAAACAAAAATAATAGCATGCAGTAACGATGCTATATAACAAATCATTCATTGAATGGTAAACGATATAGAACAAATCATTCAATAAATGATAAAAATTATTCAATTGGTGAAAGGGAGCTATTAATGGAGGAGGTCGAGATATTCCATGGGGAGCAATCCATATTTCTTTTTGAAGCATTTCGTGAAATAAGAAGGACTTGTGAATCCTGATTCAAACGTTATTTGCGAAATATTGTAACGCTGTTTTTTCATTAACTCTTTTGCCTTTTCAAGCCTGAATTCTTTTAAAAGTATATTACATGACAGGCCTGTCAGCGCTGTTGTTTTTCTATACAGTTGCGATTGGCTCATCGCCATAGCCTGGCAATATTCAGGAATATCAAATTCAGGTTCCTGCCATTTCTCTTCTAATTTATTAAGCAATAATCGCAGGAAAGATTCATCCTGTGGAGACAAGCTTAAGAGATGACCTCCTTTATTTTGAAAATGATCTTTTGATACCAGCTCTTTTACAGCAGAAGCAATAGCTATTTGCGAATTGTTATTGATAGCACAGAGATCATTTGCAAATTGAATCGTATCACCAAATAATTTGTTGCTTTTTTCAATTGGCTCACCGCCATTGATCGCCATTTTGAAATCAAGTACTGTTGCATCAAAGTGTGGAATATCTTTTTTAATAGCTATTGAACAGGCAACTGCCTTTGCCGCAGAAGCAAATGAAATAATGAAGCCTTCGCCTCCATGCTCAACTTCATTTCCCCCGTACTGCAAAATATTTTTCCTTATTATTTCATTATGACGGCTTATTAATTCATTCACTTTTTCAATTCCAAGCCGGTGCTCTAATAAAACCGGATCGGTCATTTTTGTAACAAGCAGAATGCGGAACGACGGGTCAGTAAAAATTTTTAATCCATTTTCTGCAACCTTTACTTCCTCGGGATCGTAGATACGGCCCAAAAAGGATGCTACAATTGAACTGCTAACTTCGATAATTTTATTTGGCACCATTCCATGTGCCTTACTATGCATTTCTTTTACAGCATCTTTGTCAGCAGCATCTATCAGGCAAAAGATCGTTTCTCTTTCTTCATCGATCCAATAGGTCATGCAATTACAACCATATTCATGTTGATGCAAAAGGTCCTTACGATGAGCTTCGGCAACATCTTTAGCCTTCACACCCGGAACAATATGGACATCCATGTAGATAGGCATAGCTTTTTTCTAAACGTATGAAGATAATATTTTTTTAGTTTTTAAGTAGCGGCTTTGTATGATGAATAAAACAGCTATAACATTATGATGTAAAAATATTTTTTTAACACAAAGGAATACGCATGATTTTTGCAGTACTTCATTTCCTGCTTACATTCCTTCCACTTTGAGTATTTAGAATAAGCTTAAATACCAAACTATGCTTGCATCTCTACTCAGCAGGTGGTCAACCAAAATCTCTGCTGTCTTAAACTACTTCATCCCTGTTTTAATTCTCAGCTTTTTTATTTCAAACAATCAAGTGAAGGCACAGGTCTTTACTCAACCAGGGTTTAACCAGGTGCTTGTTGCAAATAGCATAAGTAATCCTACAGTGATGGCATTTGCACCGGATGGTCGTCTCTTCGTAGCCCAGCAAACCGGAGCACTGCGTATAATTGAAAATGGTGTTCTTCTTGGAACACCTGCTATCACATTGAGTGTAAATTCATCTGGAGAACGGGGGCTCCTCGGTATTGCTTTTGATCCTGATTTTAATAACAATCATTTTATTTACCTGTATTATACACTTTCTTCTGCAGCAAATAATCGTATCAGCAGATTTACGGTTAGTGGTAATACAATTTCATCCGCCACTGAATCAGTTGTATTGAATCTTGACCCACTAAGCACCGCTACCAATCACAATGGTGGAACAATTCAATTTGGACCTGATGGAAAGATCTACGTTGGTGTTGGTGAAAATGCAAACTCGGCCAACTCTCAAAATTTAGATACTTATCTGGGAAAAATTTTGCGCATCAATTCTGATGGAAGCGTGCCCGCCGGAAATCCATTTACTTCAGGCTCTGCACAACGACAAAGAGTTTGGGAATATGGCATGCGCAATCCTTATACACTTTCTATTCAACCGGGAACAGGTCGCATTTTTGTAAACGATGTGGGAGAAAATACATGGGAAGAAGTAAACGAATGTACAACAGGGGGTCATAATTATGGATGGCCGACCGCAGAAGGTATCAGCAGCAACCCTGCTTTTACCAATCCAATTTATACCTATCAACATGGCAGTGGAGTTGGTTTTGGTTGTGCCATTACAGGCGGAACGTTTTTTAATCCAACTTCAACAAACTATCCTGCACAATACACAGGCAGATATTTTTTCCTTGACTTCTGTAACAATTGGATCGACCAGCTTACCCTTAGTGGCAGTACGGCAACAAGGTCAAACTTTGCTTCTTCAATTGCAGGAAGCCCTGTGGGTATGGCTACCGGGCCAGATGGAAATCTTTATTTTCTTTCAAGAGCAAACGGTGCCGTTTATAAAATTACATTCACAGGTTCCACTGCACCGGTAATTACCAATCAACCGCAAAGCATCAGCGTTTCAGAAGGCAACCAGGCAAGCTTTTCTGTAACAGCCACCGGTAGTGCGCCATTAAGTTATCAATGGAGAAAAAATACTGTTAACATCGGCGGTGCTACGAATTCAACTTATACAATTCCTTCTGTAGTACCTGGTGATGCAGGAAATTATTCTGTTATTGTAAGTAATGGTGCGGGCAGTGTAATAAGCAACGATGCTGTCTTAACAGTAACTCCTCCTAACCAGTTGCCTACTGGAACAATTAATACACCAACGGCGGGAACAACTTATGCCGGCGGCGATGTAATTAGTTTTTCCGGAAGTGGAACAGATCCGGAAGATGGAACATTGGGAGCTGCAGCATTTGAATGGTACGTAATATTTCATCATGATGCACATACTCATCCCGGACCTACAGCGCCTGATGGAGTTACAAGCGGATCATTTTCCATTCCAAACATAGGTGAAACATCTGCCAATGTTTTTTACAGGCTTTATCTTGTCGTTACAGATGCACAAGGAGGTCGTGATACAAGTTTTGTAGATATTCTGCCCCGAACATCAATTATAACCATCAATACAAATCCGCAAGGTTTGCAAATCACATTGGATGGACAACCATTCACAGCTCCACTAACAGTTACAAGTGTAGAAGGAATGTTGCGTACTATCGGTGCCCCGTCACCACAGGGAGTTTATACATTCAACAACTGGAGCCAAGGTGGAAGCGCAACACAAACCGTTGCTACGCCGGTTAATGATGTAATTTACACGGCCAATTTCATTCAATCGGTGATTCTTACACCGGTGGCTGATGCCTATGTAAATGGTGGTAAAAATGCAAATGCAAACTTTGGAACTGCTGCTACTCTTATCGATCAAACGAATTCATCTCCCAATAAAAGCTTTGAAACGTTCTTAAAATTTGATATCTCAACTATCAGTACAAATGTTTCTTCTGCTATTCTGCGTTTGAATGGAAGATTAAACAATACACAAACTCCTTCAATAGCAGTTGAAGCGCATAATGTAACAAACACTTCATGGCTTGAGAACACGATCACATGGAATAATAAGCCTGCGGAGCAGGCTGCCACCCTTAGTACGGCAAATGTTAACAGCACCACGAATCAATACTATCAGTGGGATATAACCCAGCAGATCATAAGTGCCAGGAATGCGGGATTAAACTTTGTTACACTTAAACTTTTAAATTCCAGCTCTACAAACAACCAGGTAATATTTAATTCCAGGGAGGCAGTAACCAACAGGCCAGAATTGGTTATTGCGGATCCCGGTTCTTCATTGACCAGGAGTGTAAGTCCTTTTGAAAATAATATAGAGCAAACAGGCATTGTGATTTATCCCAACCCCGCAAAAGGGAATTTAATTGTTCAGAATAATTCCGAAGCCGCGACACTTAAGCTTTATGACGTAGCGGGCAGGCTGATAAAGCAATTCCCAATTGCCGCAAGTGCATTAAAACAAATTCCTGTCGGCAGTCTTAGAAGTGGATTATATTTAATAAGAATTGAAAATAAAAAAGGAATAGTGGCCAAAAAGATTGTAATTAGTAATTAAAAAATATTTAAATGAAGCGGTCCCGACTGAGTCGGGACCGCTTTTTATTCCCCGCGGCAACCATCATTGGTGTTTTTACCAAATAAAAATTGTTTTTATTTTTTTCCTTTATTCCAAACATTCTGTTAATTTCCTATTTTGCTTATTCCTTCATACATCAAAACCGGTCTAATAATTGTCCAAAAGACTCCTTTGGAGAAAACAAGAATATGTTTAAAACAAATACAATAATTTTTGCAGCTTTTTTTGTTTGCTGCCTTGATCAAAATGCAGATGAAAAAAATCACATGCAAGGCCATTCAATAGATACAACAGTAGTTGACGGACCCTATGTGTTGTATGGGAACGATTCTGTTTTTGTAAATTATATACAAGATAGTTCTGGCGTAAAGTCTGTAAAGACAGAGAGCATGCCATCTTCATTAAAGAATAATATTAAGCTGGAGGTAAATACAGACATACCGGGAAAAACATTCAGCGTACAATTGAAACAGAAATTGAGTAATGAAAAATCAGAATATAATGGAGTAAAAAAGATGCTGGTTATATCGGATATTGAAGGCAACTTCGACGCATTTAGAAAATTATTACAGGGAAACCAGGTAATTGACGAAAATTTTAATTGGACGTTTGGCAAAGATCATCTTGTATTAGTAGGCGATTTTGTGGACAGGGGTACAATGGTGACAGAAGTGTTATGGCTAATTTACTCTTTAGAGGAAAAAGCAAAGGCCGCTGGAGGTTATGTTCATTATATATTGGGCAATCACGAGATCATGAATATGAGTAATGAGCTTGACTATGTGCAGGAACGTTATATAAAACATGCACAATTGATGAACAAGCCTTATATGCAACTATTTGGGCCAAATACAGAAATAGGTCGTTGGCTTGCTACGAAGAATGTTGTTGAGCGAGTTGGCAATACTCTTTTTACTCATGGTGGTATATCTGCTTATCTAAATAATCTGAACATTTCATTGAAAGAGCTAAACGAGATAACAAGACCTTTTTATACTGATACAACCTATAAATATTCAGATGACAGGTTGAACTTAATATTCAGTGATTTTGGGCCATTTTGGTATAGGAATTACTATAAAGCACCAAGAGCAAGTATTCAACAAATAGACAGCACATTGGATATTTATGGCGTTCGTGCTATTACAACTGGCCATACGATTATTGCAAATGAGATCCGGTCATTATATAATGGTAAGCTTTTTAACGTAGACGTACATCATGCAGAAGGTCGTCCTGAAGCGCTGCTAATTGATAATGGAAAATACTGGAGAGTAAATACCACGGGGGAAAAGTTTGATATCAACCCAATATAGATATCAACTATTATTTGGTTGAACATATGTCAAACGAAGATCATCATCCTTTCTCAATTTTTCCAAACGGCTCCCACACCAGCATCCCATAATTTTTTATTGAAGGCAGGAATATTTTTATCTAATATTTCTACTCCCCTGCTTTTAAGTGTTGCCCATTCAGTGTTCAGTTCTTTCATCCTGTCTAAGGATGGCTGATTTATCCGGGGAATATCACTTTCTGTCTGATTGATCAGAAATAAATAGTTTGCCGTAAATTTTGCCGGGAAGTTATCAGCATCATCATACACTTTTGTTTTGCGTTGTATCATGTCTTCATCCCATGCCTTCATTTTTTTTACTAACGCCGTTCCTTCAGTTTTTAATGAAGCATATTTTTCATCAGATAAGGATGCCAGCAAAGACTCCAATTGTTCTCTTTTTGCATTCATATTGTTTACCATTTTATGCATGGTGGCCAGTTCATTTTCCATACTACTCATTACGCTATTATATTCGTTATACGCTGTAGCATCTGTTGGATATAATGGATTTGCCAATATCTCTGCATTGGTTGAAATTTTTTGCTGACCTATTTTAAGTGTAATCGTGTATTTACCAGGAATTGCTTTGTGTCCGCGATAACTACTTTCGATATATGCATCAGGCACACCGGGCATTGTTGAGTAACGCATATTCCACACAAACCGATTTAGCCCTTTTGATTTTGATAATGTTGGTTCTGCAGGCGGACCACCATCATATTTTTTATAAGTGCTGTCCTTTTTTGAAATATAAGCATGAACCAGATTTCCAGCAGCATCTCTTATTTCCATAGTTATCTGGTCTGTTTCTTTTAATGTAGGAAGCTGGTAATAAATTACAACTCCTGTTGATGGGTTTACTCCACGGGAACTACTTAAGCCTGTAAACTCTGCATTAGTTTCATCCAGTTCACTGCCACCATTTATCAAGTATGCTGGCGAAGGCTCAAAAACTGAAAATGTTGTATCTGTTTTATACTGACGGATCAAACTAAGATCATCCAATATCCAAAATGACCTGCCTGATGTTGCAGCAATCAGATTTCCCTGGTGAATTCGCAGATCAGTAATAGGAGTGACTGGTATATTCAACTGAAACGGCTCCCAGTTTTTTCCACCATTCCATGAAATGTATATCCCAGTTTCCGTTCCTGCAAAAAGAAGATCTTTTCTTTTATCATCTTCTCTCACTACTCTTGTAAATGCACCGTTAGGAATGCCGTTGTTTATTTTTATCCATGTCTTGCCATAGTCAGTTGTTTTGTATAAACCGGGTGTATGATCATTGAACTTATATCTTGTTGTTGAGATATAAGCTGTTGCTTTATCAAATGGCGATACTTCTATTGCATTGATCAGACATTCCTGTAAACCTGCGGGTGTTACATTTTGCCAATGTGCGCCGTTATCTTTTGTCAAATAAACATAACCATCATCACTTCCGGTATAGATTACCCCTTTTTCATTCGGCGACTCGATGACATAAGCTAATGTTCCATAATTTTCTGCGCCTACTGCTTCATTAGTATAAGGGACACCCGGCTTACCTTGTTTTTCTTTTTCATTTCTTGTTAGATCAGGTGATGCTTCTGTCCATGTTTTACCCATATCTGTTGTACGCAATAAATATTGTGAGCCATGATAAAATACATTGGGCTCATGTTTACTCCAAATGATCGGTGCATTCCAGTTGAAACGATATTTCATATCCTTTGCATCACGAGTCAAATATTGAATAGGTGCGGCCATGATATTGGTACCAGCTTTTGCTTTTGTATTTAATACTTCAATCGTGCCCTGGTAACTTCCTCCCAAAACAAATTGCGGATCATCAGGATTAAAAGCAAGGAAAGCACTTTCCCCACCGGCAGAATATGTCCAGCCTGTATTAGTAATACCGCCGCTACTAGGTTCACGGCTTGTAATTTTTACAGAACTATTGTCCTGTTGACCGCCATAAATATTATAAGGAAACTGGTTGTCTACATTGATACGATAGAATTGGGCAGTAGGTTGATTATTCTGACTGCTCCATGTTTTTCCCTGGTTAAATGTGATAGCAGAACCCCCATCATCAGAAATGATCATGTTGTTTGAATTGGTTGGATTGATCCAGAGATTATGGTAGTCGCCATGTGTAGCAGAAATATCTTCCCATGTTTTTCCACCATCAATAGAGCGGAATGCAGATGCACTCATTACGTACAATGTATTTTCGTTCATCGGATCCGGAAATAGCTCAATGTAGTACCAGGCCCTTTGTATTAAATGATGATCATTTGATACCTGGCTCCAGCTTTTACCTGCATCGATTGATACATACAGGCCGCCTTCTTCTTTTTCAGAGTCGCTTTCAATCAATGCAAATACTTTTTCAGGATTGGAACGACACACTGCTATTGACATCTTGCCCATTTCTTTTGGCAATCCTTCTTTCATTTTTTCCCAATGCTCCCCCGCATCTGTTGATTTATATAATCCGCTGCCGGGCCCTCCGCTGATCACTTTCCATGGCAAACGACCATGCTCCCACATTGCAGCATAAAGTATCATCGGGTTGCTCATGTCCATTGATATTTCTGCGCAACCGGTTTTATCATCTACATACAAAACATTTTTCCATGTAGCGCCACCATCAACAGATCTATAAATACCACGTTCTTTCGATTTACTATACAATGCACCTTGTGCCGCTACATATACAATGTTTGGATCCTTTGGATGAATAACAATACGGGCAATATGCTGTGTAAGATCAAGTCCTAACTTCTTCCATGTTTTTCCTGCATCGGTTGATTTATATACACCGTCACCTCCACTTGTCATCACACCTCGAACCGCATGTTCTCCCATACCAACATATACAACATTTGGATCACTCTCTGCAACAGCCACTGCCCCAACCGACCCTGTTTTAAAAAATCCGTCTGATACATTGCGCCAGGTAATACCCATATCTTCTGTTTTCCAAACACCGCCGCCTGTTGTACCTTGATAATAAACTGTTGGATTACCCACTACACCTGTTGCACAATTAGAACGACCACCACGAAATGGTCCTATGCACCTCCATTTAACCGGTTTGAAATAGTTATTGAGGCCCGTAGTATCTTTTGGTTGTGAGTTCGTATTGGATGTGATAAATAATAATAACCAGAATAGAAATAGTTGCTTTGGCATGATGAAAATTTATACGGAAATATAAATCTTATTTGCACATGAATATCACTGCCTGCTGAAGATTTTTGCGAGGCATAAAAGGAATGAAGTTTATTTATCCAATCGCCATAATTCAACTGTTTTATCCGCACTTGCAGTTGCCATCCATTTACCATCATGGCTATAAGCTACATCCATAACATCATTTGTATGCTTAGTAAAAGTTTGAAGTAATGTCCCGGTTTCAACATCCCAAAGTCTTGCGGATACACCAGGATTAAATTTTGAATCCCCAAAAATGACTTGTAAAAATTCACCGATCTGCGGCTTATCTCTTCCTCCTGTCAATAATCGTTTATCATCAGGACTAAATGCAACTGCCTGCACATGTTCCGCAACCTTCATAGTCCTGATGAGTTTTTGTTCAGCAAGATCCCAAATCTTTATGGTTTTATCATCACTGGTGCTGGCGAGCAATTTACCGTCATGACTAAATGCAATATCCACTACAGTTTCCTTATGCTCTTTATTATCCCAGACTAATTTACCATCGGCAACATTCCATAGTTTAATCGAAAAGTCAAAACTTGATGAAGCTACTTTTGCTCCATCAGGGCTAAACTTTACAGACCATACGATGCGTTTGTGTCCCTGTAATTTTTGTAAAAGATTCCCTGTCTCGACGTCCCAAATATTGACAATTCCATCGTTACCACCACTTACAATTTTTTTACCATCATTACTGAGAGCTACTGTCCATACCGTGCCGTTATGGCCTTTTATTTCTTTTATTAATGCTCCATCATTAATTCTCCAAAGTCTTATAGTAGAATCATAACTTCCTGTAACAACATTGTTGCCATCATTACTCAGATCCATATATGCAATGCCAGAAGTTTGCTTTATTTCTGTTACTATTTCCCCGGACTCTCTGTTCCATATCTTTATTGTACTATCAATGCTACTTGTGACTATCAAAGAATCTCCGGGACTGAATCGAACAGAGGTAACAATATCTTTGTGTTTATCAAAGATCATTTCCAGTTTGGCAACACCATTGTCCACTCTTTCAGATCTATACAATAATTGGTAGTAAGCAAGAGTGCCAATAACAATTAATAAAAGAATCAGGATTATAAATAATTTCCGTTTCCTTTTTTTTCTGATCACAACTGTCATTGGTGAGAAATTTTTTTGTTGTAGAAAAGGCAAGTATCAGTCCAGGTTTATAATGCATCCCGCAACATCTTCATATACACCAATCCTTTTTCTCTTGTAAAATTAATATTACGCTGCGGGATACTCTCTGGATTTTTATAAAACTCTAAAGCTTTGTCGATACTTTCCTCCCGCAACAAATGAAGCATGGGATAAATTGATCTATTCGTATAATTAGCAGGATCATTTTCATCCGAGTTGGCAAAAAGATACAAAGGATGAAAACTTGCTACCTGGTAAATACCTTCATACCCTTTTTGTTTTAATAATTTTTCAGCAAGCGATACCAAATAAAGATAATCGTCAAATTTTTCAAACGCATTTGGAAAGATCAGGAAGCTTGTTTCAATAGTGTCGTCATTATCCAGTCTTTCCATTTCTTGTATAAAAGATTCAAGGCAAGTTTCCAGACTGGTATTTGTTTCTACCTGGTAAAATATAGTTTGTTGCTTTACAACATTAGCAGCAAAGGGACATAAGTTGCAACCAATGACCACATCAATGATCCATTTTTTAGTTTGATCAATTATTTGCTCTGAGGTCATAATGAGTTAAAGATAACAGAACTATGTTCCTTTTTGCTTTTATAGTTTACCTATGGCCTTAGAAAGTTTTCGTCAGCAAATGATGGCTCATTTCCGGCACTAACATTTATATCCAGATAGGCAAAGCCATGACATAATAGCAATTCCTTTATCTAGGAGAAACTCCCTGTTATTTTACCTCAAAAGAAACAGTTTTTACTCCCACCCGACCATCAGCATTTATGCCCTGCAATACCACAACATATTTTCCTTTCATATCTGAAGTAAAGAAACTTATTTCAGCGCTTCCCTGCGCATCCGTGTAAATGTTGGGAGACCAATATAAAACGTTTCTGAAATCTGGCATGTGACTGGAAATTTGTTCTTCGTTTTCATAAACCGGCGAATAAAATTCCCGTTGATATTGGATTCCATCATATTCCAGGATCATGGCATTCAGCTCAGATAACATTGAAGGGTCCGGTTCATAGGTGATGAAATTTACAATTCCGTTCATTGCCAAAGGGCCAAAAAAATATTTACTTTTTACAATATCAATTTCCCTCACTTTTAGCGGGTCATATTTCATTATTTTATTCGGGTCAAAAACAGGAACTCCATTAAAAAGAGTAAAAGGATCATCAAGAAATATTTTATTATTCACATCTGCCATAATTAAGCGAAAATTCTCTTTTTGTCTTCTCACAAGCACTTCATACACGTATTCACGTAATATTTCCTCCATGGTGGAAAAGCGGGTATAATCATCCAGTTTATATATTTTATCAGGCCCACCAAAAAAAGCGCTGCTGTCAACAAACGGTGTATAAAGCCGTCTTAATTTGCTACCGCTATAATTATTCTGGATCTGCATAGCAGTATTATAATCAGTTAGCAGGTTCTTCATATTTTCCGGGAGATCGAAAAGAGGTAAACCTTTCTGCGAATGTTTATCAGAAAAGGAGCTGGTAATCTCCAAATTGTGCCTGTTATCAGTATTCTCAATTTGCAATACAAGTTCATTCGGCCCATACATATCTTTTGTAAAAAACCGAACAATCCCATTTGAATCGCTTAATGAACCATAAAGTTGTATACGTGAACCCGGAACTGAAAGATAGGCAAGCACAGCAGGAGAAGGTAACCTGGTGATCTTATCCGTAACCTTGCCATAAATAATATGACCCCGATATTCTGGCAAGAAAGAACGGACAGGTTTTGTATGTTGCAGAACATCTTGCCAGGTAAATCTGCTCCAGCCATGCGTCAACATAAGATTATCGATTGCCTCATCTGTTTCAGCATTCCTTTTAGAAAAATAATAACCTGGTGATTCAATCCTCCCTTTTAATTCAGAACTGAGCCAAAAATAATTGTCGATCAAACAGCTTTGAGTTGAATCAAAAGAATCTAACCTGTATACCGACACTGATAAATCTGCTGGGGCCAAGTGGCCCGACTCGTCCGTGGACTTCACGGATAATTTTACTTGTTTCCGGGATGAAAACTGATCTCCATTTATAGTTGGATGAAAAATGATCTTTTGCTTAGGTTGTATAAAAAATAATCTTTCACATACAGGTAACATATCATTATTAAAAACTGTGATATGCGAAATGCCTTCCTGTAATTTATTTTTTTCAATGCGTAACTCACCAGCACCATTTTTCAAAAAAATTTTTTCCGTTACGTCAGGCTGCTGGCTTGTATGAACAAAAACATAAACAAAATCGGCAGATTTAATATTCGCTGAAATTCTAAGATCCAATTGAGATTCATTGATATCATTCACCTTTAGAACATATCCATCACCAAGAGGTTTTGGTAGCTCTTTAGTAATTGTCGTGTCCGTGAGTTTAATAACTGCTTTATAACTACTTCCTTCTTCAGGAGTAAAAGTAAAGCTGCCAATTCCAAATTTTAATGGCTGAAATTTTGCAATTGTATCACTATTATTACGAACAAGGAACCCGTTACAATTTATTCCCTTGCCTGTTTGGTCTACGATCTTAAATGCGACGCGGCTTTGTATATTTTGTACAAGGTTGCCACCCTCTGGAAAAAATTGCAGATCAAATGAACGCGGCCGAACCGGCTGAATATTGAGATTTTTAAATGTATTAACAATAGTAATCGGTTTTTCAAAATAATATTCAGCACTAAAATTTTTCATCCAATTGGTATATGCTCTTAACTTATAAACCCCTGAATTAAGTGAAACGGGTAAATACAAGGAACCATTTCCTGTTCCTTTATTCACCTCAACTTTGGTTTGCAATACAGGTTTCTGATCTGCATTAATAATTTCTACATAACTCAGTTTACTCAGGTCAACAGGTTTATTATCCTCCGCATTTACGACGTATAATTTAAACCACATTATTTCGCCTGCCAGGTAGAGATCTTTATCTGTATGCGTAAAAATTTTCTCACTTAAGTTATAATTTTTGTACTCATTAAAAGAAGATTGTATTTCTTTTAGCTCCTGCTGGCTAAAAGCCGACAAAGCAAATGACAAACAAATCAACCCAAGGAAATTCTTTTTATTATTTGATGCCAGTTGCATTTTTGTAAAAATTATTGGTTTTTGATTTTATAATTATGGCCAGAAAGTAGGTTTTTGATTTAAACGACCAATTCTACAATCCACACATTTTATATCGGGAGTAGCATAAGATTTAATGATCATGCCAAATGGCGAAACTAATGATGGAGTCGTTGGAACTACAATCTCTCCATATTTAGCAAGACTATCCCGAATATTATCAATTTCAATTTCGAAACAACCGGGATTGTAATTCCAATTATCTACCTCATTATTATAAATAAATTTCCTTTTTGTTTGTTGCTGCGATATTTCCACAAATCCTATAACTATTTCATTTGGATCTGTCAGGCAATGTATATTACCCGATAACTGGGTAGGCTGAGGATCAAACAGGGAACCCAATTGCTCAGTATTCTTTTTCATTTTTTCAAGAAATAAATATTTTTCATGGCTGATCGCATATTGTTTCAGGTTAATGCTATACAATACACTTAATTGTTCTGAACCTTGATTTATAAAATGGAACGGCAAATAAATTACATCCGCAGTAAGTCTTTCAGAAGAGCCGAGGATAATAGATGTTGAATTTACTGTTTTCCAGCATTTATAAATTGTCGTATCCACAGTGTGATCGGGATATTTAAAGTCCATAGCAATAATCCTGTTCGTGATATTATCCCTTATATATTTGACAGAACTTCGAAAGGAAGAGCGAAATTCCCAGGTTTCTTCATATTCCCATTGATAATATCTCGTAGCATTTTGTGGATCATGCGTATTTACATAAAGTCGTACTCCATCACTTTCTCTTTGCCAGGTAATGCTGTCAATAGGTGGTGTATATTTTATTGGAGTAAAGTCAGAAGCGTACTCTTTTCCATCAGTAGTTTTTATCCAAAGCCTGTATTTAACATTATTAGCAAGTGCTAACTGGGCAATACTGTATTCACCATTTGGATTACCTATCAATGTAAAGCTGCTTCCATTTTCTCCTTCGACTCTTACCTGCGCCCCCAATTCGGATTTAGTAGCAGCACGGTTGGCAAGATCAACGGTTCGAGATAAATGTATATTTGTTGGCCCTTGTCCGCTATTCAAAAAACCTTCTACCACAAGCAAACTGAGATTTTTTTCTTCTAGCTGCGGAATATATTCTTGTTTGCAGCATATAAACAATATCATTATTATCATGAACCCAACAGTTGTTCTAAAAAAATTTTTCATTAAAACCTGATATTAAAATTTACAAATGGAATAATGCTTCCAAAAATGGACAATTTATAACCCTTTATCTGTCCATTTTCTGAAATAAAATAAACAGAGTATGGATTTTTTCTACCGGTGAGATTATATACACCAATCGTCCATGAATTATGTGTTTTCTGTTTCACCTTGTGATTACCTTCAATATTCATTGAAAGATCTATCCGGAAAGTATTAGGAATACGATAGCCATTTCTATCTGAATACAAAACCCGTTGCGACCCGGCATAAAAATATCTGCCGATAGGCAACGTTATCGGTCTGCCTGTGCTGTATACAATATTGCTGGATAAACTGAACCGATGTGATATTCTTAAATTACCTACTATAGCTATATCATGCGGCTTATCATAGTTGCTTGGATAATACTCACCGCCATTAATTATTTCACCTGCAAGAGAATCATCCATTTTTAATAAGGTTCGGGCATAAGTATAACTCACCCATCCATTCAACTTGCCAGCAGTTTTCTTTAGCAACAACTCTACACCATAGGCTTTCCCTTTTGTATTAATAACATCCGTTTCAATATGATGATTCAATATAAGGACAGCGCCGCTTTTATAGTCGAGGTAATGCTTCATTTGTTTGTAATAAACTTCAACAGATGTTTCAATTGTGTTTGATTTAAAATTCTTATAAAGTCCAAATGAAACCTGGTTACCCTGCTGTGGCCTTATGTTTGGATCACTTAATTTCCAGATATCAGTAGGCGCAATAGCAGTTGTGTTGGATAACATATGTATGTATTGCCTTAAATAATTAAACCCGGTTTTGATAGAAAAACTCGGTGAAAAGGCATACCTGAGTGCAAAACGATATTCAGGGCCACTATAAGTTTTGATCGCGCCACTCTCGAATTCTTTTGTTTCGATCATACTTGATTCGGTTTTTGGCAGACCAGGAGCATAATAGTTGACTGCTTGTGGACCAAGATATTGATATAGGGAATAACGAAATGCATAATCTACTGATAGATCATTAGTCACCTTATAATTGTCTCCAATATACACAGCTGATTCATTGCCTTGCTCCGAAGGCATGATATCCGGTTTTATCAATGACTCGGATCCAAGGGAACGATAGTCTCCGGGGTTAAGTTTATAATACACAGAACTGAGCCCAAATTGAATTGTATGCCGTGCATTTAAATAATAATTAAGATCTGATTTCAGACTTGCCTGTTGAATATTAAACTCTAAATCATAGGCATTAATTTTATTTGCGTCGCTGTTAATATTATACTTATAAAAGTCATATCCAACTGTAACAAGGTTATTTAGCTTGTTATTAAACGTATGCTTCCATTGCAGAGAGATATTCTGATTACTGTATTGGTAAGTAGTATCGTTGTTAAGATTAAATTTATCATTGCTTAAATAAGCAGTCAGGTAAAGGCTATTTTTTCTGCCCAGGTCATGGGTAGTATGTAACGTAACATCATAAAAAGATGCTTTACTATTTTCATATTGGTGGGGTAAGAATTGAAGAAGCCAGTTGGCATAAGTAGCACGGGCACCAAACACAAAAGAAGAAGATGAATCCTTAGATAAGGGACCTTCAATATTGATACGGCTTGTTACCGGACCAATACCTGCACTGCCTGCCATCTTCTTTTTATTTCCTTCCCTTGATGTTATATCAAGCACGGACGACAAACGTCCTCCATACTTTGCAGGTATGCTGCTTTTATATAGTTGAACGTCTTTAACTACTTCAGAATTGAAAGCAGAGAAAAATCCAAAGAAGTGTGAAGGATTATAAATGGTAGCACCGTTGAATAAAATAAGATTCTGATCTGTTGCGCCGCCTCTAACATTAAAGCCGGTGCTGGCTTCCCCAACAGTTTTTACACCAGGAAGAACCAATATTGCACGTAAAACATCTGGTTCTCCAAATACAGTAGGGATCTTCCTGATAGTACTGATGTCTAATTTTTCTACACCCAACTGAACGCTTCGCACATTATTAGACTTATTTGAGGAAAGCACAACTTCTCTTAATGAAATGATCTGCTCATGCAGATAAATATCCATTCTGCCATCAGAATATACCTTAATGTGGCGGCGTACATCTCTTCTTCCTACACTTTGTATGTTTAAAGTATGAGTCCCTTTTGTGAGAGAAATTGAAAAATAACCATATTGATCTGTAACGGCACCAATAGAGAGGTTTTCCTCCAGGTACACAGAAACTCCAGGTAACGGCTCATTAGTTTTATCATCGCGAATATAACCTGCAACTGTAGCGTCCCCTGATATAATATTACCTTTATTGCCTATTTCATATATTTTGTTTTCAAGAGATGCAGTAATAATGTTACTGTCTTTGATTCCCTCGAAATCAGATGCATGATTGATGATTAGGTCACTTGTAACTTTTGTTTCTCCAAAAAAACCCGACGGCAGATCAGTGTTTATTTTTTTGCCTTTGATAAGGAATACATTATTATTTCGATCGATACTAAAATAAAAACCGGTATTGGCAAACGCCTGTTCCAGTACTTTATCCAAAGGTTGTTCCTTTACTATAAGATTTATCCGGAGACTATCTACCTGCAACGAATCGTAATAGAAATGAAATCCTGATGCTAATTCAACCTCCCTGATAAATTGAACTGTTTTTAATTCTTTAAAGTTCCCGGTGATCAATGGTTTGCTTTGCCCCACCGCTGTAGAAGCGCAATAAAAAAAACAAAAGAAAATCATCAATATAAAATACGAATGGCGCATGTTAGTTTAGTAATCCATTATAATATTCAACAGCCGCTTTCATTGCCCTTTCCGGTTCATCGTTAAATCTTACCTTATTTTTTTTAAAGTATTGCAGTATTTCTTTTTTCTTGTCATGTAAAATATTTAGCAAGCCAGTTTTATTTTTAAAATTGTAATAAACAGCCTCTTTCCTGATATAGTATGTATTTATACTTTTGACTACAATATCTATCCGGGGAAACTCATCTTTCTCGATAATCTTTTTTTCTCGTTTTACAAACAATGCAATTTTACCCTTGCTTAATTGATCATAAAATCCGGATTTGACCTGGTTAAGACTATCGTGCTGAATGCGTACGAATGTGTGATCAAACAAAGTGAACTGTTCTATTTTATTGGTCGGCAGAACAATTTTATGAATACTATTAAAATCAAGGATAAGCACCTGGTCTTTTACCAAATCATAACACAACCGCACTTCGTGAAAGATCATCCCGTCAAAATAAATTTCACCATTCGTAAACTGCTGTGATTCAAAAAAAGGATGCCCTTCCCGTATGGTGAAAGGATAGTCAAGATATTCGGTGCCATTATATAATGGAGATTGTCCACCCAAGGCAGGTGTGTAATACATGCCAATAATATTTGCAGCAGTTCCATAAAATGCACTATCGACAACAAGCTGGGCTCTACTATCTTTTGAAAAGACATAAGCCAGCAGTAAGAAAGCAAATCGTTTTGGCATCCCATAAATTTACTTAAAACTCAAGTGAAAGCAAGTAAATACTATCCGGTTATTTTTAGCGCCGTAGTGTTATAGGTCGATGATTTTTTGCAATTGGTCGATTTTATGTTGTCATCTATATAGAGAAACACCATTCAAATCACTGCCTATACAATATTGATCTTTCACAAAACCTATAAGTAAGTTTCTTCGCTTTTACTATTTTCAGACAATTAATTTATTTATTGCTTTCAAATAATCATATTGCAGGTCCTCATGCATACCCTTTAGCGCTTTATTTATATTCTTTAGCTGGTTTTGATAAATATTGAGAAGGACTGGGTTTTTAATTATTGGAATATTCAATTCTCTCATTGACTCACAGAAATAAATTAGCAATTCTACTTCGACAATTGCAAGGCCACTGTAACGGATATATTTTTTAGCAGTACGAAGAATTTTTCGCACTGTCTTTTTTACAAAATATACATTGCTTTTATTAATATCAGCAAACTGCAATGCCATCGCATTCTTTACACTTTGTATATAAGCCGAGACATCATGAGCTTCAAAAAGTAAATAGGTAAGTAATTCTTTGTTCTCTTTTTTAAATCGTGCAAGTCGCAGGCAAAGCTCAATAAGTGCTGAAGCGGGTGTATTCACCAATTCCTGCTTCAATTCATTTATGGTGGATGCTTTCATGAGTGCTTATTTATCTCAAAAGGCATTTATAAACGCAGTCTAATTCTCTTATTACCGATTTTCTATTGCAGATTATTTGCATGGCCTCGAAGAAATTGAGGCGCAAAGGAAATACTTTTTTTAGCGATAGTGTTTTTGCAAAAAGTCTTTCTTCGAATCATGAAAGGATTTCACAGCTCCTAATTTGTATAACACCCAAATATAAACCCACGGCAGATCAAGCTGCCAGCGTAAAAAGCCAGCCCTTGCACTTCCAGGGTATAGGTGATGATTATTATGCCATTCTCCTGCAAAATAACCCGGCCTCCATTGATTGATTGATAAATTACTTCTGTCAAAATCCAATCCTTCTACATGTTTGTGTTCACCTTTGCCATGACCGGTATAGTTGAATATTCTTACCAGAGCAAACCAAAACATAGCCCCGGTGAACAGAGCACAGGCAAGACCGTGGCCACCAATCAAATAAAATAGCGTATACCAAAACGCCCAATTACCCAACCATAATACTATCGTATACCATGGAGCTGTCAATGACCCCCATCTTTTATATTTCCTGTATGAATTTAATTTCACACCGGTGTGTTTCAGAAAATGAACTGCCCTGTTATAATAATGCTCTGTAAGGTTCTTATTAATACCCTGGTGATTCACTTCGGCGAGAAAACAATATAAAAACCCTGCACGGGCATTATAAGGATCGCCGGGTTCATCGCTTTTTGCATGATGCACATGATGCGATACCACGTAAACTTCTTCAGGAACTGTTTTGATAACGAGATTCTGTGTAATAAACCGCCATATCTTATACCGGAATGTAAAAGACTTATGCGTGCAATAGCGATGAAACCA
>Ga0105249_10000724_pt1 | contig 30062 bp, 27 predicted proteins | sample KBSS44metaG_FD_81522 | JGI IMG/M metagenome (GOLD analysis project Ga0105249, IMG submission 81522) | Switchgrass rhizosphere microbial communities from Kellogg Biological Station, Michigan, USA - KBS S4-4 metaG | ecosystem: Host-associated > Plants > Roots > Rhizosphere > Soil | place...
ATGGCGAGAAGGCTCAGCCATGTTCCGAGACGCGATTTGCGCTGGGTCGGCTCGGCGACTGGGTAACCCGGCTGATAGCTCGTCGGGTAGCCCGGCTGCTGGTAGCTACCCGTCTGAGCGCCATAACCGCCGGATCCGTACCCGGACTGGGGGTAGCTCTGGGTCGGGTAGTCCTGTTGGCCATAGGACTGCTGCCCATAGCCCGGTGCCGAATACCCCGCCTGCCCGTACGCCTGCGTGGGGTAGTCCTGCTGGCCGTAGGACGGCGGCGGGTATTGCCCAGCGCCGTAATCGCGCTGGCCATAACCGGACTGGCCGTAGTCCGTGCTCGGATAGCCGGACTGCTGGCCGTATCCCGATCGTCCGTAGCCCTCCGGCGGATAACCGCCATAGCCGGGCGCCTGACTGCCGGGCTGGTCGTAGCCAGGCTGGCTGTAGCTCCCGTATCCGTATCCCGGCTGGTCGTATCCCGACGGGGGGTAGCCCTGCTGGTCCCGTCCCGGCTGGGTATAGCCGGAATCGGTGTAACGCGGGTATCCCGACGGTGGCGGCTGGGTCGACCGGTCGTCGAACCGGCTCGACGGGGTCGGTGGTGGAGTCGGAGCGTCGTCTCCTGCGGAGCCCGACACGGCCGGCATGACCCGAGTGGGCTCGTCGCTCTCGGTGGAGCCGCCTTCGGGCCTCGGTCGGTCTGGCCGGCCGGACTCGCTTGGGTCGTCGGGCCGCTGGGCCGGAGGCTCCGGTGCGGGCTGCGCCGCCCTGTTCTCGGGTTCCATCTCGCCCTCCGTTGGTCCCGTCCCATGTGCCACTGGTCTACGCTACTGCGCGCCCATGCGGCGACCACACGCGGAAGTTACGGCTGCATGCCCTGCGCCACAACCCCTCGCCGCAGGGCTCGCGACGCAGATCTCGCCCGTTCGGGTACTGGGGAGTCCGCCTCGCCGGGCGCGATCGCGATCTGATCCAGCAAATCGAGGACCTGTTTGCACCATCGCACGAAGTCGCCGGCAGACAGCTCCGCGCGGATCGCGTCCCCGGAACCGCCGAGCGCACGGCCGAGACTTTCGCGCCGGGCCCAGCGGTACACCGGCCAGATGAAGCCCGGTTCCGGTTCCCGGCTCGCCGGCAAGCCAAGCTCGGCCTCGTCCTCGGTGACGTCGCCCCACACCCGCAGGGTGTCGGCAAGCGCGTCGCGAACAGCTTGGCTCGGCATCCGGTCGGCGGCGGGCTCGTCGCGGCGGGCCTCGTAGACGAGCGTCGATACCACCGCGGCAAGCTCGGCGGGATCGAGCGCATCCCAGACGCCGTCGCGCAGACACTCGGTGACGACCAGATCTGACTCCGACCAGATGCGCGCTAGCCGGCGACCGGCAGGTGTCGCTTCATCGCCGGCCAGATAACCCCGCTGATCCAGCAGCTCACAGATCTGATCGAACGTGCGCCCAAGCGAGTCCGTGCGACCCTCAACCCTCCGGACCAGGCCGGCATTCTCCCGTTGCAACCGGCGATAGCGCTCGGCCCAGCGGGCATGCTCGTCGCGGTCGGGACAGCCGTGACAGGGGTGGGCCCGAACCGCGGCCCGCAGCCGCGCGACCTCCTTATCGGCGTCCGGCGGGCTCCCCTTCCTTCGGCTGGGGCCCGGCGGCACGGCAACCCGTCTCAAGGCCGCGGCCAGATCGCGCCGTTCCTGCGCGGACCGGTGGTTGAAGTGGCGCGGAACGCGGACGCTGCCAATCGACTCAACAGCGACTGGAAAGTCCATCATGGACAACCGGCCAGCCCACCGGCGCTCGGTCAGTACCAATGGGCGGGGGTCGTCCCGGGGGGTCAGGCCCGGGTCGAGGACGATGGCGAGACCCGCCCGCCGGCCGGCCGGCACTCGAATGACGTCCCCGGTCCGCAGTGCCTCCAGGGAAGCCGCCACCGCGCCTCGTCTCTCGCGGGACGCCGCGCGCGACAGCGCGGCCTCGCGCTCCGAGAGTTCCTGGCGCAACGCCATGTACTCGCGGAAGTCGCCACGATCGCAATTCATTCGCGTCCCGTACTCGTCCAGCGACTTCTCGTTACGCCGGATCTGTGCCACCAGGCCCGCGACGCCGCGGTCGGCCTGGAACTGCGCGAACGACGCGTCGAGCAGTGCGCGGGCGGCCGACCGGCCCATTTGACCTACGAGATTGACCGCCATGTTGTACGACGGGCGGAACGAGGATCGCAGCGGGTAGGTCCGGGTCGATGCCAGACCAGCAACCCGGGTCAGATCGATATCTGGGCTCCACAAGACGACGGCATGCCCCTCGATATCGATCCCCCGTCGCCCGGCCCGACCGGTCAGCTGCGTGTACTCCCCAGGCGTGATGTCGGCATGGGTCTCCCCGTTGAATTTCGTCAGCCGCTCGAGCAGCACACAGCGGGCTGGCATGTTGATCCCCAAGGCGAGCGTTTCGGTGGCGAACACCGCGCGGACCAGACCCCGGACGAACAGCTCTTCGACCGTCTCTTTGAACGCTGGTATCAAACCGGCATGGTGTGCGGCCACCCCGCGGCGCAGTCCGTCGAGCCATTCCCAGTATCCGAGCACCTCGAGGTCCTCTGACGGAATCCCGGCCGTTCGCTCTTCCACGAGCGCGGTGATCTCGTCGCGTTCGGCCGGCTCGGTCAGCCACAACCCCGCTAACACGCACTGGCGCACGGCCGCGTCGCACCCGAGGCGGCTGAAGATGAAGGTGATGAGCGGCAGCAAACCCTCGCGATCCAACCGCGTGACCACGTCCGGCCGATGCGGCGGGCGCCAGCCCGGTCCGCGCCGACGAACGCGCCCCCGCGTTCCGACGTCCCAAGCGCGCATCCGATCGGATAGGTACTCCCGCAGCTCGGGATTGACGTCCGCCGGTCCCTCGACCGTTGCGCTCGTCGGGTCGGCGTCTTTGAACAGATCGAACAGGCGGGAACCGACCAGCACGTGCTGCCACAGCGGCACCGGGCGTTGCTCGTGGACGATCACCCGGGTGTCTCCGCGCACGGTCACCAGCCAGGCACCAAATTCCTCTGCGTTGCTCACGGTCGCCGACAACGCGACCAGTCGTACGGAGTCCGGCAGATGTATCAGCACCTCTTCCCAGACCGCGCCACGGAACCGATCGCCCAGGTAGTGCACCTCGTCCATCACGACGTAGCCCAGGCCGGTCAGCGCGTCGCTACCGACGTAGAGCATGTTGCGCAGGACCTCGGTCGTCATGACCACGACAGGAGCCGCCGCGTTGATGGAGTTGTCGCCGGTCAGTAGGCCGACGCGGTCGGACCCATGACGGTCGACCAGGTCGTTGTACTTCTGATTCGACAGCGCCTTGATCGGTGTCGTGTAGTAGCACTTCTGCCCGCCGGCCAGCGCCAGAGTTATCGCGAACTCCCCCACGACCGTCTTGCCGGCACCGGTCGGGGCGCATACCAACACGCTCGATCCGTCCTCCAGGGATCGACACGCTTCGACCTGGAAGTCGTCGAGCTCGAACGGGTACTGCCCGGCGAACTCCGTTACCGCCGGATGCGCGGCTCTCACTCGGCTGGCCGCGTATCGCTCTGCCGGCGACGGACCGATCGCCGGAGTCATGAGTTCAGCCTAAGTGGCGTGACGAGCCAGACGGCTTGCGGCGTACTCGGGATGCGACGGTCATCCTAGGTGGCTCGCCGCAGCCGGGATTGTGTCAACTGGCCCGAGGGGCCGGTTGTTTTCGGTGTTGGGCGAGGACGCTGATGGCGTAGTGCCGGTCGAGGCGGTCGCCGATCCAGCGGGTGGTGGCCGCGTCGGCGGGGATGTCAGCATGTTCGTTTTCGACCGGCGTCGGATCCTGGGTGAGCTGCCCTGGGTCGACGTGGTGGGGTAGCACCCGCCCGTCGGCGCGCCGGAACCGGAATCGGCATCGGCCGAGCGGCTGGATTCGGAATTCCCCGTCGTGATGGGCCCGGTGATGCCCGGCGCATAGCAGCACCAGGTTCGCGAGGTTGGTCGGGCCGCCATATAGCCAGTGCCGCACGTGATGGGCTTCTAGGTCGCGGGTATTGGCGCAGCCGGGGTAAGTGCAGCAGCCGTCGTCGCGCAGTAGTAGCGCGCGGTACAGCCGTTCGCTGACCACCCGATGGGAGCGACCGAGGTCAAGCACGGTGCCGTCCTGGTTCTGCAGGGCCGTGCGGATCCTCCCCGCGCAGGTCAATCTCTGCACGACGCTGTCCGGCAGTCCTGGCCCGCCGACTATGTGCGCGTACGGACGGGGCGGACCGTCGGTGGTGCGTTCAGCGGAACGCGGCTGCGACGTATGCGGCGGCGCGCCATCAGCGCAGGTATCGGCGGGCAGGTCGGCGGCGGTGAGGTGGATAACTACCGCGGCCCGTTCGTCCCCACGTAGGCCGCGTATCGGTTTTTCGGTGTCGGCGACGGTAGCCAGCGCGATCTCGGCCATCCGGACCAGCGCCGCCGCCTGGCTGATGCCCTCGGCGCGGGCGATCGTCTCGACGGCGGACTGCACGATCGCCCCATGCTCTGGGTCGAGCCGCGCATGGATGCGCCATTGCGCCTCACTCGACCACGAATGCGAGACATACTCCTGCCGCTGTTGCTCGTCGCTGTTCGTGTCCTCGACGGTGCGCAGGCCGCGGACCAACGTCTCCAGATGCCCGGCCGTACCGTGCCCGGCCGCCTCGATCAGATCCTTTACGAGCCGGTGCTCGCCGTCGTGGGCCAGCCGGGAGATCGCCCGCACCTGCGAATAGGACAACCGCCCGGCCCCCATGGCCGCAGCAAGCTCCGGGAAGCCGGCCAGCGCCCGCGCCACCCGCACATGCTCGACCGCGGTCCGATGCGCCAAACCGCAGTAGTGCCCGAGCCAGCGGGCCGTCGACGCCAGCCCGAACGCCGCGCAGCCCTCGCAGGCGTCGAACCGGGCAACCAGCAGCAGCCACCGACACGTCGCCGCGGCCAGTCGGCCGGCCAGGGCAACGATCTGCGACCCGAGTTCGTCGACCGAGAGCGCTTCAGTCGGCCGAGCTGAGTCAACAACTCTCAGCACCGACGGCGCAGAAAGTACTGCCGCAGAAGGGGAATCTGTGATCGCCATGCGACGAAACTAATCGAGCCCTCCGACAGAAAGCGACGCGTTGATCAGGTCGTAGCGGCCCTAGTGGTCGAGCAGGCCGCACATAGGCCCAGCAGCTCGACGGTGTGATCGACATCGGTGAATCCGTGCTCATGAGCGACCTGGGCCGCCCAGCGTTCCACGGCGGCACCCTCGATCTCCTCGGTGCGTCCGCACGTCCGACAGACCAGATGGTGATGATGTGATCTGGTCTGGCCGCAGAGCCGGTACAAGGCCTCACCCTCAGGCGTTTGCAGTACGTCGGCATCGCCGGCGTCGGCCAGCGTTTGCAGGTGCCTATATACCGTCGACAGCCCGATCGTCTCGCCTTGGGCGCGCAGTTCGGAGAAGACGGACTGGGCGCTGCGGAAGCCGTCCCCCGCCCCTAGTTGCGTCCGGACCAGGTCGCCCTGGCGCGTCGACCGGTACGCCCGGCCGCGCCGGATTCTGTGCGGGGCTGCCATGTCAGCACCTCTTTGCTGGTAATCGTTATCGACACTAAGGGATTCGGCTGAGGGATTCGACGAAGTACGACGTCAGGGGTGGTGCGCCGGAACCGCGGCCTCAGGAACCGGCTCGGCAATCTCTTCGGCGGCTCGCCCCGTGCTTCTGCGCCATCCGCGCCGCGATCCGATGAGTCGGCACACGACGTAAAAGGCGAACGAGATGGTCGTGACGTACGGGCTGATCGGAATGGAACTGCCGAGCGCGAGCAACGTGCCGCCGACCATGGCGACCGTCGCGAACGCGACGCTCAGCGCGACGGTAACCCTCGGCGATGCCGTCACTCGCATCGCCGCCGCTGCGGGGGTGCACACGATGCTCAATACGAGCAACGCACCGACGACTTGGACCGATGCGGCGATCGCCAGCCCGAGGACGAGCATGAAGATCGGCGAGAGAAGCCGTACGGGAACGCCCCGGGCGGCGGCCACCTCCGGATCAAGGCTCGCGAACCGCAACGGCCGCCACATCAGAAACAAACTCGCCGACACCACCAGGCCGATAGCGATCAGCCAGGAAAGCTGAGGGGTGTCGATCGCGACGATCTGGCCGGTCAGCAGCCCGAACTTGTTGGCCGATCGGCCCTTGTACAGGGACAGGAACAGCACGCCCAGACCGAGCCCGAACGGCATGAGCACGCCGATGATCGAGTTGCGCTCCCGGGCCCGGACTCCGAGCGCACCGATCACGACGGCGGCCAGCAACGAGCCCGTTACCGCGCCCACGACCACGTTGACGCCGATGAGTAGCGCACCGGCCGCACCGGCGAAGGACAGTTCGCTGATGCCATGAACTGCGAACGGCAGGTCGCGCATCATGACGAACACGCTGATCAGCCCGCCGATGATGCCCAGTACCGCTCCCGCGATCACGGAGTTATGGAGCAGCGACAGCAGCTCGCCGTAGCTGTCGAAGTTGAAGATCTGCTTCCACAGGCCCGGTTCGCTCGACGCGAGAGTAAACGTCGTCATGAGGCGCTCTCCGCGGTCGCGTAGCTGTCGTCAGCACTGTCGAGCTCATCGGCGTGGTCAGGGACTCCGACCACGACAATCCGCCCGTCGATACGGAGCACCTCGATCCGGGCGCCGTAGAGCGTCGACAGGCTCTGGGAGGTCATGACCTCGTCAACGCTGCCGATTTGGAACCGCCCGTCGGCCAGATACAGCACCCGGTCGACGTACGGCAGGACCGGATTTATCTCGTGGGTCACGAACAGCACGGCGGTTCTTTCGGTTCGGCGCCGGTCGTCGATCAGCCGAACCACTTCGCGTTGATGGCGCGGATCCAGCGACAACAAGGGCTCGTCGCAGAGCAGCAGGCGGGGCTCGGTCGCGAGCGCCTGGGCAATGCGCACCCGTTGCTGCTCGCCCCCGGACAGGTTCGCCACGGGTACGTTTGCCAGCTCGCTCGCGCCGACTGCGGCGAGAATTTCGGCCACTCGCTGGCGCCGCTGACGACCCCCGAACCAGCCCGGTCCCAATCGATGGCCGTCCAGCCCCATCTCCACGAGGTCAGCCGCCCGGAGCGGAGCCGGCGGGGCCAGCCGTCGCTCTTGCGGCACGTAACCGATCAGGTCGCTGCCCCGTTCAGCCGGGCGCCCGCACACAGTGATAGAGCCACGGGTCAGCGGCTGCAGGCCGAGCACAGCACGTAGCAACGTGGTCTTGCCGGACCCGTTCGCGCCCAGTACCGCGAGGAACTCGCCCCCCTGCACGTCCAAATCGAGCCCGGACCACAAGGTGTGGTTCGCGAGTGTGAGCGAAGCGGAGCGCACCGCAAGCACCGAGTCTGAGCCCGATGTAGCAGTCATGACCGAAGCGCTTCGTCAACGGCGGTGACATTGGCGGTCATCCAGCTCAGATAGTCCTGGCCGGGCGGGAGCGTCTCGGTGACCGGGACGACCGCAATGCCGTGCTGGCGCGCCGCATCGAGGACTTTCTCGGTTTCCGGGCTCGAGGTTTGCTCGTTGTAGGCGAGGAGGGCGACCTTCTGCCCTTCGATCAGGCCGAGCATCTCATTCAGCGTCCGCGGCGGTACGCCCGTTCCCTCCTCGATCGCGTGGCTGAAGGCAGCAGGCGTGCGGTTGTCGAGGCCGCAGGCCTCGAGCAGGTACAGCGGCACCGGCTCAGTGACCGCTACGCCCACGCCCGCGAACTTGGCTCGAATCGCAGCCTCCGACTTCTCCAGGCCAGCCAGCTTGGCGGCAAACGCGGCGGCGTTGGCGCGGAACGTACCAGCCGATCCCGGATCGGCCTGGATGAGTGCGTCGGCGAGTGTCGCGGACAGCTTCCGCATGGAGGGGAAGTCGTACCAGACGTGCTCGTTGAGCTCTGGGTCGGCAGGATTTCGACCGGAGATGTCCACGGCATTGAGCACGACCGCGTCGTGTCGAGCAGCCGAGTGCCGCATCACGTCCACGAAGTCGTCGTATCCGCCGCCATTTTCGATGATCACGCGGGCCTTGGACAGGGCCAACTGGTTCTGGGGGGCGGCCTGGTAGGAGTGCGGATCTTGGTTCGGGTCGTTGATTATCGAGGTCACCTGTACGTGGTCGCCCCCGATCTGCCGGGCGATGTCCCCGTAGACGTTCGTCGAGGCCACCACCCGCACCGGCTGGCCGGCTGCGGTTGTCGAGGCGGAGTCGTTCGAGTTCGAGCTGCAAGCAGTCAGTGCGATCAACGCGGCGACGGGTGTCAGCACGACAGCGGCACTCGCCCGGACGAACGCCCCTGGACGTACGGCAGCGCGGGCGGCTCGCTGCCACCAGCGAATGAAAGTCGAATTGACAATCATGTTCATTAGCGTACAGCACGGGAGCCATCGGTTGGGGCGTTGCGACAGATGCCAGCCAAGGCTCAGGCGGCCGCGGTCGCGGCTCCCCGGCCGGTCTTGCGGTCAGGCCGTGCCGTAGCTCAGGCCGTGCCGTAGCTCAGGCCGTGCCGTAGCTCAGGCCGTGCCGTAGATGCGCTCTACTCGCAGCCGGAGCACGAGCCGACGGTCGGCGACCATGGCTCGACGGAAGTCGTCCCAGTCCGGATGCTCGCCCGCGATGGCGCGGTAGATCTCGATCAGCTCCTCGACGGTAGCGTCGCCCGGATCGGCCGCGACGGGCGTCAACTCGGCAATGCCGTCGCCAACCGCCCAGCGCCAGAAGTCTCGACTGGTCACGTGGAAGCTCGCCCGCGGATCGCGCCGCACGTTGCGGACCTTGACTCGAGTGTCGGTCACGGAGACGCGCACCAGGCGGGTCTCGGGATCGTAGGTGTGACTCACGTTCGACAGCTGAGGACGCCCGTTCGGGCGCAGGGTGACCAGGATGCCATGGTGCGTGTCAGCGAGCAGCCGGGTCAGGGCATCGTCAGTCATGAGCGGTCCTTACGTTGCTTCCGACCAGGTTTCCGGCAGCCGGCGCGGAATCGGATCGATGGCCGACGGGATGTCGTCGTCCAGCGCGCTCGCTCGGGCCTGCGCCTCCGCTTCTGCCTTCCGGCGCGCCTTGCGCCGGTCGTGCACGACGGCGAAGAGCACCGAGCCCTCGAACAGCAACACCATGGGTATCGCCATCGCGCACATCGTGAACGGGTCGGTACTGGGGGTTGCGATCGCGGCGAACAGGAAGATCAGGAAGATGCCGACACGCTGGAATCGCTTGAGCAGCTTGGCCGGAAGCACGCCAACCAGGTTCGCCATGACGATCAGCAGGGGCAGTTCGAAGGACACTCCGAAGATGACGAGCATGAGAATGACGAACGACAGATAACTGTTGACCGTCAGCGTCGCGACCGCGCCGGAGCCGGCGGCCCCGATCAGCACCTGCAAGCCCTTGGCCAGTACGACGTAGGCCAGGCATACACCGGCGGCGAACAGCACGGTCGACGCAGCCACGAAAATCAGGGTGTATTTGCGCTCCTTCTTGCGCAGCCCCGGCGTGACGAATGCCCAGACCTGATACAGCCACAGTGGCGCGGTCAGCACCGCGCCGGCGATCACCGACACCTTGAGCCGGGTGGTGAAGCCGTCCAACGGTGCAGTGAAGATCAGCTCGCAATCCTTCGAGTTCGGCGGAAATCGGTGCGACGCCGGGACGCTGCAGTACGGGTGCTTGAGGATGGCCAATATCGGATCGTAGAAAATCCAGCCCACCACGGCGCCGGCCGCGATGATCAGCAATATGGTCACGATCCGGCGGCGGAGCTCCCGCAGGTGGGACATAACCGACATGCGGCCTTCGGGATTGCTGCGTCGACGGCGACGCAGCCGCAGCCGGACCATCGGATCAGCGTTCCAATCGAACGATGGCCAGACGCTCTTGTGCTGCCCGTATCTGGGCCTGCAACTCGGCGAGCTCAGCTTCCGCTTCGGTGAGCAGGGCGACGTCCTTTCTCAGCCGGGCAGACTTCCAGGACAGCTCATACAGGCATGACCCAAGAACTACCGCAGCAACAATCAACGCAGCGCCCCACGCGATCGCCACGACCCACCACACTCCGCAGACTTTACTGCGGCGGCCTGGATAGGGCCTGTCAGAACGTCGCGTACGCGTCGATTGCTGCGGCCGCTTCGTTGGCCACCGACTCGGCCAACCACTCCGGCGACAACAGCTCGACCTGCCCCGCCGAGCCGAGGACGAGTGCTCGCACCCAGGCGGGGTCCGCGACCCGCACGCTGATCTGGCGCTGGCCGTCCTCGAGCGCGGTGTCCTCGGTAACTGGGTAGTAGTCGGCTACCCAGCCGTATGCGGGCGCTACCCGCAATACGACCAGCAGATGCTCAGGAGCTGGCGTGTACACGCCCTCGGACAGGTCCCGCAGGTGGGCCTCGGCCGGCGGCCGCGCGGGCTCGTCGAGGAGCCGGGCGTTCTCGATGCGGTCGAGCCGAAATATCCGCATTCCTTCGGCCCGCCGACACCAGGCCTCCAGGTAGAACCGGCCGTCCATGGTGAAGATGCGCATCGGGTCGACGGTCCGGTCGGTCGTTTCGTCCCGGGTGGCCGTGTAGTAACGCAGGGCCAGCGCCCGCTTGCCCTCGACCGCCTGCTCGACGACGAGCTGCAGGCGGTCCACCTGGTCGAAGGCCACGGCCACCGTGTCCGCTGCGTCGACGGATCCGCCCGCGGCAGCCTCCACCTTGGCCAGAGCCCGCTCGACGGCCGCCCGGTCGGTAAGGCCGGGCGTCTCCATCAACGTGCGCAGGGCGACGACGAGCGCAAGGGCCTCTTCGGCGGTGAGCCGCAGTGGCCGGGAGATTCCGGCGTCGAAGATCACAGATACCGAGTCACCCTCGAACGACAGGTCGATGAGATCGCCCGGCCCGTGCCCGGGCAGCCCGCACATCCACAGCAGTTGCAGGTCGCGCCGCAGCTGCTCCTCGCTTACCCCGAAATCAGCCGCCGCCGTTGCGAGCGCCACGCCCGGGTGCGCCTGCAAGTAGGGCACCAGCGACAGGAGCCGAGGCAGTCGCTCACGCTCGCCGGTCATCGTCGGACTCCCCCCGCGGCCAAGTGATGTGCCGCTCGCGCGGTGGGAGTGAGCCGCGCGACAACGGCGTCAACAAGTTCGGGTGGGTCGAGCACCCGAGCCGATCGCCCGGCGCTGGCAACGATTCTCGCCAGCCAGCGCAGGTCCGCGTAGTGGATCGTCAGCACGCCGTCCGTTTCGCTCTCGGCGATTCGTCGAAGCTCACCCAACCCCGGTCCGTAGACCGCCACCCGGGCCACCCGCGTGGAATCGGGGGCGCGGCTGGCCACATAGCCGAGCAGGTCGACGTCGGGCCGCTGGAACGCGCCCGGTGGGCCGCTGACTTCGACACTGCCTACCACGCGAGACAGCCGGAAGCTGCGCGCCTCACCGCGGTCGAGATCGTGCCCCACGACGTACCAGCGGCGCCGCCAGGACAGGACCCCCCACGGCTGGATCGTGCGTCGTTCTGGGTCGCGCTTGCCGGCCTTGAGGTAGTCGAAGGTCGTGACTCGGGCGTGCCGGGCGGCGTCGAGCAGCGGTGGCAGGGCTGGATCGCTTGCGTCGACGTGCGGTTGCGCGCCGGGTGCATCCCCTGCGGCGACATCCGTGCCGCCGGCCCGCAGTTTGATCAGTGCGTTGCGGGCGGGCGCTCCGAGCGTTGCGGACTGCCACAGACGAGCAGCGAGGCCGACCGCCGCGGCCTCCGCCGGGTCGAACGGGATCGGCGGGAGCTCGTATTTGCGCCGGGTGATCCGGTAGCCGTCCTCGGCGTCGAAAATGCTGTTCCGGCCCGTCTCGAGCGGGATGCCGAGGTCACGCAGTTCCGCCTTGTCGCGTTCGAACATTCGCTTGAAGGCTTCGTCGGTCCTCGGATCCCCGTCGGCCGGCTCGTACCCCGGCACCGCGTCCCGGACCCGCTCCGCCGTGAGGAACTGTCGGGTTGACAGCAGGCAGATGACGAGGTTCACCAGCCGCTCGGCGCGTCGCGCTGCCATGTCCTCGAAACTAATGCGCGGCCGGCCCCGCCGGGTGGCGGCTCGCCTACCCGCCATGACTCCACCTGCCCGGTACCGACCGCTTCGCAACGGTCTGCGCGAGGTCGCCGCGGCGCAGACTCATGGCCCCGATCATTGCTGATGAGAGCCGTATCGCGCACGGCATTACAGTGTGGCCGGTGATCCGCTGGCGGGCCGGGACCGTAACTGCGGTCGGACGGCAGTGGACTGGGGTGCGCGAGGTCGTCGTGGACGTAGTTGGCGATGGCCTGACGCCGGCGCTGGCTTACGTCGCGCTGGTCGGATCCCCGCAGCCGGGTGATCGGGTCGTGCTCAACACGACCGCCCTGGAGGCGGCCCTGGGTACCGGTGGGCACGCGATCGTCGTTGCCTTGCCCGATCGGCTGCCGGAGGACCCATCGGGCCCAGGACATCTCGTCAAGGCCCGCTACACCCCGACCCAGGCCACCGTGTTAGGGGTCGACGAACCGGATTCGCCGCATTACGCCACGATCGCCGCAGCGACGTCGCTGTCCGGTATGCCGGTCGTGGTGGCCGATCTCCACTCGGCCCTGCCAGCCGTCCTCGCCGGCGCGCTCCTCGATCGGCCGGACGCCCGCGTCGCCTTTGTGCTGACGGACGGCGGTGCGCTGCCGCTGTGGTACTCCCACACGGTCGCCGACCTACGCGGTCTGCTCTGCGGCACCGTTTCGACCGGACAAGCCTTCGGTGGCGATCTGGAGGCCGTGACCGTGCATACGGGTCTGCTGGCTGCTCGCCACGTTCTCACGGCGGACATCGCCGTCGTTACTCAGGGACCCGGCAATCTGGGGACCAGCACCCCGTGGGGGTTCTCCGGAGTCGCCGCTGGCGAGGTCGTCAACGCCGTCGGTGTCCTGGGCGGCCGGCCGGTCGGCGCGCTGCGGATGTCAGACGCCGATCCCCGGGAACGGCACCGGGGCGTTTCGCACCATGCGCTCACTGCCTTCGGTCGGGTAGCCGTGGTGGCGGCCGACCTCGTCGTCCCGGCCGGTCTGCCGGCCGAGCTTGCTCAGGCGGTGGCAGCCGATCTCGCGCCGCTCGCCGAACAGCATCGGATCGTGACGGTAGCGACGGATGGCCTCGACGCCGCGCTCCGAGGGCTGCCCGTGACCTTGTCAACCATGGGACGCGGCATCGACGAGGACCGCGCGTATTTCCTCGCTGCCGGGGCAGCTGGTCGCCACGCCGCCGCGCTGCTGTGAGGCCGGGACGCTAGGCGGTCACGGATGGCCCGAGGTGCACGTGCCGGGTGAGCTGGCGATAGCCGAGCCGCTCGTAGAAGCCGATCAGGTGCCCTTCGCAGTGCAGCCAGGCCAGCCCGGTCTGGCTCACCGCCTGGGCCGTGGCGGCAGCCGAAACAACGGTCCCGAGGCCTTTGCCGCGCCGGTCCGGGAGGACGACAACACCAGAAAGACACTCGCAGCCGGCCGCCGCACTCAGCCGTGCGCACGCCGCGACCCGATCGCCGTCCCGCAAGATCAAGAACTCTTGGCCGGGTCGGCCGAATTGGCCCGTCACGGCGGGAGCGAGGTCGGCCCCGAACACGGCCAGGAACTCCTCCACGGTCGAAGCGGGGCCGATGGTCAGGCCGTCCGGCGCAGTCGGCGCAGGCGCGGCATCGGTAATCAGAACGGCCAGCTCGCGCAGCACGTACAGACCGCGAGCGGCTACGACTTCGACCTGCTCCGGCCGGACCGTGACCTGCCACGACCCGGGACTCCGCTGGTCAAGCCAACGGCAGACCGCGTCGACAATCTCGTCGGAGGGAAGATCGGACCGTTCGGTGAACGATCCATGTGTCCCCCACGCCTGGGCGATGCCGAGGTGCACGCACGGAACACCTCCGACGTCGACGGCAGCGACCGCGTTGCCCTGCCGCGCTCGAACCTGCTCGGCATCGGACCGCCCGACGAGGTCGATCAAGTCACCGGGGTGAGGCGCCCGGTCCGGGTCCCCGCTCCACGACCGCAAGGTCCACCGGCCGTCGCTGTGGACGATCTCAGCGACGCCGCAGTTGGCGAGCGGGTGGGCCATCGCGTAGTCGTCGGTGATGTTGTCGGCGAGCATCGAGACCGCCAGGCCGATCGCGCCACCGTGGCTCACCGCGACAACCGTTCCGCCGGGATGAGCGCTAGCCAGCGCCCCGAGGGTCGTCGACATCCGGGCGACCACATCCTCGCCGGACTCGTCGCCGTCGAGCCCTTCGGTGAGGTGACCCGACAGCCACCGCAGGTATTGCGCGCCGACTCGTGCGATGTCCGATTCGGCGGTGCTTCCGTCCGTCAGGCCGAGGCCGATCTCCCGCAGCTCGTCGCGAGTGGAGGTTCCGCGGCCGAGCGTCGCGGCCAGGATGTCGGCGGTCTGGCGAGCGCGGAGCAACGGCGAGACGTACACCGCCGCGACCTCACGAGTGGCGAGCCGAAGGGCCAGCGCGCTGGCCTGAGCCCGTCCCCGGTCTGTCAACGGCGCACCCGGGCCGAGCGAGCCCAATCTGCGCTCGACGTTATCTGTGCTCTCGCCGTGCCGGACAAGCAGGATCGTTGTTTCCGTCCCTCCCGCCACCTGCTTGCTCCTTGTCGGCCACCTCGGCATCACATCGAGTTGATGAGCTTCTCAACCCGGTCGTCGACGCTGCGGTACGGGTCCTTGCACAGTACGGTGCGCTGGGCCTGGTCGTTCAGCTTCAGATGCACCCAGTCCACCGTGAAGTCCCGACGTTTCTCCTGAGCGCGGCGGATGAAGTCGCCCCGCAGCTTCGCGCGGGTCGTTTGCGGCGGCACGTTCTTGGCCTCGAATATCGCGAGGTCCGTGGTCACCCGGTCGACCGCCCCGCGCTTTTGCAGGAGGTAGTACAGGCCGCGGTTGCGTTGGATGTCGTGATACGCCAGATCGAGTTGGGCGATGCGAGGCGAGGACAGCGGAAGGTTGTGCTTGGCGCGATACCGCTCGATCAACTGGTATTTGGTCGCCCAGTCGATCTCCCGATCGATGCGCGACAGATCGCCGGCCTCGACGGCATCCAGCGTGCGACCCCATAGTTCGAGAACCTGCTTGGACATCGGGTCGCCGCCGGTCCGCTCGATGAAGTCGACGGCGCGGCCGTAGTACTCGCGTTGGATCTCGAGCGCCGACGCGGTCCGTCCGGCGGCAAGGCGGACCGAGCGAGAACCGGACAGGTCGTGGGAAATCTCACGGATTGCCCGGATCGGGTTCTCCAGCGTCAAATCACGGAACGTGACGCCCTGCTCGACCATGCGCAGGACGAGATCGGCGGATCCGACCTTGAGCATCGTGGTGGTCTCACTCATGTTCGAGTCGCCGACGATGACGTGCAGCCGGCGATAGCGCTCTGCATCGGCATGCGGCTCGTCACGAGTGTTGATGATCGGACGGGATCGGGTCGTCGCGGAGGACACACCCTCCCAGATGTGCTCGGCGCGCTGGCTCACGCAGTAGACCGCGCCTCGCGGCGTCTGCAAGACCTTTCCCGCCCCGCAGATCAGCTGACGGGTGACGAGAAACGGGATCAGGACGTCCGCGAGCCGGCTGAACTCGCCATGCCGTCCGACGAGGTAGTTCTCGTGACAGCCATATGAGTTGCCCGCGGAATCGGTGTTGTTCTTGAACAGGTAGATGTCCCCCGCGATGCCCTCGTCGTGAAGCCTTTTCTCCGCGTCGAGCACGAGCCCCTCGAGGATCCGCTCGCCCGCCTTGTCGTGCGCGACCAAGCTTGGCAGCCCGTCGCATTCCGGTGTGGCGTACTCGGGATGGCTGCCCACATCGAGGTACAGACGGGCTCCGTTGCGCAGGAAGACGTTGGACGAGCGGCCCCACGACACGACCCGGCGAAACAGATAACGGGCGACTTCATCCGGAGACAGCCGGCGCTGGCCATGAAAAGTGCACGTCACGCCGTACTCGTTCTCGATGCCGAAGATGCGCTTGTGCACGTCCCCAGCGTATGCGAACCAGTGGACGGATTAGGGCCAGCCGACGAGCAGATCTTCACCACTGAGCGTAGTGATCTTTACCTCTTTGATGCGTTCGACGGGGAGCGATGTTCCTCCGGTGAACGTGATGTCACGCCCGGTGGGCAGATTCCAGGTGCCCAATGTCTCCCTGCCGCCGGTGCGGTCCACGATCACCAGTTGATACGGCGGCGCCGTGCCGGCGTACGGAGTGCCGCCGGCGACCTGGCGGCACGACAGATCGATTCGGGTGCCCCACCGAACGGTCTGGACGCGCGCGGACGCAGCAACGCCTACTTCCTCTCCGGCGGGGGCGGACATCGCTACCTGCCGTCCCGGGTTGGGGGTGGGCGGCGATGTGGCGGTCTGGCTCGACGGCCAGGCCAGGACCAGCGCGAGCACGAGACACGCGGCCGCCACCCCAGCAACCACTGTGAAGACCAGCCTTCGCCGGCGCCGGGATCGCCGAACCCGGTCGAGCACGACGGGTAACAGGTCGGGCGGATTTTCGGGCTCTTCCTCGAGCACCGTTGGCGGAACGGTCGCGAGCAACGCCGGCAACCCTCGCAACGACCGCACCGATTCGGCGCAACTGTCGCAGACCAGAACGTGGTCCTCGAAACGGCGACGCTCATCATTTGACAGCGCGCCCAAGACGTAGGCGCCGTCGTATGTTGCGAACTCGTCGGTCATCCCACGCCTCCCATCTCGTCGAGGGCCAATCTGAGCGCGTGCAGGGCGTAATGCGTGCGCGACTTCACGGTGCCCACCGGAATGCCGAGTCGCGCCGCGGCCTGAGCGACGCTCGAGCCACGGTAATAGCACTCGAGCAGGACTTGGCGATGCTCGGTCGACAACCGGCGAAGTGCAGCGGTGAGCACGGCGCTGTTCACGCGCTCATCGGTACCGTCGGACACCGGGTTCTCGGGCAGGTCGGCCGTCACCAGCTCCCGCTGATGCCGGGTCGCCCGCCAATCGTCAATGACGATTCGGCGAGCCACTGTGAACAGCCAGCCACGGGCTGAACCGTCCGTTTGATCGAGCACGGCGGGATGGCGCCACGCTCGGAGCATCGTCTCTTGCACCACGTCTTCGGCGCGAGCACGATCGCCACCCGTCAGGCTGACGACATACGACCACAACGCCCCGGCATGTTCTTCGTGCAGGGCGCGTAGGAGGTCGGTCTCGCTTCCGGCCACACCACCTCCGTATTAGACACGGTTCGAACGGCCGACGGGTTCAATCGGAGCTGTCTCCAGCAGCCCGATCCGCCGGCTGATCCAGCCCTACGTCGTGCGGTGGCGTGTCCGCGGGGGCCGGCGCAGCCGGCTGTTCCGCGGTTGCGGTTGGCAGCAATGCTGTCAATGCAGGTCCGACATACCGGCGGAACTTCCTGTTCGCCCTGGTCCGATCCAGGACCGCAACCTCGAGCTGAGTCGCCGGCAGCTCACGCGCCGCACCATTGCCGCCCACGGAGCCCAATGCGCCGACTGCGACGTGCAGCGCGTCCCGCAACGGCAAGCCGGCCTTGTACATCTGGCGGAGTGACGACGTCAGAGCGTCGGCTTGCCCACCCATGACCAGAAACTGCGGTTCGTCGACAATCGTGCCGTCGTAGGAGAGGCGGTATATCTGGTCTTCGCTCGGCTCGGCACCGACTTCAGCGACGCACAGCTCGACCTCGTACGGCTTCTGCTGCTCGGTGAAGATGTTGCCCAGCGTCTGTGCGTACGCATTGGCCAGCGCTCGGGCGGTGACGTCCTGCCGGTCGTAGGAGTACCCCCGCAAGTCGGCAAGCCGGATTCCGGCAACCCGTAGGTTCTCGAACTCGTTGTACTTTCCCACCGCCGCGAAGCCGATGCGGTCATAGATCTCGCTGACCTTGTGCAGCGCCGAGCTCGCGTTCTCCGCGACGAACAAGACACCGTCAGCGTAGGTCAGTACGACCACGCTGCGGCCGCGGGCGATGCCCTTGCGCGCGTATTCCGATCGGTCGCGCATGATCTGCTCGGCGGATGCGTAGAACGGCATCGTCATGACGGCTCCTCCCCTCGATTACGTCGGCGGGTGTCCTCTGGTGTCCCGGTCAGGAGCCGGGTCGTGCGCGGCGCTGCTCGACGATGTCGCGGACCAGTCCGCCGAGCTCGTCGTCGGGAATTCGGGCCGTACCCTCCGCGGACGCGAGACGTACCACCGGGAAGATGCCGCGAGTCAGGTCAGGACCGCCCGTCGCCGAATCGTCGTCGGCTGCGTCGTAAAGAGCTTCGACGGCCACCCGGACGGCGCCCATCCGGTCCAGCCCAGGTGTCCACAGTTTCTTCAGAGAACCCTTGGCGAACAGTGACCCCGAACCGATCGACTCGTAGTACTGCTCGGGATATCGGCCGCCGGCAACGTCGAAGCTGAAGATCCGCCCGGACGCTAGGCCCCGGCCGTTGTTAGCGGCGTCCACGTCGAAGCCGGCGAACAGCGGCACGACAGCCAGCCCCTGCAATGCCTGACCGAGGTTGCCACGGATCATGGTGGCGAGCCGGTTCGCCTTCCCGTCCAGCGTGAGCTGGGTCCCCTCTATTTTCTCGAAGTGCTCGAGCTCGACCTGGAACAGCCGGACGATCTCGATGGCCAATCCGGCTGCGCCCGCGATACCTATCAGCGAGTAGTCGTCGGCAGCGAACACCTTCTCGATGTCGCGCTGCGCGATGAGATTGCCCGCGGTCGATCGCCGATCGCCGGCCATCACAACCCCGCCCTCGTACACGGCGGCGACGATGGTGGTGCCGTGGGGCATCGCGTCAGCCGGAGTACCGCGCGGGAGAAGGTCGGGCGCGGCCGCAGCGAGGAAATCGGTGAACGACGGCGAGCCCGGCGTCGTCGCGTATCGCAGAACTCCCGGCGCGGACGGCAGGCGAAGGTCGCTCACTGGACCCCCGCTCGCTCCCACGCGCGCGCAGGCATCGTCACTGGCCGCCCTTTTGGACGAAGGAGCGAACGAAGTCCTCGGCGTTCGTCTCGAGGACGTCGTCTATTTCGTCGAGGATCGCATCGACGTCCTCGGTCAATTTCTCGTGTCGCTCCGCGACATCCGACGCGGTGTCAGCCTCGACCTGGTCGACATCGTCGGATTGCCGTTGCGCGCGGTTCTGACCACTGTCATGGGTCGGCATCGTGGCACTCCCCTCGTTCGTACTCGATCTCACCCTAACGTGACGGCGCACATTCGGTTGCCGGTCGGAGTGGGAGAACGGAGAAGACTAGCTGCGGGCCGGCCAACCGCTCAGGCGGCGTCCGTCGCCTTCGTAACGGCCTGCGGCAAGGCCGCGAGACGGACGGCATTGCGACCGGCGTCCTTCGCGACATACAAAGCGCGGTCGGCCGCGTGCAGCAGCTCGTCGAGCGTGTCACCGTGCGTGCCGGTGACTGCGACGCCGATCGACGCGGTCACGGTCAGCGGTTCGGCCGACGTGATCACATCGCCGGTGATTCGAAGGGACTCGATGCGCCGTCGAACCCGTTCGCCCACGCCGGATGCCGTCTCGGCGTCGACTCCGGGAACGAGGGCGACGAACTCTTCACCGCCGAACCGGCCAACGGCGTCGTGCCCGCGGAATTCGTCGGCGAGCGCTTCGCCGACCGCCCGCAGTGCGGCATCCCCGCCCAGGTGGCCGTACTCGTCGTTGATGCGCTTGAAGTAGTCCATGTCGATGACGAAGACGGCTGCACTCGACCGGCGGCGGCGGGCCGTGGCCAGCTCCTGCTCAGCCAGTTGGCGCCATGATGCGGCGTTGAGCAGCTCGGTTTTGACGTCGGTCGTCGCCGCCTCGACCAGCTCGCGAATCAGCGCGTGGTGCTGCAGCAGGAACACGGCCGGCAGCACCAAGACGGCGAGCCACGGCTCGCGAGCCAGGCAGATCGCGGTAATGCCACCCAGCACGAGCGTGCCGAACTCGAGGCCGTTCTCGAACCACGAGCCGAAGAGGGTTGCCTTCCCCGCAGACGGAGACGTCAGGCGCACCGCCACACTGATCAGACCCGTGTTGCCAACCCGGAAGATCATGATCGCAACTGCGACCGCACCCAGGAGAGCGATGCCGTCGGGAAGGGTCATGGGCGGGAAGCCGAGCGCGCGAAGCGCCACCGAAATTGCCAGAGCCGGAAGCACGTACGCGCTGGCGCTGTACACGGCGCGGTACTTGTGCTGATCGGACGGCCGGCCTACTCGGATCCAGGTATGCGCGCACACCAGCGCGATGAAACAAGCAGCCATGCCGGGCGGAAGCATTATGGCCGCCGGAAGCATCCACACCGAGTTCATGTTCATCGTGGACGACTTGGCCGACAGCAATCGCCGCCGCTTCTCGACCTGGCTGGTGAACTCCAGGTAGCCCCCGGCCAGCACGGCGAGAATTCCGGCGAGATAGAGATGAGCCCCTCGGGCCGGATCAGATATCAGAACCCAAGCCGTCAAAACGACAGCCGAAACGACCACAAGCGCGACCCACGATTGCGCCACTTTCGGAGTGCTCAGAAGACCGCGTCCGCCGGATCGGCGCACGGGGGGAGTCTGCCGGGCAAGGCTGATCGTGGTGCGTCCCTTCAACGACGCGCTAGGGTCACTGGCGAACAATAGCCCATGACGAGCCAGACGTCACGATACACGTTTGACCGTGTACGAAACGTGTCTACGGCTGTATCCCTCCGTGACTGCGGCAAGCCGTGTGCTCATTGACACTAGCTCTCGGTAAATGCAGTAATCAGCCGCGCTGGCCTGAATAGTACGCGAGGAGGCGAGTCGATTGGTCGTCGAGCGGGAATATCTCGTTCGATACAGATTCTCGATCGCTGGAGGGCACAACCCGCCGATCCCCGTGGCCGTGTCGTGGCTGAGGAGGTGACGCCGTCGTTCGCTACCAGGAAAGCGACCAATCCGTTTCACGGCACCGTCGAATCAATACTTTCCCAGCAAGCGGTTTCCGTGGAGGTGAATTCCGTGTCGTTGAACCATTACTCAATGCACGATTTCACTATGCCATTTCCAAGCATATAGTTTCCCGCGAAAATTTCGTCTAGGAGGTGAATTCACCAATGTTTGCTGGACACGAGTGGACCTGAGTCGCGTCACTGTCAGTAGCCATTACTCACATAACCCGAACAGGAGGTGAATTCCTAATGCTGAACGGTCACGAATGGACCTGAGCTAACGCGGCCCGACCAGCGCGTCAATGAGGGCGCTGGCTGTCGGACAGCGATCAAGTAGCGCACCAACATGCGCGCGGGTGCCCCTTAGCGGTTCCAGGGTTGGCACCCGCACAAGCGATTCACGTCCTACGTCGAAGATGACGGAATCCCACGACGCCGCCGCGACGGCCGAGCCGTAGCGGCGCAGACACTCTCCGCGGAAGTACGCGCGGGTGTCCTCCGGCGCAGCCGACGTCGCCGACTGTGCCGCCCCGGCTGGCAGCAACGTCTGCATCGCGTCACGTGCGACGAGCCGGTGATACAGGCCCTTGTCGGTCCGCACGTCGGAGTACTGAAGGTCGATGAGTTGTAGCCGCGGAGCATCCCAATCGAGGCCGTCGCGATCGCGGTATCCGTTGAGCAGCCGTAACTTCGCCACCCAGTCCAGCTCGCCCGCGAGTTGGTAGGGGTCGGCTTCGAGGCGGCTGAGAACCGATTCCCACCGTTCGAGAACGTCACGAGTCTGCTCGTCGGCGTCCTCCCCCTGCCGATCGTCGACGAACTTCCGCGCCCGGTCGTAGTACTCGGCCTGCAACTGAACTGCTGTCAGCCGGCGACCATCCGCAAGCCGGATCAGATGCTGCAGCGACGGGTCGTGTGACACCTCGTGAAGTTCTCGTACCGGCTGGGCCACCGTCAGGTCATCCGGCAGGAAGCCATCCTCGATCATGGCGAGTACGAGGGCGGTTGTGCCGACTTTCAGGTAAGTCGAGACCTCGGACAGATTCGCGTCGCCAATGATCACGTGCAGTCGCCGGTACCGGTCGGCGTCAGCATGCGGCTCGTCGCGAGTGTTGATGATCGGGCGCTTGAGCGTCGTCTCCAGGCCCACCTCGACCTCGAAAAAGTCCGCCCGTTGCGAGAGTTGGAAGCCCGGCAACCGGCCGTCCTGCCCCAGACCTAAGCGGCCGGCACCACACACGACCTGACGAGAGACGAAGAACGGCACGAGATGGCGCACGATGGCGACGAACGGCGTGGCCCGGCTCATGAGGTAGTTCTCGTGCGCGCCGTAGGATGCGCCCTTGTTGTCGGTGTTGTTCTTGTAGAGGTTGATCGGCGCGTTAACCCCAGGCATGGTCGCGACGCGGCGGGCCGCCTCGGCCATGACCAGTTCACCCGCTTTGTCCCACCGTACGACGTCCAGCGGTGACGTCACTTCCGGTGTCGAATACTCCGGGTGAGCGTGGTCAACATAGAGCCGGGCGCCGTTGGGCAGGATTACATTGGCCATCCCGGCGTCTTCCTCGGCCTCGATGAACTCCTGCGCAACTCCGCCGGCTCCCCCGAGCTCGAAACCTCGGGCATCTCGAAGCGGCGACTCCTCCTCGAAGTCCCAGGCCGCCCGACGGGCTCGGCCGGCAGGCAGGCCGCTCGCGTAGGCGTTGACCACCTGAGCCGAGAGCAGCATCGCGTTCGCGGACGGCTGGCCGGGCAGGCTGACGCCGTACTCGACCTCGGTCCCCATCACCCGGCGGACGCTCACCCTGCCAGGCTACGTTGCCAGGTTACGTTCCCGAACCGCCGACGGCGCGTGGACCGCCCGGCCGTACGTCACAAGTACTGCCCGGTGTTGCCGATCGTGTCGATCGACCGGCCCGTCTCGCTTCCCTTGCCGGAGATGAGCGTTCGGATGTAGACGATCCGCTCACCCTTCTTCCCGGAGATCCGGGCCCAGTCGTCCGGGTTCGTCGTGTTGGGCAGGTCCTCGTTCTCTCGGAACTCGTCGACGCAGGCTGCCATCAGATGCTGCTTCCGCAAGCCTCGCTGGCCGGTCGTCAGCAGATCCTTGATCGCCATCTTCTTTCCGCGATCGACGATGTTCTGGATCATCGCGCCGGAGTTGAAGTCCCGGAAATACAGCGTCTCCTTGTCTCCGTTGGCGTAAGTCACCTCGAGGAACCGGTTCTCCTCCGCCTCGGAGTACATCCGTTCCACCGTGTGCTGAATCATCGCGCTGACCGTCGCGTCGACGTTGCCGCCATGCTCGGCCAAGTCGTCGGCGTGGATGGGCAGTGTCCGGGTGATGTACTTGGAGAAGATGTCGCGAGCCGCTTCGGCGTCCGGCCGTTCGATCTTGATCTTGACATCAAGGCGGCCCGGACGCAGGATCGCCGGGTCGATCATGTCCTCCCGGTTGGACGCGCCGATGACGATGACGTTCTCCAGGCCTTCTACACCGTCGATCTCGCTCAGCAACTGCGGAACAATCGTGTTCTCCACGTCGGAGGAAACCCCCGAACCGCGGGTTCGGAAGATCGAATCCATCTCGTCGAAGAAGACGATGACCGGCGTTCCCTCGCTTGCTTTCTCCCGCGCCCGCTGGAACACCAGGCGGATGTGACGCTCGGTCTCCCCCACGTATTTGTTGAGTAGTTCCGGGCCTTTGATGTTGAGGAAATAGGACTTGGCGTGGCCGTCGCCGTCGCCCTGCGTCTTCTCGACCTGCTTGGCCAGCGAATTCGCCACCGCCTTGGCGATCAGCGTCTTCCCGCAGCCCGGAGGTCCATACAGCAGGATCCCCTTGGGGGGCCGCAGCTCGTGCTCTCGGAACAGCTCGGCGTGCAGGAACGGCAGCTCGACGGCGTCTCGGATCGCCTCGATCTGCCGGGCCAGCCCGCCGATGTCGCCATAGTCGACGTCCGGAACCTCTTCGAGAACCAGTTCCTCGACCTCGCTCTTCGGAACCCGCTCGTACGCGTACGCCGAACGCGGCTCGAGCAGGAGAGAGTCACCCACGCGCAATGGCTGTTCGCGGAGGATGTCGGCGATATGGACGATGCGTTCCTCGTCCGTGTGCCCGATCACGAGGGCGCGGTCGCCGCCTTCGAGCAGCTCTTTGAGCATCACGACCTCGCCGGCCCGCTCATGCCCGCGGGCGGCCACGACGTTCATGGCCTCGTTCAGCATGACTTCCTGACCGTGTTGGAGCTCCGCGACCTCGACGTCCGGAGAGACGGCCACGCGCAGCTTTCGGCCTCCGGTGAAGATGTCGACCGTGCCGTCGTCATAGCGCATGAGAAAAACGCCGTATCCGCTCGGCGGCTGCGCGAGTCTGTCGATCTCTTCTTTAAGCGCAACCATCTGGTCACGAGCCTCGCGCAACGTCTCGGCGAGGCGTTCGTTCCGTTCGCCGAGGTTCGCCGCCCGGGCCTGCGCTTCGGCCAATCGATCTTCAAGTGCCCGGATATGGCGAGGAGACTCTGCGACCTTCGCGCGCAGTAGCTCGACCTCTTGCTCGAGAAACGCCGTGCGTCGACGCAGGTCTCGGCTGGACTCATCGCCGCGATCGGATAAGCGTCCGTACTCGTCGGACTCACGAGACATGCGGCCACCTCCGATGCTGTGGTTCGCGAAAAACCACCCTACACACGCTGGACCTACTCGGCAGCGAACTAGTCTCGCGGTGTGGGAGTCGCCACGTCGCAGCTATAGCTGCGTCAAGGGGTTCATCGGCAGGAGGACAATCGGCGTCGTGACCGAGTCGTTACATGTCTGGGTCGACCAGGACCTTTGCACCGGTGACGGACTGTGCGTGCAGTACGCCCCGGAGGTCTTCGAGTTCGACGTGGACGGGCTCGCCTACGTCAAGGACGGAAACGGCGCGCTGCTGTGCGACGCGGGCGCCCGGGCCGACGTGCCCGAACGCCTCCGGCTCGACGTCATCGACTCGGCCCACGAGTGTCCAGGTGCATGCATCCATGTAGAGCGGGCGACCGACGGCCAGGAGGTAGCCGGGCCCGACGCCTGATCAGGTACTTGTTGGGCGGCGCTGCCGGGGTGGTGCGATCACGCCCGGAGCCAGCCGGCGCGCGGTGACCAGGAATGCGGTGTGCCCGACCATCCGATGCTCCGGACGCACGGCCAGACCGACGACATGCCATTGTCGAGTCAGTGACTCCCACGCCGCTGGTTCGGTGTAGCCACAGTCGCGCAGCCCCTCGACCAGGCGCGACAGCTGGGTCGCGCTGGCGACGTAGCCCACGAGCACCCCTCCGGGGCGCAGCGCCGCGGACGCTACGGACAGCACCTCCCACGGCGTGAGCATGTCCAGGATTACCCGGTCGGCCGGCTCGTCGACGGGATGCTCGGCGAAGTCGGCTACCCGGAGCGTCCACGTCGTGGGAATGGTGCCGAAAAAGGTCTCCACGTTGTGCTGCGCGACGTCCGCGTGGTCGGCTCGCAGCTCGTAGGACACGACCCGACCGGTCGGGCCCACTGCCCGAATAAGCGAGCAGGTGAGCGCGCCCGAGCCGGCGCCGGCTTCGATGACCGTCGCTCCTGGATAGATGTCGCCGAGCCCGACGATCTGCGCCGCGTCCTTGGGATAGACGACGGCGGCGCCGCGCGGCATGGACAGCACGAAATCCGAGAGCAGCGGTCGAAGCGCCAGGTACGGCGTGCCCGAGCTCGCCACCACGACGCTTCCTTCCGGCCGGCCGATGAGGTCATCGTGCTCGATCGCCCCGCGGTGCGTGTGGAACTGCTTCCCGCTCGTCAGCGTGACGGTATGCGGGCGACCCTTCGGGTCCGTGATCTGCACCCGTTCGCCCTCCGCGAACGGTCCGGAAGCGGGGGTCGTCACAAGCGCGGACCGGTGAGCGCGGCAGCGAGGTCGGCCGAGGAGAGAATGCCGGCCGGCGATCCGTCGCGATGCACGACCAGATACTCGGTCGCCGGCGTCGCTCGGACCGCGTTCAGCAGGTCATTACCAGTGAGGTTGGCCGGCAAGATGAGGCCGGGGTTGAGCGGGCGGGACACGTCCACGACGCGCACCCAGGGTCGCTGCTCGACCGGTACGGCGCCCAGGCGCTGCTCGTCGACAATCGCCTGTGGCGCGTCGGCACGATCGATGACGATCAATCCGCGCGTATTGCTCTCCCAGGTCCGCCGTATTGCCTCGGCCACGGAAACATCCGCATGCACCATGAGCCCCGGTCGCATCAACCGAGCCAGGCTGAGCTCCGGCACTCGGTCGCTGACCTCCGCCGCGCGCAGCGATTGGGTCGCACCGATCCAGATGAAGGCGCCGAGGATGGCGCTGAACACAGCGGTCCCCAATGACCAGTTCTCACTGCGAGTGAACAGGCCAGGAAGCACCACCAAGATCGCGATGATCCGGCCCGCCCAAGCCGCGACCCGGGTACCGGTCAGACGGGACCGGGTGGCACCCCAGATGACGGCGCGCAGCACCCGTCCACCGTCCAGCGGCAGACCGGGCAGCAGGTTGAATATCGCGACAATCAAGTTGCTCCACAGCAGCAGGAACCAGAACACCTCGGCGATGCTGCCGGGCGAGGTCGCCTCGTAGCCGAGCCAGGAGCCCCCGGCAACGGCCAGCGAGACCAACGGGCCGGCCAGCGAGACCAACAGTTCGTCGCGCGGCCGTTCGATGTCGCCCTCGATCTCGGAAATGCCGCCGAGCAGGAAGATGACGACGCGGCGCACCGGGCGACCGAGAGCCAGGCTGACGCCGACGTGGCCTAGCTCGTGCAGCATTACGCAGAGGGCGAGCGCAACGGCGAAGGCCAAGGCGACGAGGTAGGACACCGAACGGCTCAAGCCGTCCACTGCCTCGTAAACCACACCGCCGTATGTCACAGTGATCAGCGCGGCGATCAGAATCCATGACGGGGCGAAGTACAGCGGCACGCCGAAGAACCGACCCACGGGAAGCAGCCGACCGCCCGGCGCCGGTCTAGGGGGCGGTGTGTTGCTCACCTCGGCGATGCTACGGCTCCTCGCTTGGTGTTCTCCCAGAAACTGTCGCCGCTCGGCCTTACAGTGCTCGCCATGAGCGTTGTATCGCCGTGCGAGCCGGAAACGCCGGTGATCGGCTCTCTGTCGCCGTCCCGAGCCGCTGACTTCAAGGTCTGCCCACTGCTCTACCGCTTCCGCACGATCGATCGGCTTCCAGAGCCGCCGTCCCGGATTGCCACGCGCGGGACAGTCGTACATTCCGTGCTCGAGCGGCTGTTCGACCTGCCGGCAGGCTCCCGTTCCGTGGAGGCGGCTCAGGCGCTCGTGGTGCCGGCCTGGGCTGACCTGCTCGAGCGGGCGCCGGAGTTGGCGGAGTTGTTTGCCGATGACGAGGCAGGCGCGGAGCTTGCCGAATGGCTCGACTCTTCGCGCGCCCTCGTTGCGGCGTACTTCACGCTGGAGGATCCCAACCGACTCCAACCCGCGGCGCGGGAGGAGCTGGTCGAGGTCGTCGTTGACGGGCTGCGGCTGCGCGGTTATGTGGACCGTCTCGATGTCACGCCGAGTGGGGACATGCGCGTGGTGGACTACAAGACGGGCTCCACGCCGCGCGAAGCGTTCGAGGCCCAGGCGTTGTTCCAGATGAAGTTCTATGCCTTGGTGTTGTGGCGCACCCGGGGAGTGCTTCCCCGCCAGTTGAAGCTGATCTACCTGGCCGACCGGGACACGCTGTCCTACTCGCCCGACGAGCATGAGCTCACCAAGTTCGAGCACACCTTGCGGGCGATGTGGACAGCCATTGAGCGCGCCACCGCGTTGGGCGAGTTTCGAGCCAGCCCGGGCCGGATGTGCGAGTGGTGCCACCACCGGATCCGGTGCCCCGCCTTCGGTGGCACGCCGCCGCCGTTTCCAGCTGGCGCCGTCACCGAGCCAGGCGCCGCCGGCGTCGATGCCCCGCGCTCGGCCGGCTGACCAGCTCGGTGTGGGCCGGCGCGCTGCGGGTCAGGCCACGAGTGATCCGTCGACGGCCAGGTCTCGGGCGGCTTGGAGCAGCGTCGTATACCCCGGCGGGATGATGGCGCGTACCTCGACCGCCCACTCGGCCTGATCGGTGGGGCTTCGCGCGACACCGCGCACGACCATCCGGTTCGGTCCCCGCGGGGCGACCGGAGCGATGGTCTCCGACGCCCAGCCGGCCGGCGCATGGGATACCCGGGCGGCGTTGATGGTCAGCACACCGTGGCCATCCGTGGACACCAGCTCGATCGACACCGGAACGTTGTGCGCGTCACGCAATCGCAGGCCGGACGGGTTGCCGCCAGGGAGCGCGACCTGGACATCATGCAGCTCCGCCTCCGTCATGCTGGTCGTGCTGCACTGCCCGGTGGCGCAGGCCGGCGGTACGAGCGGCGAGGTCGGGTGCGAACCCGGCTGCGGTCCGCGAAACACCGCGACGGCTACCGCGACTCCGACTCCGAGCACGATGACGACCTGTGCGATCCGCCGGAAGAGCGGGCGGCGAGACGCGAGCGCCAACCGGCCGTAGGCGCGCGCCGCCGGACGTCGGGTGGCGTCCACGACCTCGTCGACGCCCTCGTGGGTCGCGCCGGCATCGGTGATCGCCACGAGATCGACATCGGGGCGTTTGCGGCCCGACATGGCGTCTCCGATGGTCTGGGGCTTGGCCGAAGTTTACGCGAGACAGGTTGCTACGGCGTGGCTCCGTCTCGCAGCCATCTGGACACGGTGTGATGCTGGTGTGTTGTGGCCCGGCGTGTTCGCGCTGGTCGGGGTGCTGCTCGGCTGCGGGTTCACGCTTCTCGTCGCGTCGGTCACGGAGCGGTGGCGAACTCGGCGTCAGTTCCAGCGTTACATGCTCGATCGCAGGTATGCGCTCTACCAGCAGACCTTGGCGGCGATCGACGATCTTATGTATATGCGCGACGACCACGCGGACTTTGGGCAGGCCGCGCGCGCTCTTACCGCAGCGATCGTCGATCTCGAGTTGCTGGCGCCACCGGAGATCGTGGAGCTGGCCGATCAGTGCGCCACGCTGGTATTGCGGCGGCCGGGCAACCCGGTCGATGCGGCCCACGCCCGCGCGCGGCTCGCCGCGGCGGCCCGGCAAGACCTGGCGACCGTTCCCCGGCCACGCGGTTCGACGCCGCGAACTACTGGTCGCCATGCGAGGCACTCGAGTCGGTCAGCCGACCTGCCGGACCGAGGCATCATGGGGTCGGTCAGCCCGGGCTTGCGCTGATCTACGTGCGCTGTCCATCCGGTTCGGTTCGAGCGTCAGACCACGAACGGACCATCGCGGCCAGATCCGGCAACGTCACGCCGGTCAGCGAATCCCGCACACTACGGGTGGGTGCCGGCTCGATCGCGACCTCGCTGGGTACCGCGAGCACGACGCATCCGGCCGCCTCGGCCGAGGCGATACCGAGTGGCGAGTCCTCGATCGCGACGCACTGCTCCGGGTTGGCGCCGACCAACGCCGCGGCGGTGAGATAGGGCTCCGGATGCGGCTTGGGATGGACAACCTCGTCGCCACACACACTGGCCGCGAACAACTCGCGCCCGAGGGTGTCCAGGGCGATCTCGGTGAGCGGGCGATTCGTCGAGGTCACGAGAGCGGCCGGCACACCGGCCGCGTGAACCGCGTGCAGTAGCTCTCGCGCGCCCGGCTTCCACACCAGAGAAGTGCGAAACAGCTCGGCGGCGCGCTCGGTGAGGTAAGCGCCACTGCTCTCCGGGTCCGCGTCGATGCCGAGGTCGTCGTGCATGATCGCGATCGATCGGGCCAAGCTCGATCCGACCATGCGCCGGCGTGCGCGCGCCGACAGGTCACCGCCCAACGCGGTGGCGAGATCCTCGAGCGCGAGATCCCAGAGCTTCTCCGAGTCCAGCAATGTGCCGTCCATGTCGAACAACACACCCTCGAGCTGAACTCCCGCAGTTGCTCGCCTCCGACTATTTCGCGACATCACGGGTACCCATCGCGGTACCCATCAGCGAGCCGGCTGCCAAGTC
>Ga0105249_10000727_pt1 | contig 29893 bp, 31 predicted proteins | sample KBSS44metaG_FD_81522 | JGI IMG/M metagenome (GOLD analysis project Ga0105249, IMG submission 81522) | Switchgrass rhizosphere microbial communities from Kellogg Biological Station, Michigan, USA - KBS S4-4 metaG | ecosystem: Host-associated > Plants > Roots > Rhizosphere > Soil | place...
GGTGAGAGCGGCGCCCGCTTCGACTAGTTTCATGCGAAAAACGAGGGTCCGAATGTCACATAACGACGGCCACTTACAGAGAGTCTCGGCGCGGTGAGCATGGCCGCCACGGCTGAAACGCCGCCCGTTTCCCTCTCCGTGAACGCGTTTGCGACCCGAATGCAGGTCAACGAGGCGGCCGTGCGCAAGGGCATCAAAAACGGCCGGCTGACGCGCAGCATCGGCCGCGATGTCAACGGACGGGTCGTGATCGTGGATGCGGCCCTCGCGGAGCAGGAATGGACCGCAAATCGGGCCGGCGCGCCGCTCAAGGGCCCAGATTTGCTCACAATGGCCGAGGAAAAGAAGCGTCTGACGCGCGCCCAGGCCCGCAAGATCGAGATGGCCAACCGCAAGCAGTCCGGCACGCTGATTCCGGCCCGCGCCGCGGAGATCCGCTACTCGACGATGGTCGTGACCGCCAAGACGAAGCTCCGCGGCATCCCGAGTCGCGCGAAATCCCGTTTGCCGCATCTCCCCGTGGCCGACCTGGCGGTCCTCGCCGAGTTGATCGACGAAGCGCTTGAGGAGCTGGCGAATGGCCAGTAACAGAGCCATCGTGCGCGAGGTGGCCGAGCGGCAGCCACTCTTCGTGACCTGGAACCTTGACCGCGGCCGGGCGGTCTTCACGCGCCGTCTGTGGCATCGGCTCCCTGGCGAGCCGCATCGCCGACTGGTCTTCGGTCGACCATTCCTTCTGCTCGAAGACCTGTTCGTCTCGGACCTGATTGTGGCTGTGGCGGACGACTCCGCATGGAGCATGCTGTGGTTCGCCCGGAAGGTCTGGGTATCGCGACCGTGGAAATTGAGGCCGCTGTGGTGGGCGGCGATGTGGCTGCGGCGGCGCCACCGATTCCCCGATGGTGTGGTGATCTGCTGGGCGACCGTCATCCGCGCCCTTCGGAACCATGCCTAGCCTCCTCGCCGAGGTCGACCGCCGCGTCCGCGAGCAATGGCGCCCCGCCAAGCGCCTGCACCTCGACGCGTGGGCGGATACGCACTACGTCCTGCCCGAGGGCGACGCCAACGCGGGCCGGTGGCGCACGCTGCCGTACCAGCGCGGGATCATGCAGGCGATCTCGGATCCCAGCATCGAGCGCGTCTCGCTGATGAAATCGTCGCGGACCGGCTACACGAAGGGCTGCATCTGCGCCACCGTCGGCTACTTCATCGCGGAAGACCCGTGTCCAATCCTGCTCGTCCAGCCCACGATCGACGACGCCAAGAAGCACAGCAAGGAGGACATCGCGACCCTCCTGCACGACGTCGCCGTGCTGCGCGGCCTCGTCTCCGAAGCGAAATCGCGCGACGGCAGCAACACCCTCACGGAGAAGTTCTTCCGCGGCGGCTCCCTCTCGCTCGTCGGTGCCAATAGCCCGCGGGGGTTCCGTCGGACGTCTAGGCGCGTCGTGATCTTCGACGAGGTGGACGGCTACCCGGCGAGCGCGGGGACGGAAGGCGACCCGATCGAGTTGGGCATCCGCCGCTCGGAGTACTACTGGGACCGCAAGATCATCGCGGGCTCGACGCCGACGCTGGCCGGGCATAGCCGGATCGCGGACCTCTTCGAGGACGGCGACCAGCGCCGCTACTACGTGCCCTGCCTGCACTGCGGCGCCTTCCAGGTGCTCCGCTTCCCGAACCTGACGTGGCCTGAGGGGCATCCAGAAGCCGCCTATTTCCGCTGCGAGGCCAACGGCTGCGTGATGGAGCCGAAGGACAAGCGCGGCATGGTGGAGGCCGGCGAGTGGCGCGCGGAGGCGCCCGAGCACTTCACGCCCGACCATCGCCATGCCTCGTTTCACATCTGGGCGGCCTACTCCTACAGTCCGAACGCCACGTGGGGCCAGCTCGCCGCGGAGTTCGTGAAGGCCAACCGCGGCGGGGCGCTCACGCTCCAGACGTTCGTCAATACCGTGCTCGGCGAGACGTTCACGGTGCGCGGCGACGCCCCGGCGTGGGAGCCGCTCTACCGCCGGCGTGAGGCCTACCGCATCGGGACGGTGCCCCGCGGCGCCCTGTTCCTGACGGTGGGCGTCGACGTGCAGAAGGACCGCCTGGTCTACGAAGTCGTGGGCTGGGGCCGCGGCAAGTCGTCGTGGTCGATCGACTACGGGATGCTCATCGGCGAGACGGCCGACCTGACCCGCGGGCCCTGGCCCCAGCTCGACGAGCTGCTCGCCCGCACGTTCCCCCACGAGCACGGCGTCGGGATGACCATCCGCATGCTCGCGGTCGACTCCGGGTACAACACGCAACAGGTCTACGGCTGGGCGCGTCAGCATCCCATGTCCCGCGTGATCGCGATCAAGGGCGGGCCCTCAGGCGGCGCCCTCATCGGCGCCCCGTCGCCGGTCGAGCTGAGCGATCGCGGCCGCAAGCTGAAGCGCGGCTATCGCGTCTGGCCGGTGTCGGGCCACATCGCCAAGGGCGAGCTCTACGGCTGGCTCCGGCTCGAGGCGCCCACCGACGGCAGCCCGCCGCCCCCGGGATTCGTGCACTTCCCCGAGTACGGCGAGGACTACTTCCGCGAGCTGACCGCCGAGCAGCTCATCCCGGTCAAGACCGCCCGCGGCTTCGTGCGGCTGGAATGGAGCCTGATCCCCGGCCGCCAGAATCATGCCCTTGACGCCCGAGTCTACGCCCGGGCCGCGGCCGCGGTGGTCGGTCTGGACCGCTTCGCCGACTCCGACTGGGCCGCGCTGGAGGTCGCCACGGGGCAGGAGCCGACCGCGGCGCCCCTCCCGGCAGCGGGCCCGCCCCCGAGACCCTCTGGCCCCGCTCCGCCCCCGCGCAAGGCCCCCTGGCTCGGCCAGCCGCGCGGGTGGCTGGCGAGGAGGTGACTGTGCTCAAGCGACTCCGACACTGGTTCTTCCACCGCGGGACGTGCTGGGCGTGGTGCCCGTCGTGCATCGCCTCGCTGCCGCCGTCGTGGGATGGCATCTGGCCGCCCGTGCTCGGAGGCACCCCGACCCCGCCGCCTTGCCCGCCAGCGCCGAGCAGGTTGAGTACCTCTCTGCATGCCGGCGAGGATTATCCCCGGCCGCTATCGCCACCGCGCCCCGACTACCGGGATTCCGGCTGAGGAGGTGACGATGAACCGAGCGCGGATCGAACGAGAGCGGCAACGGGCCGAGCAGCACGCGGATAGCCTCAAGGGCCTGATCGGCCACGAGGTCAACGGGCCCTCGACGCTGCTGGAGACGTATCGCCGGGCGGAATGGTTCTCGCTGATGCGGATGCTGGTGCTCTACGACGCGCTGCTGGAGGAGGAGCAGGTACCGGCAAACCTGGAGCCCGGGCGGATCGAGGTGGCGCGACGACCGGTCACGTTCGAGCCTGGCTGGTTGGATCAGCCGTTGGTGTGTGTCCGCTGCGACGAGGTTATCGCCGCCGACGGCGGCATGGTGCAATTCGGGCTGTGCCAACGCGGAGCCCATTTCTTTACGGGCGCAGCCCATGGCGGCAACTGCCCCGTGCGGCTGGACGCGTCGATCGCCTGATGGCCGGCGCACACGTCACACCGCTCAACGTGTGCCTCGCCGGTTTTCTGATCGGGTTTGTCGCCGCGCTCGTTGTCCGCCTATGGCGGTGGTGATGGCCGCCCAACCGGGGGGTCGCGTCTCCAAAGCCGTACGGGCCCGGCGCCTTCAGGTCATCCGCGAGCTCTGGCCGACCGACCGGACCACCGCGATCATCGCGGAGCGCCTGGGCGTGACGGAGTCGCACGTCTCCGACCTCGCGCGTCGCGCTGGCTTGCCACCCCGGCACGTGCTCCGCGCGCACCGGGCGCCGGATGCCTAACCGCCCGCCGATCCGCTACGTCGAGGTGGCGGTCCTGATCCCCGAGGACTGCGCGACCGAGTTCCGGGAGTTCTTCGAGCGCAAGAAGACGGGTCCGGTGACGCTGCATGTGCTCCGGGGAGACGTGCTCGGGACCGACTGCATCGCGCAGAATCGCGCCCGTCCCCGGGACCACGTGTAGTAAGATCGCGGTAGCAACACGAGACCCACCGCCACAGAGCGCGGTCTCCACTACGGCCGACGTGCCGTCAGAGGAGAAGCGCGATGGCCTGGACCGCAGCGCAGCGAGACGCCCTCCAAGCCGCCATCGCGTCCGGCGTCCTGACTGTCACGTTCGGCAATCGGTCAACCACCTACCAATCGCTCGAGCAGATGCGGGCGCTGTTGGCCGAGATGGAGCGCGACCTCAATCCGACGTCGGTCTACCCGTACCGGCTCGCGGCGCACAGCAAGGGCGTATGACCACCCGCATCGGCCAGTGGCTCGACCGCCTGTCCTCGGCCCTCGCGCCGGTCTGGACACTCCGCCGACGCCGCGCGCGCATCGCCGGCGAGCTGATGCAACGGCACTACGAAGCCGCCGCCACGGGGCGTCGCACGCAGGGCTGGAATCGTGCGGGCTCGACCGATGCGAACGCGGCGAACAGCGGCCTCGCCCGTCTCCGTGAAGTCGCCCGGGATCTGGTCCGCAATAACAGCTACGCCGAGTCCGCGCTGTCCACCATCGTCGACCACGCGGTCGGGTGGGGCATCGTCGCCAAGCCGAACAAGAAGTCCGGCACGGCGGCCGCGCGCAATCAGGCCGAGGACCGCTGGAAGGCGTGGGCGGAGACGACGGCCTGCGATGCCGACGGCCGCCTCGACTTCGCCGGGATCCAGAAGCTCGTCATGCGGACCGCGGTCGAGTCGGGCGAAGTGCTCATCCGCCGGCGGTGGCGGCGCCCGGAGGACGGCCTGCCGATCCCGCTCCAGCTCCAGGTGCTCGAGCCCGACTACCTTGACAGCGCGAAGGACGGCGTCACGACCTTCGGCGGCGGCCGGATCATGCAGGGCATCGAGTTCAACGCCATCGGCCAGCGGGTCGCCTACTGGCTCTTCTCCGAGCATCCCGGCTCCCTGTTCGTCGGCAGCGTGGCCAACGCCTCGCGGTCTATTCCCGCGTCCGAGATCCTGCACGTGTTCAAGAACGGGCGGCCCGGGCAGATCCGTGGCGCGTCGTGGTTTGCGCCGGTCACGCTCACGCTCAAGGATCTGGACGACTACGAAGACGCCGCGCTGATGAAGCAGAAGATCGCCGCCTGCCTCGCCGCGATCACGACCGACGTCGACGGCACGTCCCCCGCGCTCGGCACGACGACCGTCGAAGCGCCGACCGTCGACATGCTCGAGCCGGGCATGATCCACAACCTGGCTGCGGGTCGATCGGTCACGGTCGTGGACCCGCCCTCCGTCAACGAGCACGACGCCTACGCCAAGACCGTGCTCCGCAAGATCGCCACCGGCCTGGGCGTCACCTACGAAGACCTCACCGGCGACTACGGGAATATGCCGTTTTCCGCCGCGCGCATGTCCCGCCTCCGCCACTGGGCGCGCGTGGAGGACTGGCGGTGGCGGATGCTCATCCCGCAGTTCTGCGACCCCGTCTGGGCGTGGGCGATGCAAGCCGCGATCGTCGGCGGGATGAAGGTGGACGTCGCCCCGGCCGCCGAATGGACGCCCCAGCCGCCCGCCATGCTGGACCCCGACGCGGAGGCGCGCGGCTACAAGACCGCCCTCCGCATCGGCGCGATCACGTGGGCCGACATGGTCCGCGAGCGCGGCTACGACCCCGACGCCCAGCTCGCGGAGATCGACGAGTGGAACAAGAAGTTCGACAAGATCGGCGCCATCTTCGACGGCGACCCGCGCAAGAGCACCGAACAGGGCCAGCCGCGCGACCCGGCGAAGGCCGCGCCGGCGCTCGCCCCCGTCACCCCGAACGGCAACGGAGGCCACGCATGATCAAGCCCGGAGACCTCTCCGACCGTCAGTTTGGCCGCAACGAGCCCGAGCCTCGGGGCGCCGCAGACGTCCACGCCGCGGTCGAACGCGTGAAGGGGCACGTGCACGAGTCCGCCGACGAGCACCTCGCCGCGCTCAGGGAGCGCATCGCCAAGGCCAAGGACCACGTGGCGCCCGACGGCATCGACCCCGACGTCTGGGAGCGCGCCAAGGACGCCGTGCTGAAGGCGATCGAGGCGCCGTAAGGGGCGTGGCCCCCGAGGTCGCCGCCGAACCGCTCCCGCTGACCGACCGCCAGGCCCAGGTGCTGTCCGTCGTCACCGCCTATCACGAGGCCGTCTCGGAGGCCTGCCCGTGCCGTGTGGTCGCCCGCAAGCTCGGAATGCACCACGAGGCCGTCCGGGGCCACTACGCGGTGCTCTATCGCAAGGGCTGGCTGGAGTCCGAATCCTCACCGGCGACGCCCCGAGCCCCGTTTCTGTCCCGTCGCGCCGATAGGTAGCCAAATCGGCTATGTAGGTCCGCCGCCGTAACCGCGCACGCTGGCGCGCGTGAAGCCCACGCCCGCGCAGATCGATCTCCCGCCCCTCGCGCTCCGCGCCGACGTTCGCCCCGGGAGCATCGATGCTGAGGCGCGCACCGCAGAAGTGATCTTTTCGACCGGCGCGCCGGTCATGCGCTACGACTGGATGAGCGACGCCCGCTACGTCGAGACGCTCTCGCTCAAGCCGAGCGACATCCGCCTCGATCGCCTGAACAACGGCGCCCCGTTTCTGAACGCGCATAGCGCCTACGACCTCGCCGACATCCTCGGCGTCGTCGTCGAGCAGAGCGCGCGTGTGATGGGCGGCAAGGCGCTCGCTACCATCCGCTTTTCCAAGCGCGCCGACGTCGATCCCGTCTGGCAGGACATCCGCGACGGGATCATCCGCAACGTCAGCGTCGGCTACCGCGTGCACAAGTACGAGCAGACCGAGGCCAGCGAAGGCAAGCCGGCCGTGCGCCACGCCACCGACTGGGAGCCTTACGAGATCTCCGCCGTCCCCATGCCCGCCGACAACGGCGCCAAGGTGCGCGCCGACCAGACACAGACCAACCCGTGCGTGCTGGTGACGCGCGCCGCCCAAGAGGAGCCGAACATGGACGAGGACCGAGCGGAGACCATCGTCGAAGACAACCCGCTGCGCACGCCCCCCGCCGACGCGAAGGGCGATCCGGCCGAGCCGAACGAGCGCGATGCGGGCGCGGCCGCAGAGAACGAGCGCTGCGAGGGCATCCGCAGTGCCTGCCTCGCGGCGAGGATGCCGCGTTCCTTCGAGGACAAGCTGATCCGCGATCGCAACATGTCGCTGGTGAAGGCGCAGGGCCTCGTGCTCGACGAGCTCCGCAAGCGCGGCGGCGATGACCGCGGGCCGCGCAACGGACCCAGCGGCGCCAGCGAGGTGATGGTCGGCGATGATCCGCTCGTCCACGTGCGCGCGGGCATCCAGGGCGCGCTCCTGCACCGGATTGCCCCCGACCGCTTCCCGCTCGACGACAAGAGCCGCCAATACCGCGGCATGAGCCTGCTGGACGTCGGGCGCGCGTTCCTGAGCGCCCGCGGCGTCCGCACGAGCGGCCTCGATCGATCCCGGCTCGTCGACGTCCTGCTCACGCGAGCGGGGCTGCACACGACCACCGACTTCCCGGGCCTCTTCGAGGACGCCGCGAACAAGAACCTCCGGGCCGCCTATGAGGCCGCGCCGCAGACGTGGCTCCCGCTCTCGCGGCTCGTCACGCTGTCGGACTTCAAGCCGTCCCGTCAGCTCCAGGTCGGCGATGCGCCGGCCCTGCTCGAGATCCTGGAACACGGCGAGTACACGTTCGGCACCATCGGTGAGGCGAAGGAGTCCATCCAGCTCAAGACCTACGGGCGCATGTTCGGGATCACCCGCCAGGCCCTGATCAACGATGACCTGAACGCCTTCGGCGAGGTGCCGGCCGCGTTCGGTCGGAAGGCGCGCGACATCGAATCCGACCTCGCCTGGGCGCAGATCACGAGCAACCCGACGATGGGCGATGCTGTGGCGCTCTTCCACGCGACTCACGCCAACCTCACCGGGTCCGGCACGGTGATCTCGGTGGCCTCGCTCGGCATCGGCCGGGCCGCCATCCGGAATCAGAAGGGCCTCGACGGCACGACCTTCCTCAACCTCGCGCCGCGCTACCTCGTCGTGCCGGCCGCGCTGGAACTGGTCGCCGATCAGTACGTGACCCAGGTCACCCCAGCCGTCAATAGCAGCGTCAATCCCTTCACGAGCGGGGGCCGCACGCCGCTGACCGTGATCGTCGAGCCGCGGCTGGACGCCAACAGCGCCACGGCCTGGTACATGGCGACCGGCGTCGAGCAGGCCCCGCTCCTGTATCACGGCGTCCTCGATGGGCAGGAGGGCCCGCTCGTCACCCAGATGGAGGGCTTCGACGTGGACGGCATGAAGTTCCGCTGCCGGATCGACGTGGCCTTCAAGGCCGCCGACTGGCGCGCGGCTTACAAGAACGTGGGCGCATAGGAGAACGCCATGAAGACCTTCCTTCAGCAAGGCGAAAACCCGACCTTCACGGCTCCGGCCAACGTCACGGTCGGGATCGGCGTGAAGATCGGCTCGTTGCTCGTGATCCCGGCCATCACCGTGCTCAGCGGGGCGCAGTTCACCGGCGTGATCACCGGCGTCGTCGAGCACGCCAAGCTCTCCGCGCAGGCGTGGACCGAGGGGCAGCAGGTGAACTGGGACGACACGAATAAGCGGTTCACCACGGTGACGACGGGCAACTTCGCCGCGGGCGTGGCCTATCGCGTCGCGGCCAACCCCTCGGCGACGGGCCTGGTCCTGCTCTTCGGCGTGAACCTCGGAGCGGCGCTCGCCTAACGGCGACGCGGGGAGAGGAGACCGACATGGATCCGAGCAAGCCATCAGACACGCCGCCCGGCGCCGATCGTGAGCGCGAGCGGCAGGGCGATCGTCAGGCCCGCAAGGCGCCCGCCCCCAGGCCCGTCACCACCCACGCCTTCGTCGCCCCCGTCGGCGGCGTGGTCGAAGGCCGCGCGTACTTCATCGACGGGCATCTCGTGATCGCCGACTCGACCGTCGACGTCGGCGCCCAGTTCCACGCGCTCACCGGCACCGTGGAGTACGCCAAGGTTCACGAGGAAGCGTGGATCGCGGGCGACCCCATCTTCTGGTACGCCGCCGGCGGGTGCCTGTCCAACAACACCGGTCTCCCGATGGACCCCGGCACCGGCCGCGTGCAGGGTCTCCCCGAGACCCTCAAGGTCGGCGTCGCCGACAAGGACGCGCCTCGCCCCTCGGTCACCGGGTTCGTGCGCCTGGACACCATTCCCACGCCCTGATGGCCGACGCCCGCCCCGCCCTCGACGTCTTCACCAGCGCCTTCGCGCTCACGGCCACCGGGCTCCCGGCGACCTGGGGCGCGAGCTCGGCGTCGGTGATCTGGGACGCCTACAGGCCCGTCGTGGACGCCTCGAGCGAGGTGGTCGAGTACGACACCGACTGGGCGTCCTTCCGGCGCGACGAGGTGACGGACATCCAGCCGGGCGACACGTTCACCGCCGCCCGGAAGCTCGGCGGCACCCCGCGCGCCTATCGCGTCGACCGCGTTGACCGCAGCGATCCCGAGTTCTTCCACGTCGTGGTGGACTGATGGCCGCGCTCATCACCGTCACGGGCACGGAGGCGCTCACCCGGCGCCTGCTCGAGATCGGCCAGGACGCGCCGAAGGCCGCCACCAGGGCGGTCAATCGCACCCTCAGCACGGTCAAGACCGCCACGGTCCGAGGCCTGGTCGCCGCCGTCGGCCTGCGCAACAAGGACGTCACGCCCGCCATCGCCATCAAGCGCGCGACGTTCAGCAATCAGATCGGCACGCTCACCGTCACCGGCAAGCGCATCCCGCTGATCGCGTTCGGCGCCCGCCAGACGAAGGCCGGCGTGACCTACAGGCTGCCCAGCGGCCGCGGCCTCATCCCGAGCGGCTTCCTCGCCACGATGAAGAGCGGTCACCGCGGCGTCTTCGCGCGCCGGGGCAAGCCGCGCCTGCCGATCGTCGAGCAGTTCGGGCCCTCGTTGCCCCACGCCATGGTGGCCGGCGGCCTCCTCGCGAAGATGCAGGCGCTTGGCGACGCGACGCTTGAGAAGAACATGCTCCACGAGATCGACTGGGTCACCCAGCAGCGCGTCCAGGCGGGCGACGAGTGATGCTGCCCGCCGTCGAGCCCCTGGAGGAGCGAATCGAGGCGGCTATCGCCACGCGCCTGGCCACCATCGCGGCCAGCGATGTGTACTGGACGACGCCCAAGGTGACGCGCTCGCTCCTGAGCATCGACCAGTACGAAGGGGCCGCGGAGGCCGATCTCGGCCGCGGCATCCTCGGCGTCATGCGCTCGTCCGGCAGCGTGATCCGCGCCCACGACGACCGCGACGACACGCTCATGCACTACCACCGCGTGGCGGTCTGGGGCTACGTCATCGGCGATGCGGTGATCGCCGCCGGCACGCGCCTCAATCGCCTGTTCGCCGACCACCTCCGGTGCCTGCTGGCGCCCGAGACGATCACCGCGCCCATCCTGGACATCCGCCCGGATCCCGACATGCCGCGCGACACCGACGACGGTGCCAGGGAGCCGCGGGCCTTCTTCCGCGAGCACTGGCTCGTGACCGCAACGGAGACGCTGTGAGCCCTGACTCGACCGCCCGCAAAGGAGTGTGCCCATGAAGACGCCGTCTCTGTTCTCGCGCGTGACCCCCGCCGGCCGGGCGATGCAGGCCCGCCTTGCGATGCTGAAGGACGCCCGCCACGCCGGCCTCGGCTGGTACGACGCCCTCCGCGTGTCCGGCCATCCCGCTATGCAAGGCGGGCTGGTGACCCTCGGCGGCAAGATCTCGGTCTCGGCGTACATCACGGATGACCGGACGCTCGTCTCCGGGGCCGCGATCGCGCCGAGCAAGTTCATCACCAGCGCGGACGCCGCCTGGCTCATCGCCTCCGGCATCGCCGCGGGCCAGGCCGACAAGTGCTGGGGCGATCAAATCACCGTCACGACGGGCGCGACGGCCGTCCACGACCTGGCGACCGGCGGCACGCTCGTGGATTCGGCGGGCGCGTCCGTGGTCATCGTCAAGCTCCGCGCCATCGTGCTGGCCGCCAATGGGATCGCGGGCGTGGCCAATACCACCACGCTGACCCTCACGCGCCCGGCCGCGAACGGCGTGCCGATCTTCTCGGCGGCCTCCGGCGCCGCGCCGCCGCTCAGCGCGGGCGGGATCTACGTCTGGGCCGATCCCGGCGCGGGCGTGACGGTCACGGCGGCCACCGCCGACCTGATCAACATCGTCAACTCGGCCGGCGCCTCCGCCGGCGCGCTGGTCATCTACGTCGGAACCTCCGCGTAAAGGAGACGCACCCATGGACATCCTCGACGCAATGAAGGGCAACGCCGACGGGCACGGCAAGGGGCTCACCACCTACCTGGCCAGCACGGATCGGGAGCAGATGGACGCCCACGCCGAGTGCCTGAAGCTCGAGCAGGAGGGCAAGGTCACGCGCTACATCGACCGCTCGAATGACGCGACCACGCCGCACATCATCTGGTACCCGGTCGATCCGAAGGACGTCGTGGCCCCGAAGCCGGGCGACGAGCCCGACGAGCACTAGGACGTGGCCGTCGCCTCCGCGCTGCCCGATTCCCCGCCGGACGCCGGCCTGAGCAAGGCCGAGCGTGCCGCGGCGGTGTTGGCAGCGCACGAGGCGCGGATGGACCGCCTGAAGCGGACGCTGCGCTGGGAGTGCAAGCAGTGCGGAACCCTGATCGGCAAGTACCTGCCGCCGATCCGCTTCTTTGAAGAGCCGTGCCGGAAGTGCAAGACCATGAACGAATTGACCACGGAGCCCCTCACGGCTCCGTAACGGGAAGGATCACCGCATGACCGAGAGGCCACCGTGCGAGGCCCCCAACACGACACAAGGGGGCCGTCATGGCGAAGATCTTCGGAGGCAAAGCGACACTGTGGCGCGGGAACACCGCCGCGGTGGGCGAGACGAACTTCACGCAGATCGCCCAGGTGACGGACCTCGCGGAGTCCGGCGGCGAGAGCAATATGATCACCACGACCAACCGCGACGACTTGATCTCGAGCCTCGCGGAGGTCCAGCAGCCCGCCCTCATCGCGCCGGTGAGCCTCGACTTCACGGTGCAGTTCGACCCCGATCTGGCGCAGCACCTCGCCATGCTGACGGACGCGGAGACGCAGGTGGAGCGCAACTTCCAGGTGCGCATCACCGGGGTCACCAACCGCATCAAGTACCGCGGGTTTCAAAAGGCGCTGCCGCGCACCTACGACATGGCCAACCTCGTCCTGTCGCGCACCGGCATCGCCTGCTCCACGCGTCCCACCATCGCCCCGTAGCTGCGCGCCGCCATGGGGGTGGCGCGCACGCCGGGCGCCACCCCACCCTCCCAAGGAGCGGCTAAGCTATGGACTTCGTCGACGTCAAGCTCGCTGGCCAGACGTACCACCTCCGCTACACCCCCGATGACGTCCAGGACATCTGCCGGAGCCTGACGGCGTTCCAGCCGGTCGGCGCGGGCAAGGTCACCACGACCATCCTCGGGCAACTGTTGCTCCAGCTCGACCCGGACGCCTTCCAGTTCTGCCTCTGGGCGGGCCTCCGTCACATCGCGCAGTACAAGGATCTGAACCCGCCCCAGGCGCAGAAGCTCATCGGCGCGCACATCCGCGGCGGCGGCCAATATACCGACTTCCGTATCGCCGTCTTCCGGGGACTGGTCAAGTGCGGGCTCGCGGACTTCGCGTCGATCGTCGAGATCCTCGAGAACGAAGAGACCAAGCGCAACGAGCGCGGCGCGATCGAGGCCACAGCCACGGAACTGGCCGATGCGGAGGCGGACCCGGGAAACGTGCCGACGCCTACGCCGAGCTCCCCGATGCGGAGTTCGACGCCCTTCTCGCTAGCGGGCGTCTCCGACTCGTCGACGTAGACGGCTGGAAGCGGGGCGCACGTCCAGTGGCCCTCGGGCTGCTGGACCTGCACCCGTGGGAGTTCGCGCAGTACACGATCCGAGAGTTTGAGGAGAAGGTGGCGGGGGCCCAGCGACGCTATGTCCACTTCGCTGACGTGGTGATGCAGCACGCCCTCATGACCGGGCAGTGGTCGAAGCGCGTCACGTTCCGGGATCTCACGGGACGCGAGCACCCGCTGGAGCTCGACCCCCGGCTGGTCGAAGCCAGGGCCGCGGCGCTCGCCAACGAGTCGGAGGATGACCGCGAGAAGCGGGAGCGGACCGCGGCGATTCTCGCCGAGCACGAGGCGCGGATGCAGGGCCAGGACCGCGGCTGATGGCCGATAGCACCATCAGCATCCGCGTCACCGCAACGGGGGCGGCTGAAGCCAGCAAAGTCCTCGACGCGGTGGCGAAGTCCGGCGCGCAACTGGGCGGCTTGACCGCAGGGGGCGCCGCGAAGGCCGAGCAGGCGCTGAACGGCCTCGGCGCCAGCGCGCAGAAGGCGGCCGGCCTCATGAGCCAAGCGGGGATCAGTACCGGCCTCTTCGGCCAGGCGCTCGGCGCGCTGACCTCCCCGCTCGGACTCGCGGCGGCCGGTTTCGCGGCGCTCGGCCTCGCCGTCCACACCGCCACCGAATCCATGGTCCGGAACTTCGAGGAGGTGCGCCGCCTCCAGGCCGTCTCGGGGCTCAGCGCCGATGCCGCGGACAACCTCGCCGACACGTTCCAGCTCCTCGGCTTCAAGTCCGACGTGCTCACGACGGCCCTCGTCAAGATGGCGCAGGAGGTGGACTCCGGCGGCAAGGGTCTCGCGAAGCTCGGCGTGACCATCGCCGATCTCGAGGGCAAAGTCGAAGGGGATACGTTCCTCATGCTGCGCGACCGCATCTCGAATCTCGGGACGGCGGGCGAGCGCAGCGCGGCGGGCATGGCGCTGTTCGGCCGCGGGTTCCGAGAGCTGGCCCCGCTCTTCGCCATGTCGAGCGCCGAGTTCGAGAAGTTCCAGGCGCGCGCCGACAAATACAGCAAGTGGACGGAGGAGTCGGCCGAGCTGACCCATCGCTTCATCACCTCGGGCAACGCGCTCACGCTGATGTTCGACGGGATCGCGCAGGAGATCGGCGCCGCGCTCCTGCCCGGCCTGACGAAGGCCAACGAGACGCTCGGCGATTGGATCGACGCCGCCCGCGATGTGCTCCGCGTGCCGATCGCGGCGGCGTGGGCCGTCATCAGCTCGGTAGCCGTCGGGCTCTGGAACGCGCTCAAGCCGCTGGCCGAGGTGCTCTGGCAGCTCGCCAAGGTGATCCTGCCGCCCGTGGTCGCCATCATCGGTGGCGCGCTCATCGCCGGGCTCGTGGCCCTCCAGGCGGCTCTCATCCCCATCACGGGCACCTTCGTGTTCTTGAGCGAGATCCTGAAGGGCAACTTCACGGGCGCGGTCAAGGTGGCCGGCGACGCGATGGCCGCGCAGCTCACGAACATCGACGAGACGCTCGCCAAGAGCAAGGTGCTCGGCGACACGCTCTCGGCGCTCGCGCGCGGGGAAGTCATCGCGACGGAGGACGTCACCGCCGCGAAGGAGAAGGCGAGCCAGAAGAATGCGGCGCTCGATGCCATCCGGCTCGGTGCCGCGCAAGCCGCGCTCCAGGTTCAGCAGGCGACGAACGCGGCCTCGCTGGCGCTTGACGAGGCCTATGTCAAGCAGCGCGTGGCCCTGCATCAGGGCGACGAATTGGACCTCGTGGCGTTTCAGCAACACGCGCTGGACGCCAAGGCGGCGGCGCTCCAGGCGTCCTTTGGGCTCGAGATGGCCATCGCGAAACAGAGCGATGATCTCACCGGCAAGGCCGTCGCCGCCGTGCGGGCCAAGTACATCACGGCGTTCAACGACATTGCCGTCGCGCGCGTCGACCTCTCGACGAAGATCCTCAAGGCGGTGGCCGACGAGATGCACGCGGAGTTCCAGGCCGCCGCCGCGCTGACGAACGGGCCGGCATCCAGCACCCAGCCCCTCCTCGACGCGATGGCAGCCTGGTCCAATCTTGGCATTGCGATCGACAAGATCAACGAGGCGGCGAAGCGCGACGGGGACGAGATGAGGCGGCTCGCCGACTCCATCACGACCACCCGCGATGCGCTCGAGGATCTCGCGGCGCGCTTCGGAGACACGACCGACGACGCCGAGAAGATGCGCGTGCGCCTCCACGGCCTGCTGGACGAGATGATGCGGCTCCAGACGTTCCGAGCGACAGCCGAGACCGTGGCCGAAGCCTGGTCCTTTGTCACCGACGCCTCCAGCGGTGCCACCATCGCGCTGGGGGACTACAGCACGGCCGTCGGGATCGCCGAGCAGGAATCCCAGATGCTCGGCAAGGGACTCGGCGACGAACTGAGCGCCAAGATCGCCATCACGGAGCAGGCCATCCTCAAGGCGGCCAAGGCGTTTGGCGTCGAGAGCGATGCCGTGAAGGTTCTCCAGGAACGGCTCGCCGGCCTCAAGGTCTCCCAGTTCATCGACGACATGAATCAGATCGCCGCCCTGGCCGCCCTCCTCGGGAACCGCTTCGACGGCGCCGGCACTGAGATCTCAAGGTTCCAGAAGCTCCTCGTCGACAAGCTGAAGGACACAAACAACGTCATCACGCCCGAGGTGGAGGCCATCGCCGCGCAGCTCAACGGGATGATCGACGCCAAGAAGCTCAACGAAGCCCTCGGGCTCTCGCGCACCGTCTTCGACGACTTCGTGGACGCCGCGCGCGGCACCGCCTCTGCCATGCACGCCGGCTTCTCCGACGGGTTCTTCGCCCTCTTCACGGGCGAGGTGAAGACGCTCGGCGACGTCTTCGCCAACTTCGGCAAGAGCATGTTGCGCGTGCTGACCGACTTCCTCGCCTCGCAGGCCGTGAAGGGCCTTCTCTCGCTCTTTGAATGGTTGATCGGCGGGCTGTCGGGCAGCTTCGACGGCGGCGGGCTCATCGGCTCCATCCTCGCTGGCGCCGGCGCACTCATCGCCAAGTTCTCGGGCGGCGGAGGCGCGTCGGCGGACGTGGCGGGCTCTATCACGGACGCGGCGGGCGATGCCCTGAGCGGTGTCACGAAATCGGCCAGCGGCACCGCCTCGGCGCTGAACACAGCGACCAGCGGCGTCACCAACTTCTCCGCCGCCGTGAGCGCCGGCCTGAGTGCCATCGGCGTGGGCCTCGGGGTCTTCAGTCTGGCCAAGGGCGGCAGCGCGGGCAGCATGGCGCTCTCGGCGGGCGGCACGGCGCTCTCGGCGTACTCCCTCGCGGTGAGCATCTCCCAGATCCTCGCCAACCAGGGCATCATCGCCGCCACCTCGGTCCTGCCCACCATCAGCGTCGCCATCGCGCAGGGGCTCGCGGCCCTCGCGCCCGGCCTTGCGGCGTCGATCGGGACGAGCCTGTCGGGGATCCTGTCCCCCGCCATCGTGTCGGCGCTGGGCGCGCTCCCAGCCGGGACCGCGATCGCCCCCGTCGCGGGGGGTGCCGTCTCCGCGTTTAGCTCCGCGATCTCGAGCATCCTCGAGAGCATCACGCCGTTCCTGGAAGTGCTCTCCGGCATCGCTGCCCCGCTCGCGATCGCGGGCGCCTTCCTCTCCATTGGCCTCGACGGCATGGCGGCCGACGCCCAGGACGCGGCGGATCAGTTCAAGGGGCAGTTTGAGTCCGTGCAGTACGCGATGAACGAGGCGACCAAGGCGGGCGTGATCTTCGCCGACCTCGGCCATCAGCTCGACGCCTCGCACCTCGTCGGCACGCTGCACCTTCTCCACGACGCCGTGCGCGACCTCGGCAACCTGGACCTGGCGACGGGGCTGAACCAGCTCCTCGGCGACGAGGGCGCGGCGAGCATCACCAACGCCATCCCCGCGATGCGCGCCAGTGTCGGCGCCGCCTGGCTCGCCGCCCTCGACGCGGCGTTCAAGCAAGGGCTCGACCTGACGCCAGGCGGTGCGCCCAACTCGCTCGGCGAGACGCTTGCGTCCCCGATGCGGCTGGGCCGGGGCGGGCTGACGACGACGCAGGGCCTCCTCGGGGCGGTCAACGCCACGGCTGGGGATGCGACGGACGCGGCGATCAAGATGCTCGCGCACGTCCTCGAGATCACCAACGAGCAAGCCGCGGCGTTCATCCCGGCGTTCAACGACTGGGTGAGCGGGAACGGCAGCGCCCCCGGGATGGCGGCGCGGATCGGCGACGAGTTCTGGAACTCGTTCATGACGCCGGAGCACATGGCGCAGCTTCAGGGCCGCGGGGTCATCACGGCGACCAACGAGGGCTCGCCCAACAGCAACATGCTGGACATCGACGCGATCAACAAGCTGCTCGACACGGAGTTCTTGACGACGACGGTGCGCAACGCGGTGGTCGATGCGGCCAGCTTCTTCGGCATCAGCAAAGACCAACTCGGCGCGGTGGGCGCGGGCGAGGGCAACTGGCGAGGCACGCCGGGCGCGGGCGACATGCCGTCCATGAGCGCCATCGCGGGCGTCCAGGCCGCGCTCGACGCGGCGGGCTTCAAGCCGGGCGAGTACGCCGCCGCGCTGGAGAAGTTCCTCCTCTCGATCGACGCCAACATCGTGAATAACCCCGCATGGGAGAAGTTCACCAAGGCCCTCCACGGGGGCGGCGACGTGGACGCCATCACGGGGGCGATCAACGCCGCCATCGCCGCGACGATGACGCCGAAGACGTTCTATGAAACCGCGAAGAAGTTCACCGACAAGCTCACGGACGACATCAAGGCGGCGATGGAGCAGCAGGCGTCCATGATCGCGGCGGGCGCGGATCAGGCCCAGATCGACGCGGTCGGCAAGCTCATTGCCGCGATGCAGGAGGGGATCAAGGCCTACGCGGGCATGGTCCAGCTCTTCACGGCGATCCCCGGTGAGATGGCGTCGATCACCGGCGACCTGCAAGCGCAGACCGACGCCGCCATCGCCGCGTGGCAGGTGGCGGTCCAGAGCCTCGGCGACAACATCCAGGCGGCGCAGGAGGCCTTCGACAAGGCGCTGACCGGCGGCAACATCGTGGAGATCAACGCGACGGCTCAGCAGCTCCACGACGCCACGATCAACGGCTACAACATGATGCTCAAGGCGGTGGAGTCGATCAACGCCGCCATCGCCAAGCTGCTCGACCAGTCCGCCAACCTCGTGGCCATGGTCACGTCCGTCGCCCAGTACGACATCACGGCCTCGGGTAGCTTCGGCACGATCACCTCGCTCCTCGGCGCGCTTCAGTCCATGGCCGAGACGGGCTCCACCGCCGCGCAACGGATGTGGGCTGTCGACCAGGCGCTCCGGGCGATCGCGGCCACCTTGCCCACGGCGATCACGAAGTTCGCCAACCTCGACAAGGACTGGTGGTTGTCGCACGGACCCCAGAGCGCCGGGCAGCTCCAGGCCGACTGGCCGTCCAAGATCACGGGCTCCGTTGTGGACGCCTCCGCGCCCTTCCGAGCCGCGCAACAGACCGCGATCGACCAGGCGTCGGGCGGGGAGAAGCTCGCGCTCCTGCAACAGCAGGCGTCCAACTTCAACGCCCTCGCGAGTGCGGCCATCGCGGGCGTCCAGCAGTGGGCGACGCAGGCCATCGCGGGCGCGCGCGCCGCGGCCGACGAAGTGATCGCCGGGCTCGCGAAGGAGCGGGACGCCCAACTGACGGCCATCGATCTCACCATCAAGGACATCCAGAGCCAAGCGACGATCCGGCACGACGAGCGCATGGCGGAGATCGCGGACATCCAGGACGCGGCCAAGCTCGCCCACGACGCGCGGATGGCCCAGATCGACGCCATCCAGGCGTCCGCGCAAGCCGAGGCCGAGATGCGCGCGGCCCAGATGGACGCCCTCCGCGAGCAGATCACCAAGGCTCAGGAGCTCGAGTCCGCCATCGAGGGCATGGGCAAGTTCATCGACCAGCTCAAGCAGGGCCCCCTCGGTCCAGGCAACACCGGCGACAAGGCGACGATGGCGCAAGACGCCTTCGCGAAGGCCCTCCAGGCATACAACGCGCATCCGACTGCGGCCGGGTTGACCGGCCTCCAGGGGCTCGCGCAGACGATGCTCTCGCTCAAGGAGACGGTGCTCACCAAGCCGAATCCCGTATTCCAGGCGCTCGCGGCCACGACGATCAAGCAATTGGAGGCCGCCGAGGCGCTGGCCGCGGGGCAGATGAGCGACTCCGAGACGCTCAAGGCGCAGCTCGCCGCGCTCCAGGATCTCGACAAGGCCGCCGCGCAGGGCGTGAAGGATCAGATCGCCGCGATCCAGGCCGCCGACAAGAAGGCCTCCGAGAAGGCCGACGCTCAGATCGCCGCCATTCAGGCGCTCGACAAGCAGGAACAGGCCTGGGCGCAGGAGTGGATCACCAAGCTCACCGAGCAGAAGACGAAGATCACCGAGGACTTCGAGACCCAGACGGCGGCGATCGAGGCGGCATTCAAGACGCAGAAGTTGGCCATTGAGAAAGCCGCCCAGGATGAGATCGACGGCATCCAGAAGGCCCTCGCCGACGAGCTGAAGAAGAACTTCGATCAGCAGGTGCCGCTCCTCAAGGCCCAGTTCGATGCGGCCAACGCGCAGCTCGCCGCCATCGGCGACGTGGCGAAGTGGGGGGATGCCACCGTCAAAAAACTTGAAGAGATCCGCCTGGCGCTCGCGGGGGCGCTCGTCGGCGCCACCACGAAGGGCGACGCGGCATTCAAGGAGGGCACCACGGGCGGGCGTCAGTTCGCGACCGAGGGCATCGTCGGCGGCGGGCTCCCCGGCAACAGCGGTCTCGGCGGGCCCGGCGGGGCGACGCACTGGACGGGCGACCCGATCACCCCTCCGGCGATGGGCAAGCCCGTCGTCTCGCCCGGCACCATCGAGAATCCTACGCCGGTCTGGGATCCCTACGCCGGAACGGGCATCACGCCGAGCAACCTCGGCCTCAACGATTGGACCTCGCCCTGGAATCAGCCGCGCGACCTGTCGAAGGAAGGCGTGATGTGGGGCGGGCCGAACGCGGCCAAGCTGAACGCACTCGAGCTGTCCATCACCCAGATGCAGGCCAACCTCGAGGCGCAGATCGCCCACAACCAGTCGTGGGTGGGCGGCAAGCTGCACCGGAACTTCTCGCCCGAGCAGTTGGCCACGATGCAGACCACCCTCGCCGCCCAGATCGCCGCCATCCGCGCCCAGCAGCAAGTGCTCATCAGCTCGACGCCTCCTCCTGGGATGCCTGGCGCGAAGACGCCGCCCTACACGCCCCCGGGCCCGGCGTGGCTGTCGCGCACGCCGAACGGGGCGCAGACGCAAGGCGGCGTCATGCTCGTGATCGAACAGGGCGCCATCGTGATCAGCGGCGTCTCCGATCCCGAGAAGGCCGCCGAGCTCGCCGTGAAGAAGGTGGAGGACTCGGTGAAGAACGGCAGGATCGGCACCCTCGTCGACCAGCGCGTCCGGAGCGCGCGCTGATGCTCCGAGCGTCCTTCGCCACTGCGACCGCCACGATCGCGGGCTCGACGACGTTCGCCGACGCGGGCTGGCCACCGTCCAACGTGCTCCTCTTCGGGCGGCCGTTCATCCGGGCGTACAGCCCAGACCTCCTCGCGCAACGCCTCACGCTAGACCTCGCCACGGCGACCGCGCTCGACGTGATCTGGCTCTGCCACGTGAACTTCACCACGTGCACCATCCAGGGCAACGCCACCGACGCGTGGGGCGCGCCGAGCTACACGAGCGGGGCGCTCACGATCGCGCGGAGCGGGAATACCCGGTATCACCACGCGCTGCTGCCCGTCGCGTTCAACTACCGCTATCTGAGCCTGAGTATCCCGAACCAGGCGGCGACGGACGGCGCCACCGTGTTCAAGGTCGGTCAGTTCCTGCCGTGGCCAACGCTCGTCTCGCCGCCGCGCGAGATCAAGATCCGGCCGAAAGAGACCAGGCTCAAGGCGAACCAGGACACGAAGACCGAGGACGGGCGGGTGCTGGATCGCCTCAAGCTGGATGAGCCGCGCTGGCGCTTCACGGCTGAGCGCCAGGCCTGGGGCGAGACCGAGCTAGCCGCATGGCGCGAGTTCGACCGCCGCTGGGACGAGGCGCCGGGGCAGGCGGCGCTCGTGCTGATGCGCCCCACGCACCCGGAAGAGAGCTACCTGATGCGCCGCGAGGACGAGGAGCAGTGGGACGTGGGCGACCGCGTCAACTCGGAGTCCACCATCGAGGCGGTGGAAGTGGTGGCCGGTTAGCATGGCGCCCACCCTCCTCGCCCCCGATACGCAGGCCACCTACAAGCCGGTGTGGTTCATGAAGTGCGCCCAGTTCCCCCGTACCTACGCGACGCGGGATGTCGACGTGCCCTTCATCACCCCCGGCGTCGGCTTCAACGTCGGCGACTCCGTCGTTGGCGGCGACGATCTGGTCGGCGGGGGCGCGGGACCCCTGTGGCGCCAGGCCTACCGCGGCATCCTGAACACGCCCGTCGTCACGCGCCGGATCGGCGAGCCCCAGTTCCCCATCGTCGACGTGCAGAACGTGACGGTGGAGATCCAGCACGACGGCGAGCTGCTCGGCGACTGGCGCGGCGCCCCGTTCACGCTGTCCGCCTACGACGCGGAGTCCGGCTGGCTCCTCCTCACGGGCGCCCTCGTGATCTTCGAAGCGGTCCACAACCGCCACGTCGTGACGATCACCGGCAAGAACGTCGACCTGTCCATCCTCGAGGCGCAGGTGCCGAAGGGCACCATCACCACCGCCGCGTTCCCGCTGGCCGCCCCGGATGCCGTCGGCGCCTGCCCCACGTGGCTGTTCGGCAACGTGACGAACCTGCCGCTCCCGAACGTGCGCGACGATCAGGTCCGCAGCCAGTTCGACTACCTCCTCTGTCGGGGCGACGCCGCCGCGCTGACCGGCCTTCGCCGCGTCAATCCCAACGTGACCGGGCTGCCCTTCACGATGGGCTTCACCGAGCTGGAGCCGTACCCCGGCATGGACGGCGTGCTGATCAACGGCGCCATGGAGGACTGGGACTCCGGGCCGACCAGCGCCCCCGACGGCTGGACGCTGACCGGGGCGGGCGCGACCGTGGCGAAGAACATCACGGCAGGCCAGTTCGCCGAGGGCAACGCCTCCGCGTCCCTCACGCGGGCGGGCGCGAACACGAACCTCTTCCAGAACGTCGTGGCGAACGCCCCGCAACTGCCGATCTCCTGGTGGCAGGGGCGCGAAGTCACGCTCACGGCCCGCGTGCGCGCGAGTGTCGCGGCGACGGTCTGCATCCGCCTCAACGACGGGGTCGTCATCACCGACTCGCCGTTTCACTCGGGCTCGGGCCTCTTCGAGACGCTCACCGTGGGCACCGTGCTCGCCCCGTACATCATCAACGCCGCCGCCACGACCCTCTCCGTCACGCTCCGCATCGCGCCCACCAATGCGACGGCCCAGTTCGACGACGTGCGCCTCTACCTCAAGGCCAAGAACTGGAACGAGTGCCTGCGCCCCGACCTCTACGACGGCTATACCGCCATCCGCACGTTCCTCCGCCAAGAGGACGCCTCGGGCTCGCTCTTCCGGCTCGTCGCCGATGCGAACGGGCTCCAGCCCGAGCGCAATCCGATCCGCGCCATCCGCACGCTGCTCTCCGATCCGACGCACGGGCTCGGCCGGCCGGTGGACGCGACGACGTTCGACGCGGCCGAGACCGCGATCTGCTTCACCTACGACGAGGCCGTGCGGCTCGACGGACCACAGGTCTATCTCACGTTTCACGATCTGATCGAGAATACTGAGACGGGCGAGCCGCCCTCGACGATCGATGACGTGACCGCGATTTCGACCGCCGCCGTCACGCGCGACCGGAGCGGGTATCGACGCCATGGCATCGCGCACATTTTCGATCGCCTCGCCTATTCCCGCACAGCGCCGACGCCCTCCGGCGACGCCAATGACGCGTACATCGACGCGGGCGCTGGCGGGACGCCAGACAACGCGTTCTTTGACATCGCCTACGATGCGCGGGCCGGGTTCGATTCGCCGGACTGCTGCGTGCTGGAAATCTGGTACTACATCGACAATACGGTGGTCACTGGCACCCAACCGATCTGCGAGAAGCTCATCGGGACAAGTGGCGCCACCACCACGCGGAAGACCGGCCGCTGGCTCGCGCACGAGGCGAGCGGGATCGAGTTTGGCGTCAAGGCCAATGGGGGCACGTCGTACACCTGCGTCGCCGCCTTGGCGGCGGGCACCGACACGCAGACGTGGCTGCATCTCGTCGGCGTGGCGTCTGGTGGCATCCTCTCGCTCTATAAGGGCGCCTCCGGTATCCCGCCTGTGCTCGTGGCGTCCGGGACCTACGTGGGCAGTCTCGACACGGGCGAGGGGCTGACCCTCGTCGCCGGCTGGGGCAACGGCGTCGCCCTGAACTGGTACAGCCGATTCGCGATGTACTCGACCCCGCTCACGCTCGCCCGCATCGTGGCGCACCACGCGGCGATGCCGCTCGACGTGGAGACGGTCTCGACGTACGACGCCCTGATCCTGGCCCAAAGCCCAACGTTTTCCTACCCGCTCGCGGAGAATCTCGGCGAGACACTCATGCGCGACGACACGCTGGCCCACGACGGCGCGTGGGTCGGGGGTGTCCTGCTCGGTCCAGGTATCACCGGGCCGATCACCACCGAGCGCGGGTACCTCTTAGGTTCGACCGCCGCCCGCTTCGCGAACAACGTCGCGCAATACGGCGTCGAGACCGGCATGACGCTCGCCGACGCCTCTGGATCCATCCTCGCCTGGTACAAGCCCGCCGCGATGGGCGTCAACGCGGGGATCTGCGAGAAGACCATCGGCGGCGTCCGCGGCACGCAACGGGGGCTCTGTCAGGTGCGCAGCGCGACCGCGCCCGCCGGCGCGATCCGCTGGACGTGCGTCACGACGGCCGGGACGTTCACGGTCGACCTCCCGCTCGTCCCCGAGGACATCGGCCGCTGGATGCTGCTCAACGGCTCGTGGCGGGACAGCACCGGGCTCCTCCGCCTGAGCGCCAACGGCGGCGAGGTGGCGTCAGAGGGGCGCACGGTGGAGGCGACCTACACCGGCACCGCCGTCTCGGGCGTCGGCGACTTCTACGTCGGCGTGCAGGGGACGAACGGCGGCCCGCTCACCCGGCCGGGCCAGGGGGACATCGGGCGCGTCAGCTATCACCCGAACGTCGTGAGCCAGGCAGAGACGGCCGCGCTCTGGCTCGCCGCCACGTGGTACAACGGCGGGCTCGTCGTGGACGCCGCGCTCCGGGACCAGCGGGCCGCCCGTGCCTGGCTTGAGCAAATCTGCCTGCTCCGCGGCATCCGCCTCGGCATGACGCCCGACGGCCCGATCACGGTCACATGCGACGCCGCGGCCGCCACCACGATCCGCCTGCACGCCCGCGACGGGGCGGGGGATGGCGAGCGGACCATCAAGAGCATCGGGGACAGCACGTACGGGCCGCTCGACGAGGCGGTGGCCGACGTGGTGATCCGGGGGCGCCGCGATCTGCTCAGCAACGCGTTCCTCGTCGAGCGGCGGCGCACCGTGCACAGCAACATGGGCACCGACAAGCCCTTCGAGCTGGACTGCGTGCGGGAGTACCCGGCGCTCGACCGTGTGGCGGCCTACCTGGCGGGCCGCATCCTCGCCGGCGAGAAGACGGTCACCGTGACGATGGGCCAGGCCGCGCGCGGGCTGATGGAAGCCGAGCTGGTCGAAGTGACCGACGCGTACCTCGGCTACGCGGCCGAGGTCCTGGAGGCGCGCGAGGTGGGCAAGTCCCTTCGCGAGCACGCCGCGAAGCTCCGCGGGTGGAGCGAGGACATCTACGTCTGGGACGCGACGTCCTACCCGTCGGGTTCAACCAGTGGATAGGAGACCACGATGATGACCACGCCCACCTGGACGATCCGGATCCGGAAGCCGATCCACCTCAAAGAGGACACCGCGGAGTGCTACGTCCTCCAAGGGGACGGCGCCCCGCCCGTGGCCGAGCTGCTGATCGCGCCGCCCCCGCCGCCACCTGCGAAGCCACCAGAGAAGCCGCCCGTGGACACGAGCATCTTCGTGTTCCCGCCGCAGCCGCCCCTTGGCCACGACGACCCGGCGCAGCGCTCCCAGATCCTCTGGACCACGCCGGCGGAGGGCGACCACTTCTACGCTGTGCTCTCCGAGTTCCGCAACCCGCTCCCGAACTCGCATCTCCTCGCGGGGACGCTCCCCCGGACCGAGTGGCCCGGATTCGTCGTGACCGCGGGGACGAACCTCTGGGTGCCGGACTACGCCGGTCAGCGCTACCCCGGCGAGATCCGGCGCCTGCTCCGGGGCGAGGTGCTCTGAGCATGCGCCGAGTCGCATCCTGGGCCGTCTCCTGCCCTCGTCGTGGCGATTTCCGCCCTCTCGCCCGCGCCGCCCTCCTCGCGCTGGTCTGGCTGGCGGGCCTCCAGACACCCGCCTGGGCTCTTTACGAGTGCTTCCAGGTGCCGGATAGCGCGTCGGCCGCCTTCCCCGTCCAGTCGAGGCTCTTCAGCGCCGACCTCCAGGTGATCACCGAAGCGATCATGCAGACGGGCGTCGTCTACGTGGCGGGCGGCTGCCTGGTCCAGGCGCAAGCCGTCCCAGACATGACCACCAGGATCACGACGGGCTGCACCATCGCCCAGCACGGCACGACGGCCACGGTGGCGACGGGCAACATGACCCACTCGGCGGCCCATGCCACGCTCAACCGGATCGACCTGGTGTCCGCGGATAACACGGGCGCCAAGATCGTCACGACGGGCACCGCGGCCGCGAGCCCCTTGCCGCCGACCGTTCCGCAGAGCGGCGGGTTCAATAACGTGGTCCTCGCCGAGGTGTACATCCCCGCGGCCGACACCGCCATCAACGCGAATCAGATCATCGACAAGCGCGCGTGTATCCCGACGCCGGGCGGCGGTGGCGGCGCAGGGACCGGCCTCAGCTACATCACGAAGGTGGCCGAGGGGACGCTCTCCAACGAGTTCGCGCTGGGCTCCCTGGCGACGGGCCTGCTCGTCAACACGGTCACGACGGGTGTCCCCACTGTGCTCGCCCCGACCGATGACAACATCGCGGTCGGCAACGGGACCGCGTGGCAATTGAAGGCGCTGCCCACGTGCTCCGGCGGGACCGATGCCCTCGCGTACAACATCAGCACGAACACGTTCTCCTGCAACACCATCGCGACGGCGGGGACCGGGCTCAGCTATTGGACGCGCGTCGCGGAGGCCGGGCTCTCGGCCGAAACCGCGCTGGGCGCGCTCGGGACGGGGCTCATCATCAACACCACGACGACGGGCGTGCCCACGATCTACGCGGGCGGCTCGTGCACGAATCAGTTCGTCACGGCGACGAGTGCGAGCGGCGCCCTGACCTGTACCTCGCCCACGCTGGCCGGCGCCCAGTTCGCCAACCAGGGCACGACGACGACGGTGCTCCATGGGAACGCGGCGGGGAATCCGAGTTTCGGCGCCGTCGTGTCCGCCGACCTGAACCTGACGACGACGACCTGCACGAATCAGTTCGTGTCCGCCATCTCAAGCGCGGCCGCGGGCACCTGCACGACCGACACGCTGGCGAGCGCGCAGCACGCCAACCAGGGCACCACCACCACGCTGCTGCACGGCAATGCGGCGGGGAATCCATCGTGGACGGGTGTCACCATCGCCGATCACACGGCGACGGGCACCCCAAGCGCGACGACGTTCCTCCGTGGCGATAACACCTGGGCCACGCCGGGCGGCTCGGGCACCGTGACGACCACGGGCTCGCCGGCCAACAACAACCTCGCCAAGTTCTCCGGCGCGACCTCGATCACGAACACGGACCTGACGGGCGATGTCACCACCAGCGGGACCAGCGCCACCACGCTCGCCAACATCCCCACCGCCACGCCGATGGCGGGGAGCCTGCTCGCCACCGCGATCGCCGCGCCGGGCACGCCGGCCGCGGGCAAGGGCTCGGTCTACGTCGACTCCACCTCCAAGAAGCTCTGCAACAAGGACGACGCCGGCGTGGTCACGTGCACGACCGCGATGCCGTCGGTCGACGTGCAGGTGTTCAACACGGGCGCGGCGGGCTCCTGTCCGGGCACCGCGGCCACGTGCTGGACCAAGGCGGCCGGCGTCACGATGTGCAAGGTGTTCGGCTGCGGCTCCGGGGGCGGCGGCGGCGGGGGCCAGGGCGCCGCGGCGGGCGCGGTCCGGACCGGCGGAGGCGGTGGGGGCGGGGGCTATTGCGGTGAGATGACCTTCCGCGCCTCCGACCTTCCCGCGACGGTGGCGGTCACGACCGGGGTGGCGGGCACCTTCGGCGCGGGCGGCTCGAGCGCGGGCGGGGCTGACGCGGGCGGCGGGAACCCCTCGTCCTTCGGCACGCTCGCGACCTGGCTGGGCGGGGGCGGCGGCGCCGGCAATACCGCGGGCGCGTCGGGTGGCTCGGGCGCCGGCTGCACGGGCGCGGGCGTCAGTGTGACAGCCGCGTCGGGGGGCGCGGGCGGGGCCTGCGTCACGGCGGGCGCCGCGGCGGGGTCGACGAACGTGGGCATGACCGGGCATGGCGCGCCCAGCGCCAATGCCGCCGTGGGTGGAGTGGCCGGCAACTACGCGGTGAATGGCGGCGGCTCTGGGGCCGGCTCCACGACGGCGGGCGCGGTGACAACGCTGGCGGGCGGCAGCGCGTGGGTCTCAGGCGCGGGTGGCGGCGCGGGTGGCGGAGTCAACGCGGCCTCGCCCGGCACCGCAGAGGCCGGGACCGATGGCGGCGCCGTGGCCTGGGGCCTGACCACCGCGGGCGGCGGCGGGACAGGCGGCACCGTCGCGGCGTGCGGCTCCGGGGGCAATGGCGTCGCGGGCGCGGCGGGCGACTTCGGCAACGGCGGCGCCGGCGGCGGCGGGGGGGCCAGCATCAACAACGCGACGGGCTGCGCCGGGGGCGCTGGCGGGCAAGGCGGCGGCGGGGGCGGCGGGGGCGGGGGCGGCACCACAACGGGCGGGGCGGGCGGGCCGGGCGGCGTCGGCCTCGTGATCGTCGCGTGCTGGTAGAGGGGGACACATCATGGCGACACGCAGCTATGCACGGCCCGCGGATCAACCGATTCTGGCGGAGCAGCTCCAGCACGCGCTCGACGTCACGCTCGCACGGGTGGGCACGAAGATCACGGTCGGCTCGACCACCATCGACGTGACGCATCCGGCGCTCGTGGCGGGCGACGATACGGCTATCCAGGCGATCCTCTCGGCCTACGTCTACGACCCCCTATGGAACGCGCGCGCGGAGCTCATCAATCTGCGAGATACCGTGCCGGCGCTACGGACCTGGTCCACCGATGCCGACACCTCCGCGAGTTCGCTGGGCACGGCGATCACGAATTGGGTCTCGAGCGGTACCTACACCGCGGCTAAGGACACCGTGATCAAGCAGACGCTCCAGGGTCTCCAGACGCTCACGACGCGACTCGGGCGGCTGTGCGACCGGATCGCGGACGTGATCGCCACGCAGGGGTTGAACTAGATGGACACCGGAGGTGCGCCATGATCTATCTCCTCCTCGCCCTCGCCGTGCTGCTGTCCGGCTGCGTCGCCTCCAACATGGCTGACTACGTACGCGCGCTGGGATCCGATCCGGCTACGGTCTGCGTCAAGCTGACCCTCAGCACGCCGTGGGGGACCCAGGTCACGACGGGGGCGCGGACCGGGATTGCGAACGGCACCGTCGTGTGTCCCCAGGACGGCGGGATGACCGTGCGCTCGGGCACGGTCGTGCCGGACCCGGTGCAGTCAGTCACGGTGCCGCTCCAGATCGCGCCCCAGCAGCTCGCGCCGGTGCCGGCCAAGCCGTGAAGATCCTCGAGCAGCTTCGCCGTGACGAAGGCGTGAGGGCGACGCCCTACCAGGACTCCGAGGGCATCGCCACCATCGGTGTCGGCCATCGCCTGGATCACCCCTTGTGCCAGGCCGCGATCGAGGCGCAGCTCCGGTACGACGTCGAAGCGGCCGAGGCGGCGTGCCAGGCGTTCGCGTTCTGGCCGCGTCTCTCGGGGGCGCGCCGAGGGGTGCTGATGAACATGTGTTTCAACCTCGGCTTCGCGGGGCTGCAAGGATTCACACGGATGCTGGCCGCGATCGAGGAGGGGGACTACGCCAGCGCGGCGGCCGAGATGCGCGACTCGACGTGGGCGACCCAAGTCGGGGCGCGCGCGGAGCGGCTCGCCGTGCAGATGGAGACGGATCAGTGGCAGTAGCCCGCTTCGAGACCCCCCTCCGCGTCCAGGTGATCGACGGGACATTCGTCTCGCTCGACACCCCGCTGCTCTACGTGTCGGAGGTGCTCGGCGGCTCCGTCACGGTGCCCACGGGCTTCGTCACCGACTTCGACAGCACGCCCCGCTGGCTGCCCTTGGCCTACGCGGTCATCAAGGGCACGGGCTCGCCCGCCGCGGTGGTGCATGACTGGCTCTACCAGACGCACCGCGCCGACCTGTACGCCGAGCTCGGGCCCGGGTTCGGCTGGGCGGGCCCGGAGCAGGCCGTGGATCGCGCGACCGCCGACACGGTGCTCGCCGAGGCCCTGACCGCGCTCGAGGTCTCCGCGTGGAAGGTGCGCGCCATGGTCCAGGCGGTGCGCGCGTTCGGCGGCGCCTCGTATGCCTCGGGGCCGACCCGGTTCCGGGTCAACAACCGCGCGCTCGCCGAGAGCCGGTGAACCGCGTGGTGTGGATAGGAGGCTGAGAATGCCGCCGCCTGGTACGGAGTCGGGTCAGGATGGGCTCGAGAAGTGGATTCGCCCCTTCGTCGCGTTCGTGCTGAGCCTGGGATTCTGCTGGGGCTTCGTCGCCGGCAAGATCAGCGGCGAGGTCTTCACCAATACCTTCGCGCTCGTCCTCGGCTTCTACTTCGCCCAGCGCGCGGCGGAGAA
>Ga0105249_10000728_pt1 | contig 29800 bp, 27 predicted proteins | sample KBSS44metaG_FD_81522 | JGI IMG/M metagenome (GOLD analysis project Ga0105249, IMG submission 81522) | Switchgrass rhizosphere microbial communities from Kellogg Biological Station, Michigan, USA - KBS S4-4 metaG | ecosystem: Host-associated > Plants > Roots > Rhizosphere > Soil | place...
GAAGTCGCGAATGCAATGATAGGAAGCCCGTTGAACCAATTGATGCCGACCTGATTCAAAATTGTCAGCGCGATGATTCGCGGCATCGCCAACGAGACCCAGCCGCCTGTACCCGGGCGGATAGTGGGTGCGCCCCGCGGTAAGGCTGGAGAGACCATAATGAAGCGATCAAACAACTTCTCGTCGGGGCTCGCGATTACGCGTGAAACGAAGCCGCCGCCGGAAGAAAAACCAATGAGCGTAAAACTGGAGTTGGGATTGAGTGGCCGAAGCACAGTCACAAAATCGGCGAGATCGTCCTCGAGTTGGCCGATATAGTCGATATCGCCGCTGCGTCCGAAATTTCCGTGGCCACGCAGAACCGGCACGTAAACCGACGCGCCAGCATCGCGCAGTGCCTTGGCGAGCGGATGCAAGCCACTGCCATCGTCGGACGAGCCGTGGATCAGCACTATCACTTGCGTGCCGTGACTCTCGTAAGCCCGGTAGCCTAACTTGGTGCCATCGCGTGCGGGATACGTCCGCACCGTCGGCAGATCGCTAAAATCGACGTTGATAAATGGGTCGCTGATCAAGGCCAAAGGTTGCGGCTTCACCGGGGCGTCGAACGCCAGCACGCCCCCGAACACGCCCAAAGCTAAGACAAACAAACCAGCAAAACCCCAAAGCATTTTGCGCATTCAATCATCCTCCGAAACTGGTCTTCTCGACCAGAATCTTACATGACTTCAGCATTCTGCATGCTGGTTTGCATGGAGTCCGCCATTGACCCAAAGGCGACATTGCGCTTCACGCAGCCCTCAAGGCACTTGGTCGGAGCGAACCCATGTGTCGCGCGTCACCGTCATCCAAACGACGTCTATTGTGCTTGACCCTGTCCCGATAGCGTTTGGCCATGTACCAACTTGCCTAAATCCCAATCTGGCGTAGCAGCCGATGGCCGCCGAATTGGCGGCTGACACACCGAGATCGACGCGGTCGACAAAATATTGGTCAAATGAGATCAAGAGTGATTGCGCGACCATGCTTGATGCGACTCCCCGGCGACGATGGTTCGGCGCAACAAGTACGCGAGACAGTCGACTCGATAAGTGAGGCCAAATCTGACTCAATTCGATGTGCCCGATCACTTCTCCATCAGTCGAGCGAGCAGTGAAGATCAGACGAGAATTGGGCTGCTTCGCACTCTCAACATAATTTTCAAGCTGAGTGTCAGTTAGCGGATAGCGGAAAAAGGCTGCACACCACTCAACAAGATCGGCTTCGATCTGCACCCAAGAGATTAAGCGCGCGAAGTCCTCGCGACCAAACGGATGAAGCGTGATGAGAGGAGTTGATGCGGTTCTGGCGATCATCGGATCAAATAGGACTCCGCAATTCCCCGCAATTCTTAGGCAAAGGCGTCGGGCCTGTCACCGCGTCATGAAGTCCGGCGACCGGCTGTCCGGGAGTGTTAGGTCCGCATTTGGCACAAAGCGGAAATAACCTAAGCTTTGTCTAACGTCTGCTTCCGACTCAAGGCGGATACCAAGGGCTGTCCTTAAACGGGAAATGATGAAGATGACATGCTGACAAAGAAAATTGCTGCATGAAGATTTATTTAAATTTGACGCCGATCTTGTTTGATTTAACCCAAACAACTCGACAAGCGCGCCGAAAACCATCAAGTGGAATGTGCAATTCAAAGTTATCGGGAATTCCTGAGGAGCTTTTGACGTCTAGGCTTGCGCCGGTTTCGGAAATATTTTTCACCATGCAATCAACGCTGAAAAGCTGCCGATTATAAATAATCTTGCCGGCCTTCAGCGCGCGGGAACGAACCTTCTTGCGACGCTCTTCCATGGCAACCTTTGGTGCGATCCCCCTAGAGCACGAATCATCCGTTGCGGCACAATAGCAGCAGACGCTGCGTTCGCTCGCAACCGGAGGCTCCTTTTGCGGTGATTCCGACAGCACAGCACAAAATGAACCGTTAGCGGCAAGCGATGTCGATGCTTCGTTGGGAACGAATTGGGTCCGCGGCGCGTTATTTCTACCGAATACACATCGTCAATCTAGGAGAAAATTCATGCGTAAGCAGCTTGCTGTATCGCTTTTCACCGGGGCATTTTTAGCTCTCACCGCTGTGAGCGCAGTCGCTCAAAGTGACGGGACTAGGGTCGGTATTCAGAACGCCGCATCCACAAAGGTCGCGCAAGCAAGCGGAACACCGCCGCGCGAAAGCGACACCGGCAGGACTTCTCGGTCGGACACTGCGAATACGAAAGGCGCAAACAAGAGGGGCTTTTGCCCTCCCGGTCAGGCAAACAAGCCTGGCAAGGGCAGTGCCTTCCACTGTTGAGGGTCACGGTTGAAGTTTGAATTTCAATAGGAAAGCGCTGCCCAATGTCTGCTTTTGACCCAAAGCGGACGTTCAGTATCTAGCGACGAGAAGCACGGTGAGTGCGTGATTAGTGTAGACCTGCGTGGGGTCATTCGAATTATTATGTTCGTAACGATAATCGAAGCGCAGGTCGGCTCGGGTTCCAAAAATTTCATGAATAATGGCTGCTGCACCGGGAATTAATAGAAGATCATTTCGCCGAAACTCGTCAATGATGGCGTACCTTCGCGAGTTGATCGACACATATCCACCGAGGCTCAGGCTTCCAATGATTCTTCGATAGTATTCGAGCTTTCCTCCATATTGGAAATACCGGCCCGGAACGATCTCCTCGAAATTGACTACCGAGAAAGCAGTTCCGCCCACGTTGCTCCAACCTACCCATGGCGAAAACAAGAAAACATCATTGGAAACGATCACATTTTGGAACACTGATCTCCCAATGGCTTCAGCAAAATAACCTTCGGTCGCCGGGAAAAAGTCATTGTAGACGCGATAACCGCCGCGAAAACGTAAGCTATGGCTAGTAGTATCCTGTGGGGTACTTTCGAAAGTGACACTTGCAGTGCCTTCATTGTAGAGAGATCGATGATCGAAATATGCGGCCCCTCCGCCAAACGCTGCGTGAACTGACAGATTCTTCATTAGATCGAATATGGGCCCGGTTTCGATGCCGGCATATCCATACGTCAAGTCGGTTTCCTGTCGTTGGATCTGGGCTTGCAACGTAGTAACCGTGCGCCAGCGATAATCGCCGATATTTCGCTCATCCTTGATCGCCGCGCGTGCGAGGATCTGCCAGTCGCTGCGCGTGTCGACCGGCACTCTACGCGGATTTGATTCCCACCCTGTGCCGAGTTCTATGATCGACTGCGTAAAGTTCGGCTGCAATTTGCGGCCGATGCGCAGGAGGCCTTGCTGCGCCTCCTGATTACTAGGATCGATGTCGATAATGCGCTCGTAGGCCGATAGCGCTCTTTGCGCGTCGCCGCGATCCTCCGCCATACGCGCATAGCGGAGATTCAGCTCAATGTTGGTTGGGTTCTTCAAAATCTCCGCGTAGAGCTGGGTCAAATCATCGGCTTTGCCGGAGTTCGAAAACACCGACAGAAAAAGCCCAATAATGACAACGATGGATACTGCCCTCGTCGCCCCCACCGGTCCCCGCTCCTGCCGATTCTAGCCCGGCAATTCATTGTTATTTCAAGGATTAAAGCATACCGAACGGCCCAGAACTAGGCCCGCCGGGATGCCTGAAAAGCATACCAAATCGGCCCTGAGCCAGGCTCACCGGGCTGTCTGATGCAATTCTTTGGATGTCCTCTCTGCCCCGATGTGCGTGGGCATGCTATAGAAGTCTCTGCTTTTCAGACGGTTACGGGACAATTTCGTCGCCGAATTCAGAGGAGCGCACGATACAACGTGCGGCCCTATTCGCAGTCTCTGCTCGCACGAGGATTGAGCACAGGAGGGGGCGTTCATGCGTACGAAACAGTGGTTGGTGTGGACGGTCGCGTTAGCGACCTCATGCGCTATCGGCTTTTATGCGAAAGCATCACTTGCCGCTCCGAAAATCGGAGTCGCTTCGGCTGTAAATAATCACGTCGAATCGATTGACGGCGATTCGGTACGTACGTTGAAGAACGGGGCCGATGTTTTCACGAATGAAAAAATTCGGACCGGTAACGCGAGTACCGCCCAGCTTCTTTTTCTCGATCAGACGGTCCTGAGTGTTGGTGCCAAGTCGGAAGTTACCCTCGACCGGTTTGTATACGATCCTAATCGCAGTACCGGAAGTGTCGTGATCAAAACCGGCGCCGGAGCGTTCCGCTTTGTCAGCGGGTCGCAGCCATCGAGCAACTATCAAATCAAAACCCCGGTTGCAACGATGGGTATTCGCGGAACGATTATCGAATGGGTCGAGAAACATGTGCGTCGCGGAAATCTGCAAGCAGTCTATTCTGTCCGGCACGGGCTGATGCAAATCACGCTTGCCGGCAGCACATACACGGTAAAAGCCGGCGAAATGATTATCTGGGACAGCGTAAAAGGAACCTCGGGGCCGGTTCAGAATGTCAATGGTCAAGGTGATCCGAGATTGCTTGAGGCCTTTAACGGAAATACCAATCTCGCGAATCTGTTGAGTTCACTTCCCCAACAATCCAATTCCAATCCTCCCGGCGGCGGTGGTGGAGGCGGCGGCGGAGGAGGCGGTGGTGTTCCTCCCCCTAGCGGCGGGTTTATTCCTCCAGGTCAGTTCCATCTCGGTGGCGGTACACCCGGCGTCGGTCCCAGTCTAGGAAATTTGCCTCCTGGTATCACAGGAGCGATTCCTCCGGGCCTCGGGGGATCAAATCCGGGAAAGGGGAAAGCCAAGTAGCATTTAACGACCGTGCAGGCACTAAACAAAAAAAGCCCCGGGCAATGCCGGGGCTTTCTCTTAGCAAAATTTATTACCAACCTCGGTAGTAATAACCCCGACGGTAGCCGTAGACCGGATAGCCGTAGAACGGGTAGGCATAGGCGGGGTAGCCGTAGACCCGATAGCCCCCGTTTCCATTCCACACACACATCCCACGATAGCGCGAGTAGTGGCGACCACGACCGCAGCCATCCCTCACCAAAATCGTGGCGTCAATGTCCTGAGCGGCTTGGTTTACGACCGTGCCATTCGCGAAAGAGGCTTCCACGGGTAGCGGTGACAACGACGCAAGGCTCAACATTCCTACTCCGAAAAACAGCGCAGATTTTCTGAGCATTTCACCCTCCTGGGGTACGCCGTGCCTAGGAACCAGTTCCCAATGAAATAGCTCCCGAGCCAGGCTTCGACGCTAAGATAAAACGCCCAGAATGAATGGCGTCTGAGAATTCCATTCAGCCGCCATTTAACGATGTGGCCTAATTTTGTTCGTTGTTGAGGCACGAGCTTCAAGATCGCCGAAAAACTCGTAGTTCATGGAAGCAGCGTGCTTCGGAGTTTGGGCGTTGACGCAGCACGTTTCAAGTCACGGCGCTGACATGGGTCGTGTTAGCTTCGCCGGTAGATCAGGTAGGAACCCTCGGCATGACGGCAGCGCGGACACCTTGGTGGGCATGGGCATGGCCCGTATTTGCCTGGGTGATTCTATTGATGACGCCCTTTGCCGGTGCTGGCGGCCTCATTGCTGTGGCAGCGGGAGCGATCCTAATCGCCACGGTGTTTGCAGCCGTGTACCACGCCGAGGTCGTAGCACACCGCACGGGCGAGCCATTCGGGACGCTTGTTCTTGCCGTTGCCGTGACTGTTATCGAGATGGCACTGATCGTCTCTGTCATGGTGGCGGATCCGACGAACAAGACGGGTCTGGCACGCGACACTATTTTCGCCGCCTTCATGATCGTGTGCAACGGCATCGTTGGCCTGTGCCTGCTCGGAGGCGGCGCGCGTCACCACGAACAGGGGTTTCAGGTCCAAGGAGCGAGCGCCGCATTGGCCGTACTGGCGGCACTCACTACCCTAACCCTGGTTCTGCCGAACTTCGTGGCGACCGTACTTGGTCCGCGGTTCAGTACGTCGCAGCTTGTCTTCGCCGGAATCGTCTCGCTAGTACTCTATGGCTCGTTCGTTTTCATCCAGACCGTGCGGCACCGCGACTACTTTCTTCCGGTCGAACGTGACGACGAAGAGGCGCATGCACCGCCGCCCTCCGACAGGACCGCTCTCGTCAGCGCCGGTCTGCTCCTCGCGGCCCTCGTCGCCGTCGTGGGCTTAGCTAAATTTCTCACGCCAATGATCGAAATCGGATTAGCCCGGCTTGAAGTACCAAAAGCCGTGGTGGGGATCGTCATCGCTGCGGTCGTGTTGCTGCCGGAATGCTTGGCGGCGCTTAGGGCGGCGAGAGCCAATCGATTGCAGACCAGTTTGAATCTGGCGTTGGGATCGGTGCTCGCGAGCATTGGCCTGACGATCCCGGCGGTCGCCGTCGCCTCGATCATGCTTCGCCAGCCGCTAGAACTCGGACTGGGTGAGAAGGACCTGGTACTGCTGGCGCTGACGCTCCTGGTCAGCACGATTACGTTGGGCACCGGACGGACCACGGTGCTTCAGGGCATCGTGCACTTAGTCATCTTTGCAGTATTTTTGTTCTTCGCGGTGGTGCCGTAAAGCTTGGAGTACGGTGATCCTCCCGAATGATATGAGACCGCCGGGAACGTCCGCTATTGGCACATTTCGTGGCTTTTAAGCCGCACGAACCTGCATCAAGAATTGATTGACTGCTTTTGCAAGCATATCAGATCGCAGGGATAGCTCTCCAGCGGCGTTCGAAACAGCCCCCGCTACTTGGTCTATTTCGGCGGCCGCCTCGGATCCTTGGGAGACGTTTTCCGCAACTTCCCGGGTTCCTTGCGCGACGGCGCTTGCGCTCCGAGCAATATCCTGCGTGACCGCACCCTGCTGTTCAACAGCGACTGCCACAGTGCTGGCGATTTCGTCGAGCCGCGCGATTGTCCCTGAAATCGCCTTCATCGCGTTTACTGCGTGAGAAGTTATTTCTTCAATCGAGGAGATTTGCTGAGAAATATTTTCGGTTGCGTTTCCGGTTTGAGACGCCAGATTTTTTACTTCTTGAGCAACAACGGCGAAACCGCGTCCCGCCTCTCCCGCGCGGGCGGCCTCAATAGTCGCATTCAACGCTAGGAGATTGGTCTGAGCCGCAATACCACGAATGAGTTCGCTGATATCACCGATTTGTGCGACAGAATTCGCGAGACTTTCGACAACATTGGTCACGCCTTTGGCATCACCTGCCGCTTGGCGCGCTACGACTGCAGCGTCGCGGACCTGCGTCGATATATGGTTGACGGATTGAGCTATTTCTTCGGCTGCCGCAGCAAGATTGTCGACGTTAGTTGTTGCTTCCCCTGAAGCTTTTGCGGTGGCGGCAGCATGGGTTTGATTGTTGCTTGCACTCATCATCATAGTGCTTGCAGAATCATTCATACCTTTTGATGCGCTGTTTAATGCTCCGACAATGTCCGAAACTGTGCGCTCGAAATCTCCCATGGCGGCTTCTATCTGCTGCCGACGAGCTTCAGCCGATCGCGTATGCTGAACCTCGTTTGCGCGTGCTGCACCGACTTCAGCGGTCGCAGTACGAAAGACCACGAGAGCTTTCGCCATATCGGCGATTTCATCTCGCCCACTTTCCGGAATTTTCACGTTCGTATCACCGCTCGCAATTTGACGCATGGCGTTACTGAGCAAGCCTAAGCGGCGAATAAGATTCCGCCCCACATACAGCCAAGCAATTAAAATCGCCCCACCCAATGCCGCTATTGCGAGAGCAATTAGTATCAAGCGGCCTGAAAAAATTTCTTTCTCGGCGCGAGAAACAAGGACCTGCGCATTCCCGTTGTGCGTATCGATAAGCCGTTCAACTGCTTGTTTGAGTCTAATGGCTTCTGATTGAGTCGCCGTAAATGCGGATTCCGCATCCTGACGCGATATCAACTCCTGAACGCGTAGAGCAATGATGCCGTCCTTACCAGCAACAGTAGCCATTCGACGGTAGAGTTCTGCAAGTTTGTTGTGTTGTTCGATACTGGAGATTTCTTTTAGATTTGCATCAATCTTACGCTGGGCTGCGTCGATAAGATCTCTCAACGGCTGAAGACGCGCTCTTTCAGTCACCATGGATGCTTCTGTCAACAGGCCTGCAAGTAAGTTCACCTCCGCTTGCACTTCGAGCGATCGCCTCAATAATTCCAGTAGTTCGACAGACGCGCCCTTCACTCCCGCTTTTTTGCTCTTTGTCATAAGCTCAAAATTTGCGTCGTCGATCACGGGAATAATCACTTCCAGGAGTTCCTCGTGAACTTTTCGGATGGATAACGCCATACCTTGACGCTTGTCGGAAATTGCAATGCGGTCAGTGACCGCACGATTGAGCGCATCCAATCGCTCGGCCATGGCTTTCTGAGCGACTTCGATCTCCAAACTTTGACTATCAGTGGCCACGCGGAGCCGTTCGATAAGGCTGACAAGATTAGCTTCCTTATCCCTAAGTTCGTTCGCGACTTCCACACGCCGGGGCTCGTTCGTGACCGCCATGAGTTTTGGAGCTGTGGCGAGGAGACCGCTTGCTTCGTCGGCGAGTCGGAGCGACTGGATCATTGCTGGTGTGCTGCGCGAGACAATCTCGGTGGTCGTCCAGCCGATGTTGGTAAAGATGTACAATGAAATCAGCGATCCAATTACAGTCATCGCAGCAGCGAAACCAAAAGCGATGTAAAGACGCGCACGAATCGTGGCCAGCCAGTAGGGCGGCGCGGCCAAGTCGTTCTGTGACCACTCGCGGCGAATATTCGGTATCGACAGGTTAAATTTCATTCCAGACCACCAAGACATGTGCAGTTAACGTCCCGACGTATTGAGCAACCGGGTTAAAGGCCTAAACGAACCGTCGCGCTGGAGAACTGTAAAAAATACTTGGTCCATGCCTTGATTTTTGTCCGGCGCGTAGTTGAGTTTCACGCCCCCAAGATCGAAACCACCTTTTGCAATCATATCCAGGAAGGCTTCGCGTGTTGGTTCTTCTGGCATTCGCTTCAATGCTTCAACAACCAACTGCCCTACCAAGTAACCTTCCAAAGAAACAAATCCCGGTTTGCTGTCAGTCTTCATAGCCTGCATTGCGGCCTGATATGACGCGACGACCGGAATGGAAGCGTCCCAGGGGAAAGGAACGACTTGACTGATGACAACGCCGGTCCCGTCGCTTCCAAGTTCCCGCGCGAGGGCATCAGAACCAACAAAGGAAATCGCAAGAACGATCGGGTTAAATTCTTGCTGACGCGCGACCTTCACAAATTCGGCAATCGGTTTATAGGGCCCCACCGTTACGACCGCTTCGGGCTGCCCTTTCATAATATCCAGGAGGGCCGACTTAACCGCTGTCGTATTGCGTTTGAATGCTCCAGAAGCAACTAAAGACATATCGCGCTTGGCCATGGCGATTTTGACGCCTTCTAAACCCGCTAAACCGAAGGCATCGTCCTGATAGAGGATCGCAATTTTCGAAATGCCGAGATCTTTCGTGAGATGTTCGATCCAGGCCTCGGTTTCCTGAAAATACGAACTGCGGACATTTACGACATATCGATTGTAGGGATTGCGCAAGAACTCGGCGCCGGTGAACGGACCGATGAACGGCACTTTGGCGTCAGTGGCGATGGGCTGCCCAGCCTTGGACGTCGGCGTTCCAACAGCACCCACGAGCGCAAACACTTTTTCTTCCGTAATGAGCTTCTTTATGGCCTCGATTGTCTTCTCAGGTTCGTATCCGTCGTCGACGGAGTTCAACTCTAACTTTCGACCGTTGATCCCACCTGCGCGATTGATCTCCCCAAACGCTGCGAGGATGCCTTCTCGCATACCAAGACCCAACGCTTTCGCAGGTCCCTCGAGCGCGGCGACCTGCCCGAAGACGATCTTGTCTGTGAAGACCCCATTCTCAGCGAACGCTTTCGAATTAGGTAGTCCCAATACAAAAATCGATACCAAAAACGCAAAACGAATCTGATGGTCCATTGGCAAAGCCCGCTGCTTCAGCCGTATGAGGCTGCGACTCGTAGTGCGTCGCAGCAAGAACGGACTATTTTGATGAAGTATTGGGCGGCTATAGTTAACGAATCTTCACCAACCAAAATTGGTACTGAAACGGCCTATTCGCGCGGCTCGAAGCGCTCCCACGATCAGCTAAATTTTAGCCCACGCATACTTTAAATCTCCAAAAACTGCCGAACGGCCACACCGATGCAAACGTGTCCGTTGGTCTGACCTCCGCTTCTTGGCGCTCAATCGGTCAAATGCCGACGATAATGCGTGCCAAGGTGTGTTCTGGATCGCGGCCTCGCAGCCTGTTAGCATTCCTCCCGTGGAGGCGGATGTCTCGACTTGAGGAGCGCGGAATGAAATCAGCGATCACGATTTCAACGGCGATTGCGCTTTCATTTTTTTCGCTGACGGCTTTCGCTCAACAAACGAAGGTTGGGGTGCTGACTTGCTATACTTCGGCAAGAGTCGGTCTCATTGTTGGCTCAACTCAGAAGCTGGCTTGCACCTTTACCCCCGAACTCGGACCAGTGCCGGAACATTACTTGGGTACGATCAATCGCATCGGTCCCGACATCGGCGTGACGGCTGGTGGAGTTTTGACATGGGCTGTGATCGCGCCAACGAGCAGTTGGCTTATGCGGGGTGCGCTAGCGGGCGAATATGTTGGTGCTAGCGGGGACGCCTCAGTTGTATTGGGCGTGGGTGCGAATGTTTTGGTGGGTGGCTCTAATCGATCGGTCGCCCTGCAGCCGCTCTCGGTCGAAGGCCAGATTGGATTGAACGTTGCCTTGGGGGTGTCTGGTCTCACCCTTGTCGAATCTTACTAACGAAATTCAGCGACGTAATGTTCGGGACGGATTTGCACACAGACAACTTCGGGAGATGTTATGCACAGGACAACAATCTTGATCGCTCTGGCGTTGCTTGGGACAGTTGCGCTCGATGCGGCGCCTGCATGGGCGCAGTCGAAGAGAGACCAGATCACAGGCAACAGTTGTAAGACGCTCCTTCGTTCCTGCATGCGAATCTGCATCCGGCATCAGGGCGAGCCCGCTTACAAAGACTGCCAACCCGATTGCTACAATGGCTCTAGGTCCTGCAAGAATACTCTAACCTGGAAGAGTAAAAACGCGACCATTACGGTGAAAAGCCGCTAGGTTTGAATGCGAGACTTCAGTTTCACATCGCTCGTAAATAGTTAGCGAGCCCATGGCGAACAGAACGCAAGCCAGGAGTGTCCTATGAGGATCATTACGCGACGCTGGGTATTGACCATCGGCCTTTGTTGCGTGGCGACTTTGATCACAATAAGTGCGGGCGTGCAGCCTGCAACTGCGGAGGCGCGCATCGGTGCTCTAGCACCGGCCTTCACGCTAACCGACTCGAATGGCCGCATCCTCTCCCTTGCCGACTTCAAGGGTAAAACCGTGGTGCTCGAATGGACCAACCACGAATGCCCGTATGTGGGCAAACACTATCGTGGCAACAGCATGCAGACGCTGCAGAAGAAATGGACCGGGCAAGGTGTGGTGTGGCTGTCAATGATCTCATCGGCGCCCGGTCTGCAGGGGCATGTCTCGCCGCAACAAGCGAACCAGCTCACAACCGACCGGGGCGCAGCGCCCACTGCGGTGTTGTTCGACCCCACAGGCAAGACCGGGCACGCGTACGGCGCCCGCGCCACCCCGCATATGTATGTGATCAACGTCGAAGGAGTGCTCGTCTACATCGGCGGCATCGACGACCAGCCTTCGGCGCGGGTTGAGGACCTGAAGATCGCCAGGAATTTTGTCGACGAAGCGCTTAGCGAAATCTCGCAGGGCAAACCGGTGTCTGTCTCCGGCTCGCGCGCCTATGGTTGTTCGATCAAATATGCGTCGTGAAAACGGCTCGGCCATCCCTGGGGAGATATTAATGCGATTTCTGACAAGAGCCGCGCTGGCTGGTCTTGCTCTGGCGACGGTTCTGGTCGCCCCGATCCAAGCTGCCGATTATCCGGAGCGCTTGATCACGGTCATTGTGCCATTCCCTGCCGGTGGTGCCTCCGATATGACGGCGCGGCTCGTCACGACTAAGCTGGCAGAGCGCGTGAAACAGTCGGTGATCGTCGACAATCGGGCTGGTGCCAACGGGTCTATTGGCGCGGGTACTCTGAAACAGTCGGCCGCTGACGGGTACACGCTGATCGTGGGTTCGATCGGCGTATTTGCCATCAATCCCGCCCTCTTCAAGGATCTCCGCTACGACCCGCTAAAGGATTTTGATTTATTGAGCGTTGTTGTGCGTACGCCGAATGTGTTGGTGGCGAATCCTGATTTTCCCGTGAACAACGTTCGTGAGCTAATCGAATATCTCAAGAAAAATCCCGGGAAGGTCACCTTTGCATCGTCCGGCATCGGATCGTCGGATCATCTGACCGCAGCGCTCTTCTGGCAAAAGACCGGCACGACAGGAATTCACTCGCCTTACAAAGGCGGCGGCCCGGCCATCAGCGATCTAATAGGCGGTCATGCCAATGTGTCCTTCCAGAATCTCGGCTCCATCGCACAGCAAGTGAAGGCTGGAAGGCTGAAGGCGCTCGCGGTAACAAGCGACAAACGCAACGCGACTCTGCCGGATGTTCCCACCCTCGCGGAAGCCGGTGTGAAGGATCTCGAGGTGTACTCCTGGCAGGCCGCTGCGGCACCCAAGGGACTGGCTCCTGCGATCAGAGCGAAGCTCGAAGCCGAATTCGCGGCTTCGGCCAATTCGCCCGACGTCAAAGCGAAATTCGAGGCGGTCGGCTTCGAAGTGGTCGCCAGCAACGGGCAACAGTTCAGAGATTTTCTTACAGCTGAAATAGCCCGCTGGAAGACCGTGATCGAGACAGGAAAGATCACCGCAGAATAGCGCGGAAGACTCCCTTTTGGGGCAACAGGCGCGCAGCCTTGATGAAGGCAAGATCATTCTTATGTGGTGGGGGTAGCATCCTGCGCAATTCGGGATAGTCTGCCTTTCCTTCGCGTCAACCTCATCAATCATCGCTCAGATTTTCACCCAGAAAATTTGCGTTACACCGCAGTTCCCATGCAACCGATCATTTCCATTTCCAATCTCTCCAAAACATATGCGACCGGCTTTCATGCTCTCAAGAGCATCAACCTGGAAATTCGCAAGGGCGAGATTTTCGCTTTGCTCGGTCCAAACGGCGCAGGCAAGACGACGCTGATCGGCGTCGTATGTGGAATAGTGAATCCGTCCAAAGGTGCCGTTTCGGTCGATGGTCACGACATCATCACGGACTACCGTGCCGCCCGCTCGCTGATCGGTCTCGTGCCGCAGGAACTAACGACAGACGCGTTCGAGACGGTCTGGAATACGGTGTCTTTCAGCCGCGGGCTGTTCGGCAAAAGAAAGAATCCCAACCACATTGAAAAGGTGCTGAAGGAGCTTTCGCTCTGGGACAAGAAAGACGATGAGATCCGGACGCTTTCCGGCGGCATGAAGCGCCGGGTGATGATCGCCAAGGCCCTCTCGCACGAGCCGCAAATCCTATTTCTCGATGAGCCAACGGCGGGCGTGGACGTCGAGCTGCGCAAGGACATGTGGCAGGTGGTGCGCGATTTGCGGGAGTCAGGCGTGACGATCATTCTCACGACGCATTACATCGAAGAAGCCCAGGACATGGCAGATCGGATCGGTGTGATCAGCCATGGTGAGCTCATCCTGGTCGAAAACAAAGTCGAGTTGATGCGCAAACTCGGCAAGAAACAACTGACGCTCCACCTGCAGAAAAAGATTGATGCAATACCGGCCTCACTCGCCTCGCATCATTTAATTTTGGCAGGCGATGGCGGCGACCTCATTTACACCTATGACACGCAGGGCGAACGCACTGGCATTACTGCCCTGCTTGGTGATCTCAACGCGGCGGATGTCCGATTCAAGGATCTCGAGACGACGCAGAGCTCTCTGGAGGACATTTTCGTAAATCTCGTGAGTGAAAGAAAGCCGGCGGGGCAGGGAAAATGAATTTTCAGGCCATACGCGCAATTTACATATTTGAGATGTCGCGCACGGCGCGAACGCTGCTGCAAAGCATCGTCTCGCCTGTCATCTCGACCTCACTCTACTTCGTGGTTTTTGGTGCGGCGATCGGCTCGCGCATCACGGAGATCGAAGGGGTGAGCTACGGCTCCTTCATCGTGCCCGGCCTCATCATGATGATGCTGCTTACCCAAAGTACGGCTAACGCGTCGTTCGGCATTTATTTCCCGAGGTTCACCGGAACGATTTATGAAATTCTGTCCGCACCGATTTCCTACATCGAAATCGTGATCGGTTACGTCGGTGCGGCCGCAACAAAGTCGATCATTCTGGGCCTGATCATTCTTGCTACGGCCGGACTGTTCGTGCCGTTGCAGATCGCCCACCCAATCTGGATGGTCGCCTTTATTGTGCTCACGGCCGTCACTTTCAGTCTTTTCGGTTTTATCATCGGCATCTGGGCCGACGGCTTCGAAAAACTCCAAGTGATACCGCTGCTCGTTATCACGCCCCTGACATTCCTCGGCGGCAGTTTCTATTCGATAAGCGTATTGCCGCCGTTCTGGCAAAAGGTCACATTGTTCAATCCACTGGTTTATCTAATCAGCGGGTTCCGCTGGAGTTTTTTCGAGATCGCCGACGTGAGCATCGAGGTAAGCGCAGGAATGACCCTACTTTTCCTGGCCGCGTGCCTGGTCACAGTGTGGTGGATTTTCAGGACGGGCTATCGGCTGAAGAACTGATCTTGTCCGATCCGGAATCTAGGTTCCTACTTTCAATTCCGACACCAGCCCGCGCAGCATCGCCACGACACTGAGCGCCACGATCCGTCCCGTGCGTGGATTCTCCGAAGGCACATTCTCAATCGTCATCGAAAACCGCACGGTATCGGCATCGACCTCGATCCGATGGGTGTTGCGCTCGACCGTCGGGTCGGCCCAGATTTCGAGTTTCGTCTTGTCCGGCCCGATGCCGGCGAGGCTGAGCGCCGCTGCGACGTTTACATTCGCAGGAAAGCCGCGGGCCCCCTCGCGTGCAGAGCCGTCGAAGACTTTCAGCGGCGCAATCACGCGGGCAAGCGAAATACCGCGCTCCTCAAGATAGGGCGCATTTTCCAATCCTTCCGGGGGCTTCCGCGTCACCATGGTGACCGAACGGATCGTTCCTTCGGCTGCCGCGCGCACGGCATCAAGCCCGAGGATGGCGCCGCTCGGAACCAAAATTCGAGCACCGGTTTCGCGCGCACGCTCGACCAGATTCCAGTTCTCCAGCAATTGGCCGACGCTCAGCGGCACGAAAATCCGCCCGTGCTCGATCGCCGGTGACGCGACTGTGAGAAATTCCTTTGGCGGCAAGCCCTCGACGATTATGTCGCAATCTTCCGCCAGCGCATCCACGGAAAGAAATTGTATGCCCTTACCGAGGTTCGGTAATGCATTGCGCGCTTTTTCAGGATCACGCACGGCGACAGCCGCGAGCGTAAGTCCGGGAATCCCGGCAGCAAGCCTGCGGGCGACTTCTCGCCCGACAGCTCCAAGACCGGCCAATCCAATTTTTAGCGGGGGCTTCAATCGAGTATCCGTTCTCAGCTCGTAGCCGCCGCAGGCTTGACTGTTTGAGCGAGGCGATCCTCAAGCCGCGAAATATTTTGTAACAATCGTTCGCTGGTGAGTTTCAGGAAATAAAAGCCGAATTCCGGATTCTGGAAATAAAGCTCGCGCACTTTTTCGTAGCTGATAGTGAGAACATCTCCGTCCTCCAGACACTCCAGCGTCGCCGTACGCTTATTCTCTGGCGACAGCAGCCCGATTTCGCCCACGATCCGCCCTTCGCCGAGTTCGATCCCAAGTTCGGTGAGCAGAAATTTTCCACTCATCGTGTAATACATCTCCTCTGCAACATCGCCTTTCTGGAATAAAATGTCGCCTTTGAAATACTGCCGCTTGCTCATGTACGGCTTGAGCCAGGCCATTGAGAGGTCGCCGCTCGACGCCTGCTTCACTTTCTTCACGAGTTCGACCATCTGGCGCAGGCGAATGAAGTTCAGCGGTAAAAGCAGGAGGTAAAGAAAAAGCGTCGGGTAGTTTCTTGCCCAATAACCATAGAGAACAAAGAAGATGGTGCTGACGATGCCCAGAATGCGCAGAGGTACCATCGTCTGGATCGCCGTTGACGCGACGTAAAACGCCGCGCCCAGCAAGGCGAAAAACTCCGCAATACCGATGTGAAGCTGGCCGAACTGCATTACTTCCTCCCGCAACCCAAAGCCTTGAAATCCATGTATAACCCGTCCCGCACGATTAGGTGAAGGCAATGAAAGGCCGCGCGCGAGCTTTCTATATTCTCTTGGTGGCGAGTGTGATCGTTGGAATCGTGGCGATCCGCGTGATCGATCCATTTTTTGTGCAAGCCTTGCGATTGATTTCTTTCGACAGCTATCAGCGGCTGAATCCTCAGCGCTTCGACAAGGCCTTGCCGGTCCGTATCATCGACATCGACGAGGCTTCGCTGGCGAAAATCAGCCAGTGGCCGTGGCCTCGGTCGATGCTCGGCGACATGCTTCAGACACTCACGGCCAAGGGCGCGGCGGCGGTGGCCTTCGACGTAATGTTCCCCGAAAGGGATCGGACCTCGCTCGAAGAAGTGGTAAAGCGCATGCCGCCTGATCAGGCCGCGCGCTTCGCGGGAATGATCGCCGGCGTACCGACGAATGATCAGATTTTTGCCGAGACATTGGCGCGGACGCCAAGCGTCCTCGGCACGACACTAACAGGCGGAAGAGAATCCGCTCCTCTTCGCCCCAAGGCGGGCTTCGCGGTTGCCGGAGATGACCCGCGGCCTTTCATGGTGCCGTACACGGGCGCCACCGGAAATCTAGAAATCCTGTCCGAAGCCGCGAAAGGAATCGGCGCTCTCAACTGGACGCCGGACCGCGACCAGGTGTTACGGCGCGTTGCGCTGATCTATCGTATGGGCGATCAATATGTCCCCTCGCTTGCGGCGGAAGCTTTGCGCATCGCGCAGGGCGCTTCGACTTTCTTGCTCAAATCCTCGAACGCGAGCGGCGAAACTGCGTTCGGCAGGACGACCGGGCTCAACCATATCCGCATCGGCAATATAGACGTGCCGACAGACGCCCAGGGTGCGATCTGGATGAAATTCCGCGCGAGCACACCGGAAAGTTTCATTCCGGCATGGAAGGTCATCGCGGGCGACATTGCCGACGACGAAATCAACGGCAACATCATTCTCATTGGCACCAGTGCGCCGGGTCTGCTCGATCTGCGCGCCACACCGATCGATCCGGTCATTCCGGGTGTCGAGGTTATTTCGATGATGATCGAGCACGTCGTCAGCGGCCAGAACATCACGCGCCCGGATTATGCGATCGCAATCGAGGGTTTTGTCATTATCGTACTCGGTGCGATGCTGGCCCTCGTTTTACCCAAGGTGTCGGCGCGCGCTTCGGGTCTGGTCGGCCTTGTAACTGTCGCGGGCCTCCTAATTTCGGGCTGGGTGGCTTATGAGTACGCGGATCTTCTTCTCGACCCGCTCTATCCCGCGCTCGGCCTGACATTTCTCTTGGGCGTCGCGACTTTTCATATTTATCGCCTGGTCGAGCTACAACGCGGCGAAATCCGCGGCGCCTTCGGCCGTTACGTCGCCCCCGCGGTCGTCGAGCGCCTGATCGCCAATCCCGAGAAACTCGAATTGGGCGGGGAGGTGCGCGAAATCACGCTGCTTTTCTGTGACGTGCGCAACTTCACGTCGATTTCGGAAACCATGAGCGCCCACGAACTCACGACTTTCATCAACGAATTGCTAACGCCGCTCTCCGAGACGATCCTCACTCATCGCGGCACGATCGATAAATATATCGGCGATTCCATTATGGCATTTTGGAACGCGCCGCTCGACGATCCCGACCACGCGCAGCTTGCGTGCCGTTCCGCGCTCGACATGGCGGCGCAGATGAAGGTGCTGAACAAAGAGTGGCAGAGGCGTGCGGAAGAAGCAGGGCAAAGTTACAAGCCGGTGAATATCGGTATCGGACTCAACACGGGGAACTGCTGCGTCGGCAATCTCGGTTCGACGCAGCGTTTCGACTATTCCGCGATCGGTGACGAGGTGAATATCGCCTCGCGCTTCGAGGGTCTGTCGAAGACCTATGGTGTGACCGCGATCGTGGGGCAGAAGACCATCAAGGATTCGAACGGCATCGGCGCGCTCGAACTGGATCTTGTGCGCGTGAAAGGACGCGCACAGCCGACGACGGTCTATACCTTTCTCGATCTTTTGGGGGAGGATGGAGACGGTATCGGCCGTCTGTCGCGGGCGCATGAACGTTTTCTCGCTTCCTACCGAAAACAGGAATGGGACGCCGCCGAAGCCGCAGTCAGAGAATGCCGCGCACTTGGCATCAGTGGGCTGGAAACCTATTATGCGTTGTTCGCGGCGCGCATTGCTTCGTTCCGCGCGAGCCCGCCGCCGGCGGGCTGGGATGGCGCGTTTACTGCTCTAGAGAAGTAATGGGATGGGCTTTGTGAGAGATCCGGCTCAAATAGCGTTGGTCGCTGTCTTCTTATTGCTCTTGAAGCATCTGGTTTTCGATTTCTTCTTGCAGACGAAGTACCAGCTTCAAAATAAAGGGATCTACGGCCATCCTGGCGGGATCCTTCACTCGGGCTTGCACATTTTTGGCACCGCATTTCTCTTTCTGTATATCACGCCTTCTCTCCAACTCGGCGCGGCGATTCTCGTCGGCGAATTCATCGTTCATTATCACATCGATTGGCTGAAAGAGCAGGTGGTGAAACGTATGGGTTGGACGACCGAGAATACCGGGTTCTGGTGGGCGATCGGCGTCGACCAGTTCCTGCACGGCGCGACTTATGTCGCGATCGCTTGGGCTTTGATGAGCGGGCGGGCGTGACGCTCAATAACGATTGAAGAGCGTGACTGTAAAGACGTTGTTGGTGTAGCTGCCGAGCGGATCGTTCGAATCGTCACGCTCGTAGCGATAGTCGAAGCGGAGCGTGCTCGGGTTATTCACGAATGTATTGCGGAAAATGAGTGCGGCTCCCGGTGCATAGACTTGGTCGTGACGCCGGAAAGGTAAGCCGTTTGTATCTATCGATTGCGCGTATTCGCGCCCCAAATACGCGAAGTTCACGCTCGCTGTCACCCGGTCGATGATCGGCTTGTAATACTCGACGCGCGCACCGAGCTCGCTGTATTTTCCGGTACGGAAGTCGTCCGGCGAAATTAGATTATTGATGTTGCCTACCGCGCTTATGCCGCTCCAGCGGGCCCAAGGTGAAAATACGAATATGTCGTCATCGAAAATCACACTTCCCCGCGAGAATTTCATTGTTACGTCAGCAAACGGTCCGTTCGTCGCGGGAAAGAAATCGCCGTAGTCGCGATAACCGCCGCGATAGCGCACGGTGTAGTTCCAGATGTCGTAGTTGCCCTCGAAGATCGCGGTCGCGAAGACCTCGCTGTAGTAAAAATGATGATCGAAATAAGCCACGCCTCCACCGATCGCAGGATGCACGGTCATGTTCGGTGTGACGCTGTAAACAGGGCCGGTCGCTGCCGCCGCGTAGCCATAGTTCAAATCGCTGCTATCCCAGTACACGTTGCCGGTGAAAAGAGCGGTGGTCCGCCACCGCGTATCCCATAGGGTTCGTTCGTCCTTGAGAAGCACTCGGCCAAACAGCAGCCCTTGGGGGTTGCGGTTCATTGAGAAATTGTCCGGGTTCGATTCGTAGCCGGCCCCGAATTCCGTAAATACTTGGAACGTATTCGGCGCGATCCTTGCGCTTGTTCGCTGAAGCGCACCGCGCGCTTCCGAATTGTTCGGATCGTATTCGAGCACGCGCTCATAGGCGACGAGCGCCTTCTCATTATCGCCGCGCTCTGCCGCGGCACGCGCATAGCGTAGGTTCAATTCGATGTTGGTCGGATCGCGCAGGATCTGCGCGTTAAGACGCGCAAGTTCATCTTCGGCGTAGGCCTGAGCCCCTGCCAATAGAAGTGCCGCGACGATCAACAGTGGTCGTTTCATCGCCCAGCCTGCACCCGTGAATGGCCCTCAGGGCCTTTGATTTTGTTCGCGAAATCGAGTCGCGATTAGCCCGGCCTTTGTAGATCGGACAATGCCACGCGGCCCCAAATGGCGACAAGACCCGGAAATTAAGGCTGTTGAACACAGGTGGGGCGATTGGCCTAAATTCGGGCCAGATAAGGCGGTTTCTGTTGCCTTGGCGCCACAGTTTCCAAAATCCCGCCGAGGGCTGGAGCGCCAAGCAGCCTTCGGGTAAGTTTCGATCCACACGGAACTGAGGAGAGCGTCATGCGCACCGGTTGGTTCAACACGGCGAATACGATCATGCTGGGCCTCGTGCTGGCGCTCCCGGCGGGCGCCGCTTCTGCCCAGAGCAAAATCGGCGTTGCCGCGACCGTAAAAAATCAGGTGTCGAGCAGCGGCCGCGCGTTAAGTGCAGGCAGCGACGTGCATGCGAAAGAACTGATCAGGACGGGCGATGCGAGCTCGGCCTCGCTGCTTTTCCTCGACCAGACCAGCCTGAATGTCGGAGCGAGATCGGAAGTGACGCTCGACCGGTTTGTATACGATCCGAATCGCCGTAACGGCAGCGTTGTATTGAACGCCGGACGCGGCGTGTTCCGTTTCGTCTCCGGCTCGCAGGATTCGAAGAGCTACAAGATCAATACATCGGTCGCGACCATCGGCGTGCGTGGCACCGTTTTCGGTTTTGCGAACAGCCCCCCCGGCTTGGCACTGGCCACCAACAGCGGATCGGTATTGGTCACTATCCTCGCTACTCAGCAGACGATTGTTGTACCGGCCGGCTGGTCGATTCTCGTTTATCGCGACGGAACTTACCAAAAGTTTCAGTCGTCTGACGCGGCCAACTTTTTCCGCAACGCCGGCATCGATCAGATGTTGCTGGAGGAATACGCAACCTTCACCGGGCAGGGGAACATCACAGGCGGGCTTCAGCCGCCGCCCCCCAAACGAAATTACGGAGACTGATAGGTTGGCTTAGGCGAATAAATCTTCGATTCAAACCAGCGCCCCGGCTTCGAGCTTTTGCAACTCGGAAAGCAATTCTTTTTGCTGTGCGGGCGTAAGCGGATCTAGCGGCGGACGCACGCGTGCCCATTCCTGCGTTTTGTAGCGGTCGGCCAACACCGCCTTCACGCCTGCGACTGCTGGAACTTTCTGCATCAGCAAACGAACGGCGGTCACCGACTTGTTCAATTCCTCAGCACCTGCGGTCTTCCACGTTTCATAAAGTTTGCTGATCGCGCCTGCATTCATATTGGCGGTCGCCGAAATACATCCCGCCGCGCCCCTTTTTAGTGCGGCGAACAGCAGCGCTTCACTTGCGGGAAATACGGCAAAGCCGGGGAATCTATCGAGCAAAGTATTGAGATATGCGACGTCGCCGGAGCTATCTTTAAGGCCGACCACCGTCTCTGGAAATTTCTTGAGAAGTTTCTCAATGAGATTGGGCGACCATGCGAGCGCGCTCATCTGCGGAAAATTGTAAAGGTAGATCGACAATCGCGGATCGTTGACGCGTGCGATTACCTCAGCCACGAACGCGAATAGGCCGTCGTCCGAAACACCCTTGTAGTAAAACGGCGGCAGCAACAGCACGCCGCGCACACCGAGCCCCACTGCATGCTTGGTCAGCCGAACCGCGTCGCCGATCGAGGCAGCACCCGTGCCCGGCAACAGCTTTTCGGCAGGAATTCCCGACGCGACGAGCGTTTCCAGCACCGCCTGGCGTTCGTTGAAATCGAGCGAATTCGCCTCACTCGTGGTGCCGAGCACGGCAAGGCCGTGGACACCATCGTTCAACAGCGCGCGGCAATGCGCGATGTAGCGCTCGAAATCGATGGAAAGGTCGGGACGGAAAGGGGTAGAGGCTGGGGGCCACACGCCCTTGGCGGTTTCGTGCTTCTTCATGGACAGAGTTTAGCGGACGTCCGCCTGCTGTTCCACTTCAATAGGTTTCGACATGAAATCGCCCAGTCTCGCGCATGCGCGCGCGAATATCCGGCCAATTCGCGCCGGCCTGCGAACAAATATGCTCAAGTGCCGCCTCGACGCCTTCCTCCATGCCACGCAGCCCGCATAGATAGATGTGTGTCGTGCCGCGTTGCAGGAGCGGCGCAATGTCGCTTGCCCGCTTGCGAAGGCGGTCTTGCACATATTCCTTTGGCTGATCGGTTAGCCTCGAAAAGACCAGTTCCTGATCGAGCAGCGTCTTCGGCACTTTTTGCAGTGGTCCGAAATAGGGAAGTTCCTGCGGCGTGCGGGCGCCGAAGAAAAGGTAAAGCTTGCCCTTGGTGTTGGGTGTCGAGCGGCGACGGCGTTCGGTGAAGCCGCGGAACGGCGCCGAGCCTGTGCCGGTGCAAATCATAAGAATGTCCGCTTCCGGATCGTCCGGCATGAGAAACGTTGAGCCAAAGGGACCGGCGACTTTGACCGTGTCGCCTTGCTTCAGATCGCACACATAGTTCGACGCGACGCCGCGCTGGACGCTTCCGTCCTCGCGTTTTTCGGCGACGCGTTTCACCGTTAGCGAAAGATTGTTGGTGTTCGGCCGCTCGCCATCGCGTGGGCTCGCGATCGAGAAAAGGCGAAGCTTGTGCGGACGTCCGTTTGTGTCGTTGCCGGGCACGATGATGCCGATGCTTTGTCCTTCGAGCACCGGAAACGCAGTCTTGCCGAAATCAAGAATAATGTGGTGGATGTCGCTGCTGGCGTTTTCCGCGGTGAGACGGAAGTTGCCGGCAACAGTCGCCTCTGCGGGGTGCGAGCGCGTGAACAGATTAATGCGCGGCTGGCTTGCGGAAGCTGGCGCTTTAACCCGACCACCGGAGCCCTTATGTGCGTCTTCGAGAAGTGCCGCAGCATCCTCGTCGAGCGCCTCGACAGGTGCACCGGAATTTCCCAGAGTTTCGCTCGCGGCATCTTCCGGCGGCAATTCATTCCATGAAAATTGCTCTTCGAGTGAATAGGGCTTCGACACCTGTACGAAATGATTGATCGAACCGGTCGGGCAAGGCGAGACGCAATCCATGCAGAAATTGCACTTCGTGGCGTCGACGACATAATTGTTTGCGTCGTGAGTCACCGCGTTGACCGGGCACGTCGCCTCGCACGTATTGCACCTAATGCAAACCGCGGGATCGATCAGGTGCTGCTTGACGGCGGCGTTCATTCTCTCATCCGGCGACGGGGTCATCCCGCCATTTTCACATATTCGAAATCGCCCGGCTTGTTGTCGATGCCGACCTTCGGCGGCGAAATCCAGCTGGCAAACTTCCCGGGTGTCATCTCGGGTTTCATCAGCCCTTCGATGTAGTCGCGGTCGGAACTTGACGGCAGAAATTCATTCTTACGCTTCTCCCATTCGGCGCCGCTCAGAAGTTTACCGCTGAGATCCGTATTCACCTTTGCGAATTCGCCGATGTGACGATGGAATGCGACGTGAGGCAGCGTCAATCGGAACGGTATGCCGTGCTTTTCGATAATCTTGTTCCAACGCTCGACGCCGCCGACGCACTCCTTGGCGTAATCGTCGCGCAGCCGCATGTTGAGCGCGGAAAGGGCGGATGCTTCCTCGTTCGCGATCTTGCCGTCGAGGAAACGCAGCACCGGATATTTCCCGCCTTCGAGCTGGTGGTCGTCGGAGAGCTTGTCTTCCTGGAAGCGGCCTTTGACACCGGCATGAAACGCATTCGCTGCGTTAGTCGAAATCTCGTTGCCGAAAAGATCGAGCGTCAGCGAGTAATGCAGATTGAGTTTGCGCTGGATTGTCGGAAGATCAATCACGCCGAGCTTGCGGATGGCAGCAATGTTGTTCGGATCGTCGATCCCCGCATTCTTCATCTCCAAGCATGTACGATCGATCACGCGGCCGACACCCGTTTCGCCGACGAACATATGATGCGCTTCCTCCGTCAGCATGAAGCGTGTGGTGCGCGAGAGCGGATCGAAGCCCGATTGCGCGAGCGCCTCCAGCTGCATCTTGCCGTCGCGGTCGGTGAAAAACGTGAACATAAAGAACGAAAGCCAGTCCGGCGTTTCTTCGTTGAAGGCGCCCAACATGCGTGGAGTGTCGGCGTCGCCCGAACGGCGCTGCAGAAGCTCGTCCGCTTCCTCGCGGCCCTCGGCGCCGAAATATTTGTGCAGCAGATACACCATCGCCCAGAGGTGGCGGCCTTCTTCGACGTTCACCTGGAATAAATTACGCAGGTCGTAAAGCGAGGGCGCGGTCTTGCCGAGATAGCGCTGCTGTTCGACCGACGCGGGCTCTGTATCGCCCTGGATCACGATCAGACGGCGCAGCATCGCGCGATATTCGCCCGGTACTTCCTGCCAGGCGGGTTGGCCCTTATGCGCACCAAAGGCGATTTTTCGTTGCTCCACTTGCGGCGCCAGCAAAATACCCCAGCGATAATCCGGCATCTTCACGTAGTCGAATTTCGCCCAGCCTTTCGGATCGACGCTAACTGCGGTGCGCAGATAAACCAGCGCCTGCTGGAAGCCCTCCGGCCCCATGTCGTTCCACCAGTTGATGTAACCGGGATGCCACTTTTCGAGCGCGGCTTTCACGCGCGGATCGGAGTTGAGCCCGACATTGTTGGGGATCAGCCCGTCGTAATCCACATTGACGATATTCATGGTCAGATCCTTTCCTTGTCGAATGTCGGTTGAATGCCGCTGCCGTAGAGCTTGAGCGCGCCCTGTTCGCCAACCGAATTGGGCCGTTGGAAGATCCAATTTTGCCAAGCAGTAAGGCGGCCGAAGATCTTCGTTTCCATCGTCTCGGGACCGGCAAAACGCAAATTCGCCTCCATCCCTGTGAGCGCGTCGGGCGAATAACTCACTCGTTCCTCGAACATGATGCGCTGCTGGTCGTCCCAATCGAACGCTTCATACGCGAAGGTGACAAGGCCGAGATCGGAGGCTTCCTGGCCTTCGATTGTTGCGCCGATCTTTTCCTTGGCACGATCAACGCTTTTCGGCTCGCCGAGAAACCGCGTTTGCAGCCGCGTGAGGCCATTTCCCATCGGGTAAAAGCCGAAATTCGCTTCGCCCAACACGATCGTGGCGGGCGGGCGATTGTCGCCGTCGCGCTTGCCGATCAGCATGAGCGCGCGGTCGGAGGCGAACACAAGTTCGGCGAGCGTGCCCGCAAAACAGGTGCCGGGCTCGACGAGTGCTACGAAACTCCGCGCCGTCACGTCGATGCGCTTCAGCGTGCGCTTCATGTAGTGGCGAATCTCGCGCATCAGCCAGTCATTCTGATGCTTGCCGATAAATGCGTCGTGATCGAGCACGGTTTTGGCGTCGCCCTCGGTGCGGAAAACGATTACGCCAATTTTTCCCTCATTGAAACGAAGATGCAGAATCGCGTCCTCAAGCTCGCGTGCGACGGCAAGCGGCCAGAATTTTGCGCCCAATGCATGTGCGGCCTCGACACTCGCCGGAACCGCACCTGCAGGACCCTTTACGAAAATTGTCGCGAATTTGCGTTCGCGGTCGATTTCGACGCGCACATTCGGATAAGTGATGGTGTCACCTGAAATTTTACGGTCAAGCGCGCCGAACTTAATACCTTTCGCGCTTTTTGGCCGATCGGAACGCGCCGCGATTTCCGCTGCGCGCGTTTTCACGGCATCGTCCCACTTCGTTTTGGCGACCGTTTCGTCGACGAGGCGCCAGTCGACTGCCTTCTTGCCGCGCACACCTTCCTCGACCGAGCAGAATACGTCGGCGAGATCTCGCCGCACCTTCCGCTTGTCGGTAACGCGCGTGAGGCCGCCGGTGCCGGGCAACACGGCGAGCAGCGCGGTCTCGGGAAGCGACACCGCCGAACGCCGGTCGTCCACAAGCATGATGTGATCGGCGGCAAGCGCCAGCTCATAACCGCCGCCGGCACAAGCGCCAGTCACGGCCGCCAGGTAAGATTGTTTGGAATTTTCGCAGGCGTCCTCGATCGCGAGCCGCGTCTCGTTGGTGAACTTGCAGAAATTTACTTTATGCCCATGCGTAGCCTTGCCGAGCATGCGGATGTTGGCGCCGGCACAAAACACATTGTCCTTGCCGGACTTGATAATGACCGCGCGTACTTCCGGATGTTCGAAACGCAGCCGCTGCACCGCATCGTTGAGCTCGATGTCGACCGCAAGATCGTAGGAATTGAGCTTCAGTTCGTAATCGTCGGAGAGCCCGCCCGCAGGATCCACGTCCATAACGAGATTGGCGACGTCGCCGTCGACCTCGATCTTCCAATGCCGGTAACGGGTAGGGTCCGTCTGAAATTCGATCTGTTTCATGGCCTCCTCGGCGGATCGCTCGTTGGCCGGATATGCATTATTGTGCATTATATACCACGCAGCTTAGGCTCTCTCAAGAACTAAAGTGCATGTGGACGAAAGAGTGTAAAAAGCCACTTTTCCAGCTGAATCTGGCACTTATTCGCTAAACGGGCTTGCCCGCGTCCTCGTCGCGCAGCTTGAAGCGCTGAATCTTGCCTGTTGCCGTCTTCGGCAGTTCCAGGCGCACGTCAATCCAGCGCGGATATTTCCACATGCCGGCGCTCGACTTCACATGCGTCCGGAGCGCCTCGAACAGTTTTTCGTTGCCGTCGAAACCCTGTTTCAAAACGACGTAGGCCTTCGGCTTCATCAGCCCGTCGTTGTCTTTCTTGCCGATAACAGCGGCCTCCAACACCGCTTCGTGTGCCAGGAGAGCGGCCTCGACCTCGAACGGCGAAACCCAAATGCCGCTCACCTTGAACATATCGTCGGTGCGCCCGCAGTAAACATAATAGCCCTTGGAATCGCGGAGATACTTGTCGCCGGTATAGGTCCATTCACCGACGAATGTGCGGCGGCTTTTCGCACGCTGGTTCCAATACCCGTCGGCGGACGAGTGTCCGCGCACGACCAGTTCGCCGATCTCGCCGTCACCAAGTTCCTTGCCGTCCTCGCCAATAATCTTCGCGTCATAACCGGGCACCGGTCTGCCGGATGTTCCGTAACAGATATCGCCTGGCCGGTTACTGACAAATATATGCAGCATTTCAGTCGAGCCGATGCCGTCAAGGATGTCGACGCCAGTGATAGTGCGCCAGCGCTCGCCCAAATTCGCGGGCAGGGCCTCTCCCGCTGATGTGCAAAGGCGCAACTTGCTCGAACCCGCGCCTTTTCCGATGTCCTTGTGATTCAGCAGGGCGCCGAACAGGGTTGGAACGCCATAAAAAATTGTTGGGTTCTCGCGTTTCATGACCTCGAGGACGAGATCGGGCGTCGGGCGGTCCTTCAACAAGATCGTTGTCGCGCCAACCGACATCGGAAACGACATCGAGTTGCCCAGACCGTAGGCGAAAAATAGTTTCGCGGCCGAAAACACCACGTCGTTGGGCTTGATCCCCATGACGTCCTGGCCGAACAGCTTCGCCGTCGCAATCAGACTCGATTGAATGTGCCGCACGCCCTTCGGCTCGCCGGTCGAGCCCGAGGAGTAAAGCCAGAAAGCGATTTCGTCGGAGATGGTCGGCGCGTTCCAGACCTCGGGAGTTCCGCTCGCAAGAACATCGCTGGAGCGATGAACGTTGAGCTTGCCGATATTCGACGTTTTCTTGTCGTCGCCGGTAACGATGGCAAGCCTTAGCCAGGTAAGCTTTTGGAGAATTGGCGAAATCGAAGGAATAAGCTCCGGCGAAATGAAAATCACCTCGGCGCGGCTGTCCTCAATGATGTAGGCGTACTGCTCGGGCGTTAGCAATGTGTTCAGCGGAATCGGAATGACACCCGCACGGATCGCGCCCCAGAACGCGATGGGAAAATCGATCGTATCGAGATGCAGAAGGATGACGCGGCTTTCGGGTTTAAGCCCGAGCTTGTAAAGCCCGCGTCCGAATCGGCAGGTCTCGGCCTGCAGCTCGGCATAGGTGATCGAGCGAGTCGCTTCCTTGAATGCAACCCTCTTGCCGTTGCCATGCGCAACGTTGCCGTCGACGAAATCGACGGCGGCGTTATAGGGCCGCCGCGCACTGAAGTCTTGGTGCGACATCGCCTTCCCCGGCATTTCTATTTTTGTCGTTCATGCATTATATTGCACGAAACGGCAGCCATGAAAAGACGGTCCAAACCAGCAAAGAAATCCCGCAGCGCGAGCAGCGATCTCACAACCGAGAACTATCTCGGCTTGCTCGGCGAACGCGTACGCACCATGCGCAGCCGCCGCGGTATGTCGCGGAAGGCGCTCGCGAAGCATTCGCAGGTTTCGGAGCGCTATCTCGCTGAACTTGAAATCGGCAAGGGCAATTGTTCGATCATACTTTTGCGCCGCATCTCCAAGGCCATGGGTGTGCCGCTTGCGGAACTCATCGACGAGCGGCCAGAGCGTGATGTCGAGCATCTATTGCTGCTCCAGTTACTCGACCGGTTGACGCCGGGCGAGTTGAAGCAAACGCGCGAGCTGTTGCTATCGCGTCACGGCGGGCCGTCGAAGGCCAGCCGCCGTGCGCGGATCGCGCTGATAGGGTTGCGCGGCAGCGGAAAGTCGACAATCGGAAAAATGCTGGGCGCGAAGCTTGATGCTCCTTTCATCGAGTTAGACCGCGAGATCGAGCGCTTGAACGGCATGGCGCTCGGCGAGGTGTTCGAGATGTTCGGACAGCCGACTTACCGGCGCTTCGAGCGCACGGCTTTAGAAGGTGCGTTAGAGAAGAATTCGCGGTGCGTGCTCGCGACCGGCGGCAGTATCGTGACCGAGCCGGGAACATTCGAGCTGCTGCTCACTTCGTGCGTTACGGTGTGGGTGCGAGCGAAACCCGACGAGCATATGAAGCGTGTGATCGATCAAGGCGATCTGCGGCCGATGGCCGACAACAAGCGGGCCATGAGCGATCTCGTTTCGATCCTGAAAAGCCGCGAGCCGCTTTATGCCAAGGCAGACTACGTGCTGGAAACCGCCGGCAAGACGCCGGAACAAAGCCTGCGTGAATTACTCGCGTGGCTAGAGAATTCCGAAAACGGCACGGTGCATCGTCTTGCTCGTGCGTGATCAGACGCCGAGATGCCGGTGAATTAAGGCCTCGTCGGCTTTTAAGGCTTCGGTCGATCCTTCGAACACGATCTCGCCCTTCGCCATCACCACGTGGCGGTGCGCGAGCGCGAGCAGATCGTCGAGATTTTTGTCGACGACGATGGCTGCAATTCCGGTCGAGGCGACGTGACGCAACGTTGCCCAAATTTCGTCCCGCACCTTCGGAGCGAGGCCCTCGGTTGCCTCGTCGAGCAGAATAATCTCGGGATTGGTCATCAACGCGCGGCCGATCGAGAGCATTTTCTGCTCGCCGCCGGAAAGCTGATTGCCCCAGTGCGAACGGCGTTCGGCAAGCCGCGGAAACAGCGAATAGATGCGCTCGAGCGTCCAGTCAGGACGCGCTCCGCGCCCCGGTCTCGCGGCGAAGGTCAAATTCTCGATGACGGTGAGATTGGGAAAAATTCCGCGATCTTCAGGAATGAACGCAAGCCCGGCTCTTGCCGCATGCGAGGGCCGCTGGCCCGTGATGTCGTCACCGTTCAAATGAACACTGCCGGTACGCGGGCGAACAAGCCCCATGAGCGTTCGAAGAAGTGTCGTCTTCCCCATGCCATTGCGACCAAGAAGGCTCACCGTCTCGCGTGGCATGACGCGGAAGCCGACACCGTGCAGAATATGGCTCTGCCCA
>Ga0105249_10000731_pt1 | contig 29771 bp, 25 predicted proteins | sample KBSS44metaG_FD_81522 | JGI IMG/M metagenome (GOLD analysis project Ga0105249, IMG submission 81522) | Switchgrass rhizosphere microbial communities from Kellogg Biological Station, Michigan, USA - KBS S4-4 metaG | ecosystem: Host-associated > Plants > Roots > Rhizosphere > Soil | place...
ATGTCTATGTACAATAGACATTAGTGACGGCAGAAGCAAGCCGATCTGCAATAGAAGAAGATGCGCTCTACTCCAGCTCTGGCGTGACGTGTGATACGCGGCGGGAATGGGTACGATGTGTGGCATCGCTTCGTTCACTTTTCGGTGTCAGGCACCGAATCGTGAACACCTGATCGTGAACGTTCACCGTTTTGGTGTCAGGCACCGAATCGTGAAGGGGAACCCCATGGAGAGTTGTGCACATATTGAAGCCGTGAGCACGGTCACGCCCGCGAAGCACCACGAGTGCGAGGAGTGCGTGAAAATCGGGTCGAACTGGGTGCACCTGCGCACCTGCCAGACGTGCGGCGTCACCTTGTGCTGTGACAGTTCGCGCAACCGCCACGCGACCAAGCACGCGCGTGCAACAAGTCATCCAGTCATCGCGTCGGCCGAGCCTGGAGAGAGATGGTTGTATTGCTATCCAGATGACGCGTTCGTGGAGTACTGACCGCGGTGTTTCACGGCGGGTCTGAAGACGAGGCGTGTACCGACGTACTACGTAGTGCCCGGCTTTAGCCGGACCCGATGTAGGATGAGTTGCCATGAATAAGAGACTTTTTACCATCCTGGCCACAGCGACGATCCTAGCTCCGGTCTGTGCGCTCGCCCAGACGCCACGCAGTGCACCGGCGACCGACGGCGCGGCCGCAACGAAGAAGTACACGCCCGCTCGGACGCCATGGGGTGAACCCGATCTTCAGGGAACTTTCTCGAATCGGACGATCACGCCGTTCGAGCGCCCGGCCAACGTCAGCGGTCGCGAGTTCTTCACCCCTGAAGAAGTCGCCGCGCTCGAGAAGCGGGCGCAGGAACAGAGCGGCGATGAGGGGCGCAACAAGGGAACGCGCGGTGATGTGGAGCGCGCCTACAACGACTTCTGGTGGGATCGCGGCACGAAGGTCACGACGCCACGAACCTCGCTCGTCATCGAACCGGCAGATGGCCGGGTGCCAGAGCTGACCGAAGAAGCCAAGAAGCGAGCGGCGGATGAAGGAAAGCGTCCGGCATTTCGCGGTGCGGGCGCCAACGGGCGCGGCGCCGATACCTGGCTCGATCGCAGCACGTTCGAGCGCTGCATCACGCGTGGGATGCCAGGCGCGATGAGTCCCACGGCGTACAACAACAACTATCGAATCACGCAGAGCCCGGGTTACGTGGCCATCCAGATCGAGATGCTCGGTGGAGCGCGTGTGATTCCGACCGACGGGCGTCCGCACGTCAACCAGTCCATTCGCCAGTGGATGGGAAATTCAGTCGCTCGATGGGAAGGTGACACGCTCGTCGTCGACACGACGAACTTCACTGACAAGGTCCTGTACCGTGGCGCGGCCGAGAACCTTCACCTCGTTGAGCGCTTCACGCGCGTGGCACCCGGCCAGATCGACTATCGCGTGACGATCACGGACCCGACGACGTTCACGAAGCCGTGGACGGTGGCGATCCCATATGTGGATACGGGCGAAGACATGTTCGAGTACGCGTGCCATGAGGGGAACTACGGTATGGAAGGCATCCTGAGCGGAGCGCGCGAGGAAGAGCGGGCCGCGGCGTCTGGAAAGGGAAAGTAGACATGGTATTGCAGAGAGTTCTGGTCGCAACGGGCGCATCGATCCTGCTCATTGGCTCAGTTGTCTCGGCTCATCACTCGTTCGCCGCGGAGTTCGACGCAAACAAGCCCATCCAGCTGCGTGGCACTGTTGCCAAGGTGGAGTGGATCAATCCGCACACATGGATTCACATCGACGTGAAGGATGCGGACGGCAAGGTCGAGCGTTGGATGGTCGAAGGCGGAACGCCAAACACGCTCCTTCGGAGAGGCCTGACCAAGGCCTCGTTGCCCGAAGGAACCGAAATCCTGGTCGATGGCTATCGGACCAAGAACGGATCGAACCGCGCCAACGGCCGCGACGTGACGTTTCCCGATGGGCGCAAACTGTTCATGGGGTCGTCGGGCACCGGAGCGCCGCGCGACGGCCGCGATGCTGCCGAGAAGTGACTCAATGAACCTTGAGAATCAGTCCAGCTGAGAACTCGAGCTGCCAGACGATGTCGGCAGTGAAGTTGAAGAAGCAGATGCCGGGTGAGCACCCGGTCACCCTGGCGTCTGCATAGACAAACGTCGCAGACAACTGACCGTTCAGGCGCACGCCAACTTTGGAGGCGGGAAACACCTTCACCCCGCCGCCACCTGCGACCGTGAAACGCATTTCGCTGTCGCCCTCACCGGCATATCTCGTCAGGCCGAGCATCCCGGTCGCGTATGGCCGCACGCGCCCATCCGCGTACTCCTGAAGCCCTCCACCCTGCCAGTGGTCGACGCTGACGCTCGCGCGTATTGGTGGAAGAAGCGGTCCCGCCGGCACCGTGACATGCGCGTTCTGGTGAGTGAACAACGCCTCGACCTGCAGACCGTTTCCGAGCGGGATATCGACGATGGCGCCGACTGCGGGCGCGCCGTCGGCATCGACCGGCTGACCGGTGACCAGCTCGAAGAAATCACCCCCGAAGCGATACCCGCCAAATGGCGTGATCTCGATGCCCTGGGCACGGAGGCTCGAGGCGTGGCCGCAGACGGCGATGAACAGAATCGCCCCTGCCAACGGGGATCGGCTTGCGGTCATAAGGCGGCAATCATGCGCCGGCCGGCTCTCGCTGCACCAGAGATTCCCGCACACCGCGTCCCGATGGCGCATCGAAGTCGCCGCGCTGATGCCCCTCCACGGCAGAGCCAGAAACTGTCCCCCCGAATCGGTATAGCGCCCAGCCACAAAAACTCATACACTCTGCGCCGAACCCACCGGCCACCATCCATTATCAATAGAGGGGGCTCCGATGAAAGTTGCGGCGTGCTTAGCCATCCTGCTGGTTGCTTTCGCCGCGAGTGTGTCGGCGCAAACGAGCCAGAATCACAAGAAGTTCCTGGGTGGGCCACTCGTCATCGAAGACCAGGGCAGCTTCTTCGTCGGCGGTGTGCAGAAGATTACGGATTACGCGGTGGTGCCTGGTCCAGCCGCCCCCGGCGCGCCGGCGCCTCCAGCCCCGACGCCGCAGCAGATCACCATCGGCCAGATGTACGTGCAGTTTCAGATTCCCCAGAAGAAATACGGGGCCGGATGGCCGGTGATCATGGTCCATGGCTCGACGCACACGGGGGCCTGCCTCGAAGCCACACCGGATGGGCGCGAAGGCTGGTATCCGTACTTCGTTCGCCACGGCGTTCCCAGCTACGTCGTCGACCAGGCAGGGCGCGGCCGGTCGGGTTTCGACGAATCAGTTATTCACGAAGGCGAAGCGCGCTTCGTGGCGGGAGACGCCAAACGGGGCGCAGAGCTGATCCCAAGCTTCGGACGAATCACCGATAACGGGGCGTGGACAGCCTGGTTCGGTCATCTCGTCCCGGAGGGATCTACGGTCCTCACCGGCACTCTCGTGCCGCACGGCGACGCGAAGGATCCCAATCCAAAGCCGGACGCGTATCAGCATGTCGCTCCGCTCTTCCCAATCGAAGCGACCGACGAGGGTCTCGTTTCGCGTAAAGGCGCCATTGGTCCCGCGCCGGCCGGCTCGAACGGATACTACGCGCTCGAGTACTACAAGCAGCTGGTGCCGAACGCCGAGGTCACGCTACCCGGGTCGACGTGCACGTCGTGCGATCCCAGGGAGCTTTCACCTGCCAACACGTGGACGCCGCAGAACCTTGCGGCGCTCGTGGAGCGCCTGGGCGGTGCCATCGTTGTGACCCACTCACAGTCGGGGATCATGGGTCATCATATGACCCGCATTCTCAAGGAGCGAGGACATCTGGATCTCCTCAAAGGGCTGATTACCCTCGAGGGGTCGTGTTCGCTCAGCAACAGCGGACTGACGGCAGCCGATTTCGACAACATCCCGTATATGGCGCTCAAGGGGGATTACACCGCGACCAGCACGGTGTGTCAGGAAACCGTGGACGCCATCAACGCGCGTCGCACGGCCAAGCAGGGCTCAGCGAAAGCGGAGTATCTCAAGCTCGACGACATGGGAATTCTTGGTGTGACCCACATGATGATGCTCGATAAGAAGAACCTCGAGATCGCCGACATCATGCTGGGTTGGGTAGAGAAGAACATTCACGGAAACAGCAAGCGTCGCTGACGCGGGTCGAACACAGTCGAACCACAGGAGAGCGTCATATGAAGAGACTTTCGAGGCTGTTCATGGCGGTTGCATCCCTCGGGTTAGTAGCCGCCTGCAGCAACAGTGGCAGCGCACCCGCATCATCTGGGGACGGGGCTAAGCCGGGAGCGTCATCGGCCGTGCCCGATGCGGACAAGCAGTGGACGATGCCGAACAAGAACCAGTCGGCGACGCGCTACAGTGCCGTCAGCGAGATCAATTCGGAGAACGTCAAGAATCTCAAGGTGGCATGGTCGTTCTCGACCGGCGTGTTGCGCGGTCACGAAGGCGAACCGCTCGTGGTCGGGAACACGATGTTCGTGCACACGCCGTTCCCGAATCTCGTGTATGCGCTCGATCTCAGCAAGGAGGGCGCGCCGGTCAAATGGAAGTACTCACCGAAACAGGATAATGCCGTCATCCCGATTGCCTGCTGCGACACGGTCAATCGCGGACTGGCCTACGGCGACGGCATCATCTTCATGAATCAGCTCGACACGAACACCGTGGCGCTCGATGCGAACACCGGTAAGGAGCTATGGAAGGTCAAGCAGGGCGACTACAAGATGGGCCAGACCATCACTTCGGCCCCGATGGTAATCAAGGACAAGGTGATCTCCGGCATCTCGGGTGGCGAGTTCGGCGTTCGTGGATTCGTTACCGCTAACGATGCGAAGACGGGCAAACAGGTGTGGCGCATGTACAGCACCGGGCCCGAGGCGGAAGTTGGCTTCCCTGGTTCAGTCGAGACCTGGCAGGGTGACGAGTGGAAGCGTGGCGGCGGAACCACCTGGGGCTGGTACAGCTACGACCCCGATCTGAACCTCTTCTACTACGGCACCGGCAACCCCGGATCGTGGAACCCGGACCAGCGGCCTGGTGACAACAAGTACTCGATGACGATCTTCGCCCGCAATCCCGACACTGGGAAGGCCGCATGGGCGTATCAGAAGACGCCGCATGACCGGTGGGATTACGACGGAATCAACGAGAACGTCCTGGTCGATCTCAACATGAACGGTCAGATGCGCAAGGCTCTCGTGAACTTCGACCGCAACGGCTTCTCCTACGTCCTGGATCGGACCAATGGGGAACTGCTGCTGGCGCAACCCTTCGTGCATGTCAACTGGGCGAAGGGCATCGACATGAAGACCGGCAAGCCGATCGAGGATCCGGAGAAGCAGACGTCCGCCACCAAGAACACGAAAGACATCTGCCCGTCGGCGATGGGAGGCAAGAACCAGCAGCCGGTCTCCTACTCACCGCGCACCGGTTTCTTCTACGTGCCGACCAACAACCTGTGCATGGATTACGAGGGCGTCCAGGTGAAGTATCAGGCGGGCCAGCCGTACGTCGGCGCGATCGTCGTGAGCAAGCCAGGACCCGGCGGCAACCGCGGCGAGTTCATCGCCTGGGATCCGGTCGCCGGCAAGAAGGTGTGGGGCATCAAGGAAGAACTGTCGGCGTGGGGCGGCGCGCTGTCGACCGCCGGCGACGTCGTGTTCTACGGGACGATGGAAGGATGGTTGAAGGCCGTTAACGCCAAGACCGGCGACGTCCTGTGGAAGTTCAAGACACCGTCGGGCATCATCGGCAACCCGATGACCTACGTTGGACCAGACGGGAAGCAGTACGTCGCGGTGCTCTCGGGTGTTGGTGGATGGTCGGGCATCGGAGTCGCGGCTGACATGAGCCTCGAGGATCCAACGGCGGGTCTTGGCGCGATCGGCGCGTTCAAGGATCTGGCGAACTTCAGCAATCAGGGCGGCGTGCTCACGGTATTCTCTCTGCCATGACGATCGATCCCAGGCGGGTCTACAAAGCAAGACCCGCCCTACGGTGCACGCTCACTCTCACTCGTAGGCCGGGTCCTGTTTTTTGGACCCGGCTCGTTTTTGTGCTGTCCTTTCTCTGCGCGAACACTGCGTTCGCACAGGCGCCTGTCTCGCCGAAGCCTGCCCCGCCGAAGACTGGCTCGTCCAAGCCAGGCGAAGGTGGCGGACAGGGACAGTTCCGCGTGTGCGCCGATCCGGAGAACATGCCGCACTCGAACGACAAGCAGGAGGGGTTCGAGAACAAGATTGCGGACCTGATCGCCAAAGACTTCGGGGCGACCACGCATTACACCTGGTGGGGACAACGGCGCGGCTTCATCCGGAACACGATGAACGCGACGCTCGAGGAGGGGCGTTGCGACGTCGTTATTGGAGTTCCCGAAGGATACGACCTGGTGCGTACCACGAAGCCGTACTATCGCTCCACCTATGTGTTCGTGTACCCAAAAGACAAGGGCCCCCAGGTCAAGTCGCTCGACGATCCGATATTGAAGAAGGTCAAGATCGGCGTGCATCTGCTCGGGGATGACTACACGAATCCGCCACCAGTGCACGAGCTCTCGAAGAGGGGAGTGGTCGGCAACCTTGTGGGCTTCAGCACGTTCTATTCAGCGGACAATCCACCCAGCTCAATCATCGATGCGGTGGCGAGCGGCAAAGTCGACATCGCCATCGTCTGGGGGCCTGCCGCCGGATACTACGTCAAACAGCAACGCGTCCCGCTGGTGATGGTACCGATCCCTTCAGGCAAGGGGGATTTGCCCTTCGAGTTCGGCATGTCGATGGGAGTCAAGCCTGGCAACGATGCGTTGAGAATAAAATTAGAGAAGGAGATCGATGCGCGACGCGCGGAGATCACGAAGATCCTGAACGACTACAACGTTCCGCTCATCGAGAGGAAGGCAGGACCAGCGCGATGATCATCCCGTACGCACGACGGCTTCTGTGTACACGGTCACTGCTCACAGCGACTGTCGCCGTTTTCCTGGCGACCGCTGCCGGGGTTGTGTGGGATGGCAACGGATTCCAGCCGGGCTCGATCGTTACCGCTCAGGCGTCTTCCGACACGTATACGAACGTCTACAACGGGTGGAAGTGGTGGCATGTCTACTGTTACCGCTGCCATGGGGTCGATGCCGTCGGCACGACCAACGCTCCGAACCTGACCGATCCCAACAACAAGCTCAGCTCCGCCGAGTTCCTGAAGATTGTGTCGAAGGGCATTCCCGACAAGGGCATGCAGGCGTGGGACAAGCTGTTGGACAACAAACAGATCGGGCAGATTCATCTGTACGTGCAGGCGAGAACGGACAAGGTGTTGCCGCCGGGACGGCCTGACGAGGTTGGGCCAGACCACGGGCTCTGGGTCCCTCCCGACGGTTGGCCCAAGCGCTGACTCCACGCCGTAGTGTCCGGCTTTAGCGTCACGCGGGGCTAAAGCCCCGCTCTACGTCCTGTACATGTTTCATTTACATGAGCCGGCGCGCTTGCCGGCTCAACCTCTCAACACTCGAGCTCGTCGACGCAAGCGACTCACACGCTGAGACTTCCTCCGCCTCCGACGGAATGGGCAGGCATCTTGCCATTACGTACGGCAGGAGGACCAGCATGTTGAAGAGGCTCATATCCGCTTCCGTGTTGGTGGTGCTTGTCGGAGCGGCAAGTGGCGCCAGCGCGTTCACAGGGACGTCCGACAAGCGGACGTACTTTACTTTCAGTCAGCCAGTCGCGCTTCCAGGTGTGACACTTCCGGCTGGAACGTACATGTTCCGCCTGGCTGACGATACCACCACGCGTAAAGTGATCCAGATCGCTAACAAGGAAGGCACGCGCAGCTTCGCCATGCTGCACACCGTGCCGGTGTACCGCAGCGATCCGCCACGGGATCCAGAGGTGAGGTTCATGGAGACCGCCGCTGGCGCGCCGATCGCGGTAAGGGCATGGTGGAAGGACGGCGAGACCACTGGGTACGGGTTCATCTATTCGAAGAAAGAACTCGCTGACTTGAATCGGGTGGCGAACTCGGAAGTTCGAACAGAAGCACCAGTCACGCAACCCGCTGAACCCGCGGGCGAGCCGGTCGCTGAAGGTCCGTTGAGCGGGCCGGATGTGATCGAGGGCCCGGGCGCGCCGCCAGAGGAGCCGGAACAGGTCGCACAGGCGCAGCCGCCGGCGCAGGCTCCTCCACCAGCACCAGCACCAGAGCCGCGTCAGGCGCCGGCGCGTGAGCAGCTGCCTCACACGGCCAGCCCGCTCGCGCTGCTGCTGCTTGGCGGTCTTGCGAGCACCTCACTGGGCATGAAACTGCTGCGGAAGTCGTAACGTGGGCATGGCTCACTGATGGTGAAACGGCGTGGGGGAGGACGACCTCCCCCGCGCCGGAGCGTCAGAGGTACACCATGCGGATACTCATTTTCTTCTTGGCCGCCATCTTCGCCTCGAGCTCAACCGATCCCGCTGCGCAAAGTCACTTCTCGGCGCGTTCGGATCTGGTCGTGCTCAATGTCGCTGTGACGAATGATAAAGGCGGATTCGTCGGCGGGTTGCCAGCCGATGCGTTTCACGTCACGGAGGAGGGCCGGCCACAGAAAGTGAGTTTCTTCGCCGAGCAGGATGCGCCGGCCACGATCGGGTTGCTTATCGACGCCAGCGGCAGCATGCTGGAGAACCGCGATCGTGTTGTTGCCGGGATTACCGAGTTTGCCAAGGCCAGCCATCCAGACGATGAGTTCCTGCCGCTCGTGTTCAACGAGCACCTGTCAACGGTTCTGCGCTCACCTGATCGTTTCACCAGTGACCCCGCCGAGTTGCGCGAGGAACTGACCCAGGCGCTCGAGGCACGCGGGCGAACGGCGTTTCACGATGCTCTCGTTGAGGCCATCGATGGTGTCGGTCACGGCAGGCACGAACGAAAAGTACTCGTGGTCGTCAGTGACGGCGGTGACAACGCCAGCCGGCTGACGTTCACTGAAGCATTCGAGAAGGTCCTGGCGTCCAACGTCGTCATCTATTCGATCGCCATCGTCGATCCGCTGGCGCTCGATCGCAATCCCAAGGCGCTGCGACGCCTTGCCGACGGAACAGGTGGCCTCGCATTCGAGCCTGCGAATGTGTCAGTCGTGGGCCGGGTGTTCCAGACGATTGCGCATGACATTCGCAGCCGCTACACGCTGGCGTACGAGCCGCCCGACGCAGGCCCCGGTGGACGCCTCCGCCACGTTCGAGTAATGGTCGATCTGCCGGGACACTCGGGTCTGAAGGTCAGGACTCGCACGGCCTATCTCCCTGATTCGCCGCCGGCAGATCAGCGGAATGAGGTTGCGCGATGATTCGCCTGATTCGGCGTCTGCTGGCATCTCTACTCGTGGTACTCGGACTCGCCGTCATTCTCGCGTCCGGGTTTGCGCTCTTCGGGTCGGATGAACTGCAGCAGCTGTATGTACCGACACTACCGAACAGTGACTATGGGGCCGGCCTGAGCAAGGGCGAGGGCGAAATCACAGTCCAGAAGGGAAGTCCGATCGGGATCATCGAAATCCCGCGGCTGGGTCTGTCATCCGTGGTGCTCGAGGGTGACGACACCGCAGCGTTGCTCTTTGGCGTGGGGCACCTGTCGGACACACCGTTGCCGTGGCACGGCGGGAACAGCGTCTTCGCGGCGCATCGCGACACGTTCTTTAGGCCTCTGGCGGGAATTCGCCGCAACGACGTCATCAAATTCTCGACCGCCGACGCCGAGTTCGAGTATGTCGTCACGGAATTGAAGGTCGTCAAACCGACCGAGCTCGCGGTGCTCGACCCGACTCCTTCGGCGACACTCACGTTGATTACGTGTTTCCCGTTCGACTACGTCGGTCCGGCGCCGAATCGGTTCATCGTGAAGGCCGAGCGTCGCTTGCCAGCAGCGCGGCAGCCAGCGGCATGAGTCAGAAGTCGGTCGGAATCGGCAGGTTGTTGGAATCCCAATCCTTGACCGATCCATCCTTTGCCTTCACGAAGCCAAGCAGACAGCCACGCGAGCCGTCGCGAAGGGGATGGCAGCGCGCCTTGATGGTGTCGCCCGGCTTGATGTAGTCGCGCGTAACACCGATGCGCTCCAACTGGAGGACGCTCGACGCCTCGAGCGACCACTTCTGCGGCTGGCCATCCGGCCCTTTGACTTCCAGATAGATCCAGGAATGAGGGTTCATCAGGTGAACCTCCTTCACGACGCCTTCGACGTCGGTGAAGGTGTCCACGTAGTTGCCGTGCGAATGATGCGCGCGCGTCGAGGTCGCGAAAAGGAAGACGCACGCCACAGCGATGGCGGCCACGCGTCGTCGGCGAAGAAGAGTCATTTCGCACCACCCTGAGGAGCGCCCGCGCCCGCCGGCGCTGCTCCCGTACCGCGGCCGCCTACACGAGGCGGAGGCGGGTAGTCGTTGTCGTAGTAGTCGCGATAACGAACGCCGTTGCCATCCTTGTCGACGAATCCGAGAGATTGCTGGAACAAGCCCGGCTCAGGGTCGCCGTCAGGGACCGTGCCTTCGGAAATATAGAGCCGGTTTTCGTGCATGTAGATCGCGACGAACGTCCGCGACTTGTCGGCGTTGTTCGTCAACTGCAGCTGGTGGCCCTCGACCAGGTCGATGAAGTTCCACATGTAGTGAGTGACCTTGGCGTCGCGCTGCATGAACTGCCACGATGCCCAGACCAATACCCCTCTGATGTCTGTCTTCCAGTACCCGAACCCTACGGCCGCACCGGCGCCGATGCCGGTGCAGCGCTCGTCGGCAAATGGAGGGCACTGCTTCGATTTCTCGGTGAGCAGCTTCTCGATGCCGCGGTAGTCCACCACAGTGACCGAATAGCGTTCGTGGTCGCGCGCGACCTGGTACACGCGCGCTGGCAGCATGGCGCCGTACTCCGACATGTACGTCGTGTCAGTCACCTTGGGCGCGGAGGGAAAGTTGACCTTGAAGCCGTCTTCGCGGCTCACGAAGTCGATCCATTCCTGCGCCGGAACCGGGGTGGCCGAGAGCAAAACGAGCGCCGCTGCCACGCTGGTAATCAACCGCATAATGGACCTCGAGTTGAACGGCCCGCCTGAAGGCGGACGCTACGATCGTCACCTTGCATCAAGCGGGGACGGGCCGCCGATCGTTCAATGCCAGCCATCCCCGCGCGATCCGGTAGATGAACCACAGGGCCAGGAGACCCAGCGGAATCCAGACGACGATGAGCCCGATTCCCAGCGTCATCACCACGAACGCGCCACAAAGGCACGCCCACAGCAGTCCCCACCAGAACGTGCGAATCTGCCAGCCGAAGTGCGATTCCAGCCACGTCCCTCGTACGTCGCCCCGCTTCACGTAGTTGAGGATCACGGCGATGATCGAGGGCCAGCCGATGAGAAACGCGCCAACGACCGTGGCGGCCCCGAGAATTCCGGTCAGCAGGCTCAGTGTGTGCAATCCGTAGATGACCTGCGTCCAGGTGATCAACGAGCGTTCGTCGTTCATCGCGTTCGCGCCTCACCGCGTGGAGGTTGTGGCAGGTGCCAGGCTCCTATACACGGCTTCGACGAACATATCCGTGGTCCAGTTCCCAGCAGTGGCGCCGTAGCGCGAGTCGTAGTCGAGCGTGGGCCGCGCCGCCTTCACCTGCTGAAGCGTCATCTTCTTTGCGATCATCGCCTGAATGCGATCGCGGATGATGGTGACCATATCGCGGTACTCGAGCACATCGAATTCGTCTGAGATGCGGCCGTGGCCCGGCACGACAAACGTTCCGCCCTCTTCGTGATGGGCTGGCACCGCGAGATCGAGCACGAGGTTGAGACCGTCAATGACACCTTGTACGTTGCCGCCCTTCTGAAGGTCGATGACGGGATAGCTGTCGGTCCGGTAGATATCGCCGGTCGCAACGACGTCAGAGTGACGGAAAAAGACGATGCTGTCGCCGTCGCTGTGGGCATTGGGCACGTGATACATGAACACGGGCTCGCCGTTGAAGTAGAACTCTTTCTCGCGGCCCACGAAGGTCTCACTTGGCGCGGCCGACGCCGGGAGGTGAGTCATGCGGCTGGCGACGTTGTCGTGAGCCAGCACTTGCACCGCAGTTTGTGATCCGCCCGGCGTGTTGATGATGGTCCATGTGTTGGCCGAGCCGAGCGCCTTGCCAATCGCCTCGTTGCCGCCGACATGATCGGCGTCGGCGCTCGTGTTGAGCAGATACTGAACAGGCTTGCTCGAGAGCGAGATCTTCTTGATCTCCGCCAGCACCTTGTCGGTGAGCGGACCAGACTTGGAGTCGACCATGATCGATCCCGACGGCCCCACCTGGACTGTGACGTTGCTGCCCCCGCCGCCAATCAGGTAGACATTTCCCTGCACGCGCAGCACTTCGATTTCACCCGTATCCGGATTCTTCGCCTGACTGGCGCGCGGCGCTTCGGCGCGGCTGACGGCGGCGCCGCGCTTCAGCTGTTCCTGATACTCGGGGTACATCGTCTCCGGACCACCCTTTGCGGCAACGGCGGGCGCTTTGGTTCGCTCGGTGAACTCCGTCAGATAGGGATTCTCGCCAGGCAGGTAGTGCGGCACTTCGCCCTTCGGCCGTCCGGTGATCTCCTCGACGTACTCACATGGCCAGGTCCACGCCGCGTTGTCCTGCGTCGCGATCGAGAAGTCGGTGGTGCGAACCATTGGCTCGGCGAGATACACCGGATCCGAAATGATCGCCACGTGCGTCAGGTACTTGTCGTGCCGGATGAAGTGCTCGACCATCGTCGTCTGATCGCTTTCCGGAACGCCATTCCGGCGCAACCAGCCCTGCTTCAAATGCGTCGTCGTCACAACCAGATGGTTGCCTTCCCAGCGGCCGGTCGAAAAACCCATGAAGGTATGCGGCGCGTACTGCGATGGATGCGGGCGGCCATCCATCCAGATCGTGCGCGTCTGCTCGTAGGTGCTGATGTAGTTCTTGATGGCGACGACCTGCTGCGTTTCCGGGTCCTTCTCTTCCCAGATTCGCAGATTCAGAGGGCCATGGTAGATGTAGGGCGCGACGTGCACGCGGCACTGGTGCTCCTGCAGCGTGAGGCGTGACGCATCCCAGCTCTCGGCGAAGAGGCGCGCTGCGTTGTTGATTGGGATGCCGAGGTAGTCACCGAGATCAGGTCCCGGGCCCCGATCCTGTTCGTCTTCGTGCGCGCGGTAGGGAATCCAGTTGCCGGCGAGAAGAACCTGCGCCGACGCTGGCACACTCATGAGAACCAGCAATATCACACTGGAAATAAGGGCAGACCGTCTCGACATCTGGGCGCGCTCCTGGGGCGAATCTGACCCGGAAGACTAGCACGTTCATAGCCTTCAGGAGTCGCTTCCAGGAGCAACCCGGCCTCCGCCGGCACTTCTGTTCTGATAGACTCCATCTTCGCCCGTCGGAACCAACCACACTAGCGTCGAGTAGAGCCCATGGTCCGTGCCTCCGCGGTGTCTCATCCCGGAGTTCGTCTCAGTAATCAGGACCTTATCTCAGCCACCAGGCCGCTGACCGCTCAGGCCGTCTTGTGCGGGGGACAGCTATGACGCCTGGTACCGGTGGCGATAGCGGCGTGTTTCCTGCCTTCGAACGGCGGGTGGGAAAGTATCGCCTGCTCGACCTCGTTGGCCGCGGCGCGATGGGACAAGTCTACGCAGCCATTGATGACCACACCGGGCGCAAGGTGGCGATCAAGGTTGTCAATGCCGATCTCGAGGGGGAGCCCGACATTCGTGTGCGATTCTTTCGAGAGGCACAAACGGCGGCGCGACTCGTTCATCGGAATGTCATCACCATTTATGACCTTGGCGAGGATTACGGCAGTCCGTTCATCGTCATGGAACTGCTCCGCGGGTGGACACTTGCCAGCTACCTCAACGAAGCGTCGGCCGCCGACCTCGAACGCAAGGTCGACCTGATGATTCAGTTGTGCGACGGCATGTCGGCCGCACACGCGGCGAATATCATTCACCGCGATCTGAAGCCCGGAAACCTGTTCGTCCAATTCGACGGCCTGCTCAAGGTGCTGGATTTCGGCGTCGCTCGGCTCGCGAGCTCCAATATGACCTCGACCGGCGCACAACCGGGCACGCTGCACTATATGTCGCCCGAGCAAGCCCGCGGCGAAGAGGTCGATCAGCGATCGGACATCTTTTCAGGCGGGAGCGTGTTTTACTTCATGCTCACCGGCCGAAAGCCATTTCCCGGCGACGAGTGGGCACGCGTCATTCGTAAGCTGGAGTCCGAAGATCCGCAAGCACTCGGTCCTGCGGATGCGCCTCCCGAACTGGCGAGCATCGTCATGCGGTGCCTGGCGAAGCGGACTGCCGACCGCTACAACGATTTCCCAAGCGTCGCAGCCGACCTGACGAAGTTCCAGCGTCAGTATCAGGCTGACACTCGACGGCTGCTTGAAACAGTCGGTTCGAGGTACAACGCTCTGCTCACGAGCCTGACATCTGTGGTTGAGGTCGCGAGAAGAGTCGGCCACGAGATGGTGGCCACGTCATCGGTGCTCGAGCGGCTGCACAGCGATTTCCCAACGCTTCGAGATCGCGGTTTCGACGCGATGAAGCTGGCTCCTCTTACGCGAGCCCGTGTGGTTGCCCTCCAGGACGAGATCGGGCGGGAGTTGCAGCGCGTACAGCAGCAGCAACGCGGACTCGATCAGCTCGCCTCTCTGCTGGCCACAGGGGAGCAGGCTTTGAGCGAGGGCCGCTATCCGGCCGCCGCCCGAGTGTTCGAGCACATTCTGACGGCGTTGCCGGAGTCGAGCACTGCGCGCACGCGACTGGCGGAGTGCCGGGCGATCCTCGACCAGCAGCAAGCGGACGCACAGCGTGTGAAATCGCTCGTTCGCGAGGCGCAGGCGCATTTGCGGTCCGAGGAGTGGGAGCGGGTGATCGCGGTCTGCGACGAGATCCTCAGGATCGATCGAACGGTGCCGTTGGCGATCGCCCTGCACCAGGCCGCGCGGACGGCCCTGGAACGCCAGCGGGCCGCGGACCTGGAGCGAGAGCAGGCAGTGCAACGGGCCGTTCAGATGGCTCGGGCGTCGTTCAAGCGAGGTCGTTGCGACGAGGCGCTCGAGGCACTTCGCGCGTTTCTTGTGATGCAACCCGAGGCAGCCGACGTTCAGATCGAACTGAACCGTTTGAGCGATGTTGCTGTCCGTCGCGCCGACGAGACCGCGGCCCGTGACGCCGAAGTTCAACAGCGCACCAAGGCTGTGCGCGCGATGATCGACGCCGGGACATTCGACGCAGCCGTGACCGAAGCGCGTCTCGCAGTGGCGTGCGATCCCGCGAATGAGTCTTCCGTGATGCTGCTCTGCGAGGCGATCGAGCTGGAAAGCGCGGCACGTATCGCAGAGCAGCGTGATAGCGCCGCGCAGCTCGCTCTCGAAACTGCTCGCGTTGCGTTCAGAGACGGCGATCTGCTCCGTGCGATGGCAGCGGCGGACAACGCACTGCGGCTGTCGCCGTCGCTGCCTGAAGCCAACGAACTCCTCGAACGGGCGCGTGCGACGCTCGCGTCGGACGGGTCCGACGATCGCTTTGAAGAAGAGGAGTCGGGAGCCGGACATGCATCCCCTGGGTAAAGACATGCCTGTGGAGCGAATAGGCAAGTACAGGATTCAACAGCTCATTGCGCGCGGCGGCATGGGGGCGCTCTACCTCGCTCATGATCCGGATCTCGATCGGGAGGTCGCGATCAAGGTGATGTCCGAGAGCATCATGCGTGACGAACAGGCACGCGAGCGCTTCTATCGTGAAGCGCGCGCGGCTGCCCGACTGCAGCACCGCAACATCGTCACGGTGTTCGACTTCGCTCACGATGGGGAAACCCCGTACTTCGTCATGGAGTTACTGCGGGGTCAGAACCTCTCCCAGCGTCTTCAGCACGGCCCTCCGCTGACGATGCGGATGAAGCTCGATCTGGCCATGCAACTGTGCGAGGGACTTCACTTCGCACACGGCGAAGGGGTCATTCATCGGGATGTGAAGCCAGCCAACATCTGGCTCCTCGACGACGGAGGAGTAAAGCTTCTCGATTTTGGCATCGCCAAGTCGTCTGCGGGGACACTTACCCTCGGAGGCTCAGTGGTAGGCAGTGCCGGATACATGTCTCCGGAGCACATAGAAGGGCAACCGGTCGATCATCGTTCCGATGTGTTCTCGGTTGGCGCGGTCCTCTTCGAACTCATCGCGGGAAGACCACCGTTCGACGGCGATTCAGTGACTGCGGTGATGATGAAGATCGTCCAGGACGAACCAGCACCGGATATTCGCATCCTCGCGCCGGATACGCCCGTGGCGCTGGGGTTGGTCATCAGTCGCGCGCTCGAAAAGGATCCGGACCGCCGTTACGCGGACGCCGCTCACATGGCCGCCGATCTCCGGGCAGTCAAGCAGGAGATAACCGAGCATGAGGAGCAGGCCGACGGTGCGACATTGACGAAGGAGACCTTCGACGGGCGCACGACACGCTCCCGTTCGATGGCGCCCGATGCCGCACCGACATTTCCACAGACTGTCATCGTGCCGAACCGCCCGCAGTCCTCACCGGAGATGCCTGCCGCAGCGGCCAATGTGCGCGTGGAGGCTGACGCTGTCCACGACTATCTGCTCCGTCGGCCAGACGAGATCCCAGCTCCCTCTGTACCGATACAAGGCGACAACACGATCTCTCACGGAAGGGGACGCTGGATCGCGATGACTGCCGCAGCGGCGATCGTGGTGGTCGTGGCGGTCGCGGTATTCATGATAGCGTCGCCGACATTCCTTGTCAGAGACGGCAGCCCTCCTCGATACCGCTTCACGTCGACGCCCGAGGGCGCCAGAATTTTCATCAGCGGCGTCGATACTGGCCTTCGTACACCTGCAGAAGTGCCGATCACGCAACTGCCCGCCAGCGTACGATTCGAGTTGGCCGGCTTCGAGCCGTTCACAGCGGAGGTGACTGAACAGAATGCCAGGGAAGCCGACCGCTCGATCAATACGACCATGGTGAAGTTGTCGGTTCCGTCTCCGCCGCCGGCACCGGCACCCGCCGTCCCGGTGCCCGCTACTCCCGCGCCCGCTACTCCGGCGCCCGCCACTTCGGCGCCCGCTACTTCGGCGCCCGCCACTTCGGCGCCCGCTACTCCGGCGCCCGCTACTCCGGCGTCCGCTACTCCGCCGGCGAGACCGCTAGCCGAGTTGAAAGTGCTGCGTGCGCCTGGACCTTATGCGTTCTGTACCGCAGCGATCGGACGATCGTGGACCGGTTATCCGTTTGACGGTGTGACCTCGATTCGGCTGCCGGCGCAGCGATATCCCATCCGTATTGAATGCAGTGGCCAGGCGCCGGTAACGGGTGAAATCGAGGTGCCGGCTGGGAAGAACGAGCGCAACTTCAACGAGGTCGTAACCTTGAGTCAGGCTCCGACAGAAGCACCGGTGCAGCGATGACGTCGCGATGGTCCAGCACAGGTGCGTTGTGCGTCGCCGTGACTCTGGTGCTGTGTTGGACGACCGCTCCGCTCTGGTCCAGTCAATCAGCTGCCGCGCAAGCCGGCGATCCGGCGGCAGCGCTGTTTAAGGCCGCCGACGCAGTCCGGGTCGCCGGGCGCACCGACGAGGCTATCAGCAAGTACCAGCGGATCATGGCGGAGTACCCGTCATCGCCGTGGGCGGCACGTTCGGCGTTGGAAACAGCACGATCGATGGTCGGGCAAGGAAAGTGGGAGCCCGCGATGCGGCAGATGGAGATCGTCCGCCTTGGGTTCAAAGGCACACCAGAAGCCGAGCAGGCCCTGGAGCGAAACACGATCCTGCATCGCCTTCGACTGCGACAAGGGCAGCCGGTGTATCGTTTCGCGCGAACCGCCGTCGATGGCCGGGCATTGCTGCGACGAGTCATCAACGTGGACATGGACTCGAAGGGGCGAGTGTATGTCGCGACGCGCCAGTCGTCCGTGGTCCTCAACGAATCGGGCGGGATCGTCAGCCAGGAACCGACCAACGACCTCCGAGGTCTCGCGATGCATGGCGACGTTCCGATCTGGTTCTACGAACGCGGCACTCGGGAAGGCACGAACGCGCTCGTATCGATTGCCATTTCCGACCAGAACCGGCAACGTGAACCAGATATTCAGGCGGGCGCCGTCGTATCCGGAGAGGCGATGCTCATCGCTGACCGCCGCACGAAAGCCGTTCACCGGGTTTCGATGAGTGGCGGCTACCAGTCGCGCCTCGCACTTGTAGACGCCGCGCGCATTGCTGTTGGGCCGCTGGGAGAAGCTGCGGCGATCGAACGGGAGACGGGCGCCCTGCTGCTTATTGCTCCGGATGGAAAAACACGTCCGATACCTGCGGCAGGCCCAGGGTACATGTTTCGCGGCCCGATAGACTTGGCATTTGATCCGCTCGGGCATTTGTACGTCCTCGAGCGTGATTCGGTTGTCATCTTCGCTCCGACCGGTGAATTTCTATCTGTGTTCGCGCCCGGTTCGGCCGCCGGGGCGTTTCGAACGGCCGCGGCTTTCCACGTGGATGCCGCCGGCCGGCTGTACGTTTACGACGAGGATGCGGAGCGCCTCCAGGTATTCCAGTGATTGTGCCCCCTAGCAGGACGAACATGAACTCACGCCGTTTTTCTCTCCGGTGCACGTTCGCGGTTCTTGTGCTGGCCATCATCACAACAATCGCGGTGCCTGTCGCCGGACAGGATACGGAGCGTCCCCAGGAGTTGATTGCCGCCGAGCGACTGGCGGCAGCCGGCGACTGGGATCAAGTCATCGTCTCACTGACCCAACTCATTCAGCGGCTGGAGGCGGCCCCAGGTGATGCACGTTCAGGAAAACTACTGATCGAGGCGTACGAGAAACGGGCGTTGGCTCGTCTGCAGACCGGAGACCGCCCGAATGCCACGATCGACTTCACGGCATTGCTCCAGATCGATCCGAATTACGTGTTTGCCGCGCCGTCCCCCGGAATCATGAACGTCTTCGAGGAGACACGAAAGTCAACGCTGGCTTCGCTGGATGTGGCCCTCACTCCGGAGGACGCGATTGTCGTCCTCGCAAAAGACGGAGCGACTTCCCCCGAGACCGCCGCGCGAATCGGCTCGCAGTGGTTGACCGCTGGTTCATACCGCATAACCGCTCGCAAAATCGGCTACGAAACGCGGACCGAACAGGTCGAGCTGCGACCTGGCAAAGCGCAGCGTCTTCCGATCGAATTACGACGCACGACTGCCGTGCTGCGCGTACGGACCATCCCGACCGGAGTGAGCGTGCGCATTGACGGCGAACTGAAAGGAACGACTCAAGCCGCTTCGGACGGAGATCCACGCTCGGAGATGTTGGTCATCGATGGCATCGTTCCCAGGGCGACGCCGTATCGACTGCAAATGGAAAAGGACTGTTTTGTTTCGACGACAGCCGAGCTGATGGTGCCGCCACTGGAGATCTGGAAGGGAGTGGCCGCTGCGGATCCCCTGGCGTGGGATCCCGATCGTTACTACGACCAGGTCTCGCTGAGGCGCGCGTTCGGAACGATCGCGGTGACGGCTGACCAGTCGAACGCCGTCGTTTCGATTGACGGCGAACGACGAGGTACCGCCGGGACGCCGATTCGCGACGTGTGCCGGGGCGATCATTCAATAGACGTGCGGTCGCCCGGAGGACAGTTTTCGCAGCGCGTTCGGGTCGAGCTCGACGACGAAGTCCGCGTGCAGGCGAAGCTGATCCCGACCTACGGGATTGTGAACGCTGCTCTTCAAAAAGGCAGCCCCGGTGTGCCAGGCGACCTTGCCGCCGTGGTGAAGGCGGTACGGGCAAGCGATCTCAATCTCGTTCCCATTGAACTCGCTGAAGGGGATCTGGCGTCGCTGGTCTCTGCCACTGATGACAGTCTGCGCGCCGCAACCGACCGTCTCCTCCAGCGATTCGACATACAAGGCATCGCCACACTGGCGACCGTGACCCCCGATTCGGAGGGTCGCGACCTCGAGCTCAGACTGCTCGCCCGCGGGTCATCGAAGCCGGACGTCTTGCGATTCTCGCTCAAGAATGACACGAGTGTCCGCGGAGTGATTGCGACTCTCGAGCAGCAGGTTGCCGTCGTGCGGCCGAGTATCGGCATCGACGCCGTCGATGTCATGCGGCTCGAGGGAGCGGTTGTCACCGGCGTCGATCCCAACGGCCCGTCAGCCAAGACCATTGCACCGGGCGACGTGATTGTGGGCATCGGTACCAACTCGATTGTGGATGTCGCGACTCTGGTGGCCGCTCTCGCCAAGACCACTGATGCCACCGTGAGCGTGCGCTTGCGTGACAAGTCAGCACCGATCACCATTGCGGTCGAACGCCGGCCGAGTGTCGTGAGCATGTACGAGAGTCGACCGCTCAATGTCGCGATAACCGAGTTGAACACACGGCTCGCGCGACGGCAGCTGCCGGGTGGCGCGGCGTCGGCGGAAGAACAGCGAGTCGACCAGGGAATTCGGCTGAATCTGGCTACCGCATTGATGGCAGCCGGGAACTATTCGGCCGCACAACAGATGTTGTCCGACGTCCGGCTCGAGAGCCGGCGCGGTATCTCGAATGGAACCGTCGACTATCTCAGAGCTGTCTGTTACAAGCAGCTGAAACAGCTCGCTGAGGCGCGCAAGCTGTTCGAAGCGGCGAGCCAGGACCAGGGCGCACTTCTCACCGAGTTTGGGCCCGCTATCTCCTATCTGGCAAAAGAGGAACTTTCGACGCTCGCAAGTCCTGCGCAAGAGTAGGTGCCGCGCAATACACGTCACTGAAAATTGAGCTGCCAGGAGACGCCGAAGCGGTCGGCGCACCATCCGAACCTCGTCGAGAAGCCGTAGTTGTCGAGTGGCATGAGAACCTGACCACCAGACGAGAGCGTCGAGAATGCCGACTCGAGTTCATCACGCGTCGTGCAGTCAACGAACAGCGACACAGCCGGAGTGAACGAAAACGCATGCTTCACCGGGCTGTCGATGAAGATGAGCGCATGGCCATGCAGTGTCGCATCGGCCCGCTTCACGGTTCCTTCCGGTCCTGGTTCGCCGGCGCGATACCGTTCGATGCGCTCGACCCGGAACCCCGGAAATACTGAGCCATAGAGCTCCATCGCTGCCGAGGCGTTGCCCGAGAACATGAGATGCGTTGCAACTTTAGGATTCACGTCGGGCCCCTTGAGCGCGCGGATGTTAACACGGATGCGATCGCGGCGATGCCGAACATCATGGTCCGCGATCATCGTGGAAGCCGTGACACGTGAAGGCCACTCGCCTTGACATTCTAGGTGAGAGGGCGTAATGTCCCTCACCTAGCATGTCTACCCGTCAACGACGATCCACCCAGCAGCCGAGGAGCGAAGAGGAACGGCTGGCGCTGCTCCAGGGCACGCTCGACCTCTTGGTCCTGCGCACGCTGCGCCTTGGTCCGGCGCACGGCCATGCGATCGTCAAAGCCATCGAGAGCGGGTCGAACGATGTGCTGCTGGTCGAACAGGGATCGTTGTACCCGGCGCTCCACCGCCTGATTGAGCGCGGGTGGGTTACCTTCGACGAGGGCACGTCCGAGAACAATCGCCGCGCGAAGTTCTATCGATTGACGGCCAGGGGACGAAAGCAACTCGACATCGAGACGAGCCGCTGGGACAAACTCGCCGGTGCCATCGCCCGCATCCTGCGGCCGGCCACGCAGGAATGACGTCATGTGGCGCAAGCTGCTTGGCGGCGCCGCGCGGCGTCGCGCATTGAAGCGACTGGACGAGGAGATTCACGATCACATCGATCGCGAAGTCGAGGTGAACGTCGCTAGAGGGATGTCGCCCGACGAGGCGCGCCGGCAGGCGAGACTCGCGTTTGGCAACGTGGCCCTCGTGCAGGAAGATGCCCGTGCCGCGTGGACCACGCGCTGGCTCGAGCAGAGTCAACAGGACGTACGGTACGCCCTCCGCACCCTCCGCAGGAGTCCCGGGTTCGCCAGCGTGACGGTCCTGACCCTCTCGCTCGGAATCGGTGCAAATAATGCCATCTACACCCTCATCGATGCGTTGATGCTGCGCTCGCTGCCGATCCCGCGCCCCGAGCAGTTGCTGCAGATCTCGATGACGCCGGGCGGTGCGCGCGAATCAATCAACAGCGATTCGTTGTCATATCCCGTGGTTCGCGTGCTTACCGAACAGCGGGACTTGTTCGATGGCGTCGGCGGATTCAGTACTTTTACTTTCGACGCCGGCCCTCCGGACAACGTCAGGCGAACGCCGGGTGCCTTCGTGACAGGTGGCTTTTACGAGGCGATGAGCCTCGCGCCGGCAGCGGGCCGTTTGCTCACGCCAGATGACGACGAGCGCGATGCGCCCCTCGTGGCGGTCATTACATACGAATTCTGGGAGCGCGCCTTCGCGCGCGATCCGCGCATCATCGGGCAACCGTACCTGGTGAACGGCCACGCCGTCACCATCGTCGGTGTGACACCGCCTGGCTTCACCGGGGCGCATGTCGGTTGGGGTGCCGATCTCACGCTGCCGGCTTCGGCAGTGGCGCAAGTACGGCCAGAGCTTTCGACGCTATTGGGGCCAGGCAACATCTGGCTCCGAGTTCTGGCGCGGCCCCGATCGGGCACCTCGACCGAGCAGGCAACGGCGGCGCTCACACTGCGGTGGCCGCAACTCTCGCCGGTAGCAATCGCTCCGACGTTCACCGCGGAGCGGCGGGCCGGGATCGAGAACGCTCGATTTACTCTCCGACCGGGAGCGACCGGCTGGACCAACCTTCGCGACCTCTTCCGGCGGCCGTTGTATCTGCTCATGGCGTTGGTCGGGTTGGTGATGCTGATCGCATGCGCCAATGTCGCCGGCCTGCTGCTCGCCCGTGCAACGACACGGCAGAGGGAGATCGCGATTCGACTGGCGCTCGGCGCCAGCCGCGGGCGCGTCGTTCGTCAACTCCTCACCGAGAGTCTGCTGCTGTCGCTCGCCAGTGGCGCATCGGGCCTCTACCTGGCAGGGTTTCTGAGCCGCTATCTCGTTGACGTGCTTTCAACCGGACCGCTTCAGGTCACATTCGACTTGAGGACCACGTCGCAAATCCTCGCATTCGCGCTCGCGCTGGCGGTTGCCACCGCTGTCGCGTTCGGCCTCGCGCCGGCATGGCAGGCCACGGCGAGACGACAGATTGACGGATTGAAAGGCACCAGTGATTCGCTGCGTGGCAGGCTGCTGCCTGCCGTCGTCGCCGCCCAGGTCGCTCTTTGCCTGATGCTGCTTGTCGGCGCCGGCCTGTTCATCCAGACCTTGCGTAACCTGCGGTCGATCAAATCCGGCTTTGAGCACGACGGTGTTCTGGTCGTCGATGTCGCTGGTAAGCGTCCGCTCACTTTCTACCGGGAAGCGATCGACATTCTCGAACGGGTTCCTGGTGTCACCGCCGCAAGTGTGTCCACGAACACGCCATTGAGCGGGGCTGGATGGAGCGAAAAGGTGACCATCGACGGTCGAACAGAGGAGCGCGAGCCTGCGTTTGTGGCTGTATCGCCGAAATACTTCGAGACGCTCCGCGTCGTGGTCCGGCGCGGCCGGGCGTTTTCCGCGAACGACGAGGGACCTCGCGCGACAGTCGCAATCGTGAACGAACAATTTGTCGAACGCTATTTTCCTCGACAGGATCCGCTCGGCCGGCATTTCGCCGCAACCGTGGCGCAGCCTGAGGTCGATCTCGAGATCGTTGGTGTCGTCTCCGACGTGATCGCCAACGACCTCCGCGCCGCGCCACCGCCAACGGTGTATGTCCCGTACTTCCAGGTGCAGGTCATGTCGCAGAACTTCAGCACGCTCCAGGTGCTGGCCACAGGATCGCTGGCGGCGGTTTCCGAGACGATCCGACGCGCGCTGCAGGGGCGAATGGCCGGCACGCCCGTGGATGTCCGCTTGCTCAGCGCACAAGTCGATTCCGCGTCAGTGCGCGAACGGCTGGTGACGACTCTTGCCAGTGGGCTGGGTGTCGTCGCACTCGTCCTCGCGGCTATTGGTTTGTACGGGTTGCTTGCGTACAACGTTGCTGCGCGATCGAAGGAAATTGCTATTCGCGTCGCTCTGGGAGCGAAACCTCGAAACATCATCACGCTGGTGTTGCGCCAGGGTGTTGGGCTGGCGGTCGCTGGAATTCTGATCGGTGTCGCATTGGCCGCGGCACTCTCCCGGCTCGTTGAGGGAATGCTGTTCGGGCTCACGCCCCTGGATCCGACCACGTTCATTGTCGTGTCGGCGTTGCTTGCGGTAGTCGCCCTTGTGGCATCGGGCATTCCCGCGCGCCGTGCCACACGTGTCGACCCACTTGCCTCTATCCGGGCGGAGTAACGCGATGTGGAGAAGGCAACGCAGAAGAGCGTTGGATGGGCTTGACGACGAGATCCGCGATCACCTCGATCGTGAGACGGAGATAAACGTCGCCCGCGGCATGTCGCCCGACGAGGCAAGACGCCAGGCTCGACTCGCGTTTGGCAATGTCGCCATCGTGCAGGACGACGCTCGTGCCGCATGGACCTGGGCCTGGCTCGAGCACGCGCGTCAGGATGTCAGCTTCGGCGTGCGCATCCTGAAGAACTCGCCGGGACTGAGCCTCTCTGCTGCCGTCCTGATCGCGCTGGTGATCGGCATCAACACGACGATCTTTTCGATGGTAAATGCGATGGTCACTCGACCCGCGCCCGGCATCACCGGGGAAGGGTTGATCAGGATCGCCGTCGTCGATCGGCCGGGCGCGCCTTTCGTCAGCCACCCGGACTATCTCGACTACGCCGCGCAGACGACGACGCTGCAGTCGTTGACGGCGTTCACCAACGGCCGTGTCACGGTGACAGCCGATTCTGGCAGCTATGCGTTGATGGCGAACGCCGTCGAGGCCGGCTTCTTCGACACCCTTGGTATCCGCCTGGTACGGGGACGCAGCTTCATGCCGAGCGAAGGGAGCTCTTCCAACGCCGCGGAACAGGTGGCGATCGTCAGCTATCGCGCCTGGCAAGACCTGTTCGGTGGGGCCGAAGACATCGTCGGCCGGAGCATCGCGGTGAACAACCAGCCCGCGACCGTGATTGGTGTGGCGCCGCCCGACTTCCGCGGCACGATGCTCGCGGAACGGACCGACGTGTGGCTGCCGCTGCTGCAGTACTGGAGCAGTTTTCCGCCGGACACACGCCGCCGTTGGATGACCGATCGCAGCGAGACACCGGTGGATCTGATCGGACGCTTGCGGCCAGGCCAGAGCGTCGCAGCGGCCCAGGCAGATTTCACGACGATGGAGGCGCGATTGAATCGCAGCTACCCCGTCGCGGAGCGGCCGCGCATCGCCGTCGTGCGTTATGCCGCCACAGCCGGCGGTGTGGTGCCCGCGATCGCGCCGATGTTCCTCGCGCTCTTCTCGATCGTCACGCTGCTCACGGTGTTGGTCGTATCGGCGAACGTCGCGAATCTCATGTTGTCGCGAGCCGTCGCCCGCCAACGCGAGACCGCTGTCCGTCAGTCGCTGGGCGCATCGCGGTTCAGGATCGTGCGCTTGCTGCTGGCTGAGGGGATGTCTGTTTCCGTGGTCGCTTTGCTGGCGGCCTGCCTGATGACGATCTGGGCGGCACGCGCGATCCCTCGCCTGTTGCCGGACTCGCCCTTCGCCGAGGCAGGGATTGATTTCGGTCCCAATTGGAAGGCGGTCGCCTACGCCATGGTGCTTGCAGCGATCGGCACCATCACCTTCACTCTCGCGCCGGCCTTGCGTGTATGGCGTCAGGACGCTTTGCCGTGGCTGAAGTCTGGCGAGCACAGCGTAGCGTCGGGTCGATCGCGGCTGTCGAGCGCGCTGGTCGTCCTGCAGCTTGCCTTCTCGGTTCTGCTGCTCACGCTCGCCGGGCTGGCCACTCGGTCGGCCTCTCTCATGATGGCCGATGTCGGATTCGATACGAATAATATGCTTCTGTTGACCGTGCGTACGAGCGGCGCCGCAACAACGCGCGATACCAACCTGCTTCTGATCGACCGGATTCGCGAGCGCCTGCGAAGCGTTCCTGGCGTTCAACAGGTCTCGTACGTCCGAAATCTGCCGCCGTTTGCCTGGAGCAGGGAGATGGTCCGAGGCACGGGCGCGACGGATTCCGTTCGCGCCTCGCTCCACGTTGTCGGACCTGAATATTTCTCGACGATGGGGCTGTCGCTCGCCGCGGGGCGCCCGCTGACCGCCGCCGACCGCGACAGGCCGGCGGCGATGGCGGTGATCAACCAGAACATGGCGGATGCGCTCTGGCCCGGCGGGGACGCGCTCGGTAAGACGATGACGTTCAAGGAGCTGAGCCTGCGTGGCCCGAGCGACGTGGAGACTGAGCGGGTCGAGGTCGTCGGCGTGGCGCCTCGCGCCTTCGTTGCGGGCTTCAATCCGGAGCGGCCCGATCCTCGTCCGAACCTCGCGTTCATCGTAGAGCAGCGTGCGTTCGCGACGAGCCGTCGCGATCCTGCCGAGCCCGGCGAGATCACGTTTTACCTCCGCCACGGCAGCGCTGATCTCGATTCCGTGGCGTCGGCGCTCGGGCCCGTGCTGCGCGCCCTGGAGCCGCGGGTCGCGATCGTGTTGACACGGACGATGAACGCTCAACTCGAAGGGGTGACGTTCACGGCGCGTATGATCGCGAGGCTACTGCTCATCTTCTCGTTGATATCATTGCTCATCGCCGCGATCGGGCAGTACGCCGTGATCGCGTTCAACATGCAGCGCCGCGTCCGCGAGTTCGGTGTCCGGATCGCGCTCGGTGCATCGGCACGACAGGTGCTGTCGACAGTGGTCGGCGAAGGATTCGCCCTGACGGTAATCGGGCTGGTCGTGGGTTTGTTCCTCAGCCTGGGAGTCGCCCTGGCCATTCGCGGAGTGTTGTTCGGTGTGACGCCGACCGATGCGCCAACCTACGCCGGCGTCTTCGCGCTGCTCGGGTGCGTCGCCCTCATCGCATCTTGCCTGCCGGCGCTGGCGGCAACTCGTGTGGACCCGGTAAAAGCGCTGCGTCAGGACTAGACCTTCGTGTTCTTCGTGGTTCCGGCGTACGATAGCGCCCATGGAAGTCCGCGTGTATTCGAACACCAGGCGGCCTGGCGTCGGCATGGCACCGAAGCGGGAAGGGTCGCGTCCTCTGTTGCCGCAGCATGCCCGCCACTGTCCAGTTCTCGAGGCGGGCAGCGCGCTCGGATTCATGGTGTATGCGTCGCTCGAGCCGAAGGAATCCGTCTATGTGGAGTTCGAAGGTGACGGGCGCTACAAGTTCGTGTACTACCTGCAGACGCAGGCCGGAAAGCGAGCCCCGATCTTTCAGATCACCATAAGCCTCTCAGTCGGCGGCATCGGCATGATGAAGGAGGACGTGACCTTCGTGGGAGCGCCGATGTTGTCGCGCGAGGCAGCGGTCGCCGTGATGCGCGCCTTCCTGGTGCCTGAGGACATGGGTACACCGACTGGTGCCATCGCGCTTCGTGGCGCCACTAATTTCAAGACCCCGCCCGGCTGGGACACGGTCTACACGCCGATTCTGAACATGATCGAGCGTCCCCTCGCGCCGATGCTGTCCGTACGCGTGGAGACCGACTGGTATACCCACGAGACCGAATTCCGCTACGTGCTTCAGCCCGGCGAGGGGATCACGATGGAGCACAGCATCCCGATCGGGCAGGTCTTTTTCGTGCCGCGCGAGCAGGTCACAATGCGGCAGTGCACGAGCGAGGAATTGAAGGCGATCGAGGCGTCGCGCGATGAATTCCATCGCCTCAAGGCCGCCGCGACGCAGCAGACCTCGTACGGCCTGAGCTACAGCCCGCACTATTTGCGGCAAAGCCGCGAGCGCGAGAAGACTCCAACCGCGGACTGAAGGCGGGTCTAGAAAGCAAGACCCGCCCTACGCTGAGAGTCTGTAGTGTAGGGCGGGTCCTGGTTTTTGGACCCGCCGTTCTTCGAACCCGCCGTTTACTTTAAGGACCGGTACGCGAGGCGATCGGCGAAGAACGATCCAAGCCAGAGTTCGTTGCCGACGCGCATGGCGATCGCGGTGCCCGTGAACGACGGTGTCGCGGGGCCGCGGGCGATCTCTGTCACCGCCATCGTCTTCGGATCGATCGTCACCACGACATAGCCGCGCGGGCACCTGATGCCTTCCTCGGTCTTCGGCGCCCCTCCGCACGACGGCTCGTTGTCGATCATGCCGGCCGTGATCAGTCGATTGTCGCCGGTCCAGCGCACGTTGTCCGGGCCGAACTCCTTGAGCTGCGCGGTGCGAAGCGGTTTGTACGGCGCGTTGCGGGGGAAGGCGATGATGCGCTTCGTTGTCGTCGAGGCCACGTAGAATTCACGATCGTCGGGCGAGGTGTCGATGCCGTTGTTGGCTGGCAGTTCCGTACCCGGCAGCATCTGGAACGCCTTGTCACCCGGCTTCCATGCGAGCACGACGCCGGTGTTCTTCTGCGCGAACGCGTCCTCGAAGGTCTTGCCCGGAAGAATGAGCACGGTGGCGACAATCGAGCCGTCCGTGAAGGCGGCGACGCTGTTGAGCGCCATCTTGTCGGGCGTCACAACGCAGCCGATCCAGGTGGCAGCGGGAGCGGCGCTGCTCATGTCGAGCTCGAAGACCTCCACCGACTCGCGGCCACCGTGGTTCGTCGCGTACAAGGTGTAGCGGCCATCTGCCGCCGGACGGAGGGCGAGGCCATGCAGAACCGCCTGCTTTGCGTCGAGAGGCCCCGGGCAGTTTGCGTATTTCGTCTTGTCGGCTCGTGTGTTCGCAGTGCCGACAGCGTACAGATTCCGCACGGTCTTCGCCTGGGTGTCGACGATGTGAAGACCGCTGCCGGGTGCCATGCCGCTCGCCACCATCCAGCGACTGTTCGGCACGAGTACGAGGTCTTCTGCGTTCTGAACACCGCAGACGAAATTGAGCCCGCCCGCCGGCGCGCATCCCGCAGGGGAGGCTGGTGCTTGCGCGCCGGCGACGGACAGGGAAGCGTAGAGCGCCGCGTACACCACCGCTGTCGTGAGGATTGTGTTCTTCATGATTGTCTCGGGGACGGATTGTGAATCGCGACGGGTCTAAACAGCAAGACTATCCGGCGGGTCTACAAAGCAAGACCCGCCCTACGCTGACATTCTGTAGTGTAGGGCGGGTCCTGTTCTTTGGACCCGCCGTGAACGCGGCGGGTCGTGACGAAACGCGTTAGAGATCGAGTCGGCCGGTGCTGGCGCCCAGCTTCTCGATCTCGGCACCGGACAAGTGCGCCATCGCGAGCAGCAGGTTCGCCGTCGGCGCTTCCTTCGCCTCGATGTGACGATTACCCTTCATGCGGCCCTGAGCGCCGCCGACGAGCACCGCAGGCGGGTTGCTGCGATCGTGCTGGTTGCCGTTGCTCATGCCGCTGCCCCAGTAGAGCAGTGAATGATCGAGGAGGTTGCCGTCAGCGTCCTTGGTGGCCTTCAGCTTGTCGAGGAACTCGCTGAACTTGACGATCTGATACGTGCAGAGCTTCGCGTACTTCGCCAGTTTCTCGGCGTCGTTGCCGTGATGCGAGATGCTGTGATGCGTCTCCGGGATACCGATGTGCGCGTAACCGCGGTCGCTCGCCTCGTGGCCGATCATGAACGTGAACACCCGGCTGATGTCACCCTGGAAGGCCAGGTGCATCAGATCGTAGGTGA